>Ga0272445_1000277_pt1 | contig 50472 bp, 44 predicted proteins | sample YNPCB0031_FD_194404 | JGI IMG/M metagenome (GOLD analysis project Ga0272445, IMG submission 194404) | Hot spring sediment microbial communities from Yellowstone National Park, WY, United States - YNP-CB-003-1 | ecosystem: Environmental > Aquatic > Thermal springs > Hot (42-90C) > Sediment... | reverse complement strand
GCATTCATTTCTGGTTTCAAAGAAGTTATGCTAGTTTCTGGAATACTTAGCTTAATTGGAGTATACACTTCATTATTAAAGACTAAAACCGATAACTCTATTGTTCTGAAACACTAATTTGTAATGAATTTACATTGTTCTTATATCTAAAAAATATATTAGTGCAGTATATAATAAAAATGAGAACATTTGAACTTAAATGAAGTTAATAATTTAATTAATGATGTAATAAATGAGGTATCAAAAATTATAGTTGATAAGAATGATGTGATTAGGCTCTTATTAATGGCAATATTAGCTAATGGGCATGTTCTTATTGAGGATTTTCCAGGATTAGCAAAAACTCTCATGGCAAAGAGCTTAGCGAAAGTTCTAGGATGTAAGTTTAGTAGGGTTCAATTTACACCAGATCTTTTACCAGCAGATATTATTGGTACTATGGTATATAATCAGAATACAGGAAATTTTGAATTCAGGCATGGTCCTATTTTTACTAACATACTTTTGGGTGATGAAATTAATCGAGCACCTCCTAAAACTCAATCAGCACTGCTTGAAGCAATGCAAGAACGTCAAGTTACTGTTGAAGGAAAAACCTATAAACTTTCTGATCCGTTTATTGTAATTGCTACCCAAAATCCAATAGAGTATGAAGGAACTTACCCATTACCCGAAGCTCAGGTTGATCGTTTTATAATGAAACTTAATATAGGTTATCCATCTAAAGAGGGAGAAATTGACATGTTAAAACGTAGAATTTTGCGAAAGACCGATGAAATAGAGCTTAGAACATTAGCATCTCCAGAAATTATCATTGAAAGTCAAAAAGCAATCGAAAACGTGTATGTTAGTGATGAGATATTAAATTATATAGTAAACATTGTGAGAGCCACTCGCAAGCATAATTATGTAGAGGTTGGAGTAAGCCCTAGAGGCACATTAGCACTTCTTAAACTTTCACGAGTAAAAGCAGTAATTGATGGTAGAGATTACGTAATACCGGATGATGTTAAAGAAATTGCTCCTTATGTTCTTGCTCACCGCTTAATACTTAAATCTGAATTGTGGATTAAAGGAATAAATCCAGCAGATATAATACAGCAAATTATAAATGAAATTGAAGTACCTAAATCCATAAGGTAAGTATTTATGTATACTAAACAATTCTCGATTTTTATAATAGCCATAATTTCAACATTACTGCTCGCAATAATACTTGAGGAATGGAAATTATATCTTGTGGTTATTATTTTAATTTCAGAACTATTTTTCTCAATGATCAATATACCTGAAAACATTGACATTAGTGCTAATATTGAGATCAATGGTGAACGCTTTTACATAAATGATGAAGCTGCAATAAAAGTTTTAGTTCATAATAAGGGTGATACTGTTTTTGCCAAAATTCTATTAAATATTCCCTCTAATGTATTAGCAAAAGATCCCCATGGATTAATTACAATACTTAAAAGAAATGAGCTTAGAAAATTTGATATAAGGATAAAATTTATTGAACGTGGTAAATATGAGATAGGTCCTGTAAATATTATAGTGCAAGATATTTTAGGAACAATAATAAAAGTTATCAGTATACCTATTATTAAAAAAGTAACAGTGTTTCCATTAATACGTTCTTATGGAATACTAGACCTAGAAGCCAGGAGAACTGGACCTTGGCCTGGTTCAATAATTTCTAAACGATTAGGAACAAGTATGGAATTTCATGCATTAAAAGATTATATAACGGGAGATGATGTTAGAAAAATTAATTGGAAAGCATCCGCACGATTTAGAAGATTAATATCTAATGAGTATGAATCAGAAAATGTTACTGATTCTATTATAGTTATTGATGCTAACAACTTAACAAGTAAAACTGAATATGAAAAAAGAACGCTTGAAGCATGTGTATCAGGAGCCGCAGCACTATCCTACGAACTATTAGCCCAAGGTAATAGAGTAGGATTGATCTGTTTAGGGGGTATGCGAAATTGGATAAAACCAGGCTTTGGCAAAAGACAGCTATTAAAAATACTCTACATGCTAGCTGAAGTTAAACCGGGAAAAGAATTACCAGCTGACCAAGTTCTCCTATTATTAACACCTTACATGATTAAGTCAGGTTCAAAAATATTTTTTATCTCACCACTAATGGATGAGAGTATAATAGGTGCAGTAGAAGATCTTATAAGAGAAGGGTACTCAGTAACAGTTATATTCGCATTATGTGATTCATCAGACCTATCAATAGAAATCCTAAATTTACAAAGAAATATAATTAAACACAATTTACTACAAATTTCTAATGTAGTAACATGGGATTGTGAAACTAATATAATAAAAGCACTCATGATGAATACTAAATTATCAAGAAGGAGATACCATGTACAGCACTAGTAAACTAAAAATATTACTCTTTATCCTCTCATTAATTCAAATAATTTTTTGGATAGATAATATCAGCTTAATGCTCTCCATCTTTACTACACAAGCACTTCTAATACTTACCATCAATAAAAAATATTTCTACACAATAATGCTAATATTAAGTTTTAGTGTACTTATCTATGCAACATTAAATATAGAAACATCAATCTTATCAATATTAAGAATAACATCATCATACATTGTTTACACATTAATAATAATCATGATTAATTTATTGAAAGAAGAAAAACAATACTGGATTGATTTATCAAAACTTATTCCAAAGATATTTTTTACAATTAGTACTATAATCTTATTTTCAGTATCAATAATATTATTAAGCGCATCAACATTATCGATACAACCGAGTTACATAGATACCATAATATTAATCATACTGATAGCAATCATACTAGCATTATTAGCATCACAAACATGAAATAAACCATAAATAATAGAAAATAATGACTCTAAGTGATACAATATGCATATCATTGTAAAGGGAACAGTATTTACTGGATTAGGTGAGGGAGCTTACTACCTTTCCCAATCTAACTACATAAAACAAATACAAGAAAAACTAGGCTTCACACCATACCCAGGTACTCTCAATATAAAAATAGATAGAACAGAAGGAATAAACATTTTAAAACAACTTAAATCTTTAAAACAAATACGCCTAGATCCATTCTTTGACGGTAAACGTTTTTACGTAGGCGTTACATGCTACAAAGCAAAAATCAATGATTCCATATTTGGTGCAGTAATACGAGCCGATAAAACTTATTATGATGAGAGCGTTTTAGAAATCATTGCACCAATATACTTACGTTCCTTTTTCAATATAAAAGATGGTGATCAAATAACAGTAGAAATATTTGACAGTGAATAATTAAAACCTTCAAATTTCTAAAATTATTATTACATTCTCATAATAAATATTATTGATTATTGATCAAAAATCTGAATTAATCTGATCAAAATTTATATAATAAGATGAACATCAAATTCCACCTTTTCAGTAGAGATCGAAAATCTAAACAAAAAGAGAATGAAAATATTTAATGATAGTTCTCATCAAGTAGAGTTTGTGTTATTGTTTGATCTTTATTGATGCTCTCTACGACTAAAGCTGAGAAATTCTCGCTTCTAAGATGAGATGAGATTATGTGCCATAAATTATTTCTATATTTAAGCTTATCAACAGTTCATCCACAATTTAAATCTTAACTTTCTTGCTGAGTTTACGTAAAAACAATCCTCAATATATGAAGAAAACTTAATGAAATCTTAAGGTATTATTTTATCATTCAGAGGATCATAAAAATTATCTGAAAAATTCTCAATTTTTATCAGAAATGCTGATTCTTGAGCTATGTTCATATAATTGTTTATAAATATCAAATCTCAAATCTTTTAAAACCGGTGCAGCAGTTTTTTCTTGCACTTCTCTTAGGCGTTGCATATCAATATCTGTTATGAGTACCGTATCCTCCTCTTCGTTACCCTCTATTAATGTTCCATTTGGATTATAATCCGTGGTTGTAATTATTGCGGATCTCCCTCTCAGCTTATACCCAACCAATTCACCACTTAAGTCTATACCGCTTGAAAGGGCAACAATTCCTTGGGTCTCTATAGCTCTAGCATGAGCTGAAAATCGTATCCAGTTATATGCTCCCCTACCAGGGGCTAAACTCGGAATTAAAAATATTTCTGCACCGTTTAATCTCATTATTCTAAAAATTTCTGGAAATCCTACATCATAACATATCCCAACTCCTAGAAAGGTTCCATTATATTTGGATATTAGTAGTTGATTACCGCCATGAAGACCCATTTGTTTATCAAATAGGTGTAAATGTATTTTTCTATATTTTAATGTTGGTCCATTAGGACTAAATAAATGTGCTGTATTATAATAATATCCATCATCACCTAAGGTTACTGTACTACCAGCCAAAATTGTTATGCCATATCTTTCGGTTAACTCGCTAAAGATTTCTATATACTTGCCATAATGTTCATATAAAGCCTTTGCAAGATCAACTGTTGGTTTTCCAAGCACTTTTTTATTATCTATTAATTCAAGTGATATTAGTTCAGGAAATACAATTATTTCAGCTTTGTCATGCCATGCCTTCACAGTATGCCGAGTAACATGATCAGCAAACTCTTTAAATCCACCACCAACACGAAACACATATTGGGACACAGCGATACGCATTATTCCTCAATATATCATTATTTTAAATATTATAAAACTCTATTTATTTAACTTTTGAGGGATAAATTAAGAAACAGTAAAAGATCTTTAGATTAAACTATTTCAACTACTATCTTCTCAAGTTTTTCGTTCCATGCATTATAACGTCCTGTTCGAGAATCAATTATTAACCATATTCCAGGCCATGCTTTCATGCCCTCGCGATCTTTGAGACTAGGCTCTGGCGGAGCTGGATGAGTATGGTATATTCCAATGATTTCAAGTTTATCTTCTTCGGCACGTTTGATAGCATTATAAGTGTCATTAGGATTGATTTTAAAACTTGTGCTCGTATTATTAGTTGTATCAGCATCATATGTGTATTCAACCATAAAATCTTCAGACTTTTTAACACCTATTAAAAAACCTGCTAATTCAACAGAAGACTTCATGGCATTCTTCACAATTCTTTCAATATCACGTTTCTTAATTATCAACCTCATACATATGCATCTATTTAGAACTTATTAATAAATTTGACATGTTGCATTATAATTTAACCAATACCATGAAAACTGCTTAGTAACAACTGAGTAAACTTTAAAGATTATTAATTTATCTTGTATTAATCACAAATTATTTATAGTTAGATATCTCTTTTTATATTGTGAGTATTGATAGTATTTTATCAACAACTTTGAGTAGTAAAGCTATAGGGCCTAAACCTTCTTATGCACCAGTCCATGTGATAAAATCTATTGAACTAATAAGAGATCTAGGACCTATAGGAAGGGCACGTCTTTCTAAAGAACTAAGACTCGGTGAAGGGTCAATAAAAACGTTATTAAAGAGACTTAAAGAACTGGACATTATAACTACTAACAAAAAAGGATGCATTTTGACAAGTAAAGGTGTTGAAATAGGGTCATGGCTCAAAACAAAAATTCCATCACGTGCATATTTAGGAAAAACAGCTTTAGCGATTGGCGAGCATGCTTATGCCTTATTAATAAGAAACATTGATATAAGTTTATTAAGAACTGGGTTAGAACAACGTGATGCAGCTCTTCTTATTGGAGCATTAGGTGCATCAACCCTTGTAGTAAAAGATGATAAGATAATATTACTTCCTGATTTAAATATAAATGAAAAATATCCTAAAGAAGCTGAAAAATTGTATACACTTCTAAAACCACAGAATGGTGATGTTATAATAATAGGTACTGCTAATGATCCATTAATAGCAGAATTTGGAGCACTCTCAGCATTTCTTGCTTCCCTGAAACTGCTTTAAGTTTCATGATACTTCGTATTCCTTTAGAAGTAAAACCTCTTGATTTTTAATGATGGAAAGAATGTTAATATAATTTTGTTACTTTTTCTATTTCTTCTTTTTTCTGGACTAGATATTTTCCATTCCTTATAAATACAAGACCAGAAACTGTAGCATCAAACCAGACCATAACACCTCTGATTAGTAATGTTGCACTAATAGCTATTGTTCGCGGGATTCCTATAATGATAAAAGATAAGATCATACCTGTCTCAACAACCCCTAATGCTGCAGGAATGCCTACGGGCATTATAGTTAATGTTGAATAAATTGGATATATAGAAAGAAGAACAATATAACTTACACGAGTATAATTTAATGCAAATAGCATTGAATATATCATCAATGTTCCAAAAATCCATTGTAAAGTCATAATAATTGTTGCTAGAATTACATACTTTTTTCTATCTTTACTCAATCGTATACCTTCATCAATTCCATTTATCAAATCATCAATAGAATGGAGTACTTTATTAAGATTTTTTGGGATTCTAATTATTTTATGTAAACGTATTATGAATTCTTTGAGAAATTTACCAAATGCATCAGGCGCTTTAACGAAATACACTAATACTAAAACTAAAAATATCATTGAAGCTATAACCCATAAAATATAACCCAATACTAATATTCGGTTTGTTTCATTTAAAAATATACCTAGTAATATAAGCATGATTAATAATAATGTATAAATTAAACGTTGTAATGCGGCAACAGCAATAAGTTTATCAGCTTGTGTATTATTTTTATTCCGCACATATAATATTCTAAAAGTTTCTCCAGCTAATGATCCTGTTGGTATCATCATATCACCAAAAATAGCTATCAATGTTGCTTTTAAGCTCTCTAAATAATTAATCTTTAAATTCATTGATTTAGTAAGTAAATACCATCCAAGTGCACTAAAAATTATAGCAAAAACTTCAAACATTATTCCTAACAAAACATAAATTAGATTCGCGCGAGAAATTTCATTATAAATCATGATAGGATTATTTACATAAATAAAACTTATAATTATTGCAATCCCTATTATGGTAAATAATGCGATTCTTACTCTGATATTCATTAATTCGTCTAATGAGTACAAATATATTAATGTTTTTGTGTTTAGTAAATGGTATGAGTAAAATAAGTGTAAGATATTCTGAAGGACGAGCAATAGCTTATAATCCAAAAGAAGCACCTAGATTATTTAAAGAAGGATTTTATGGAAGACCAATCGGCATTGGAAAACCTAAAACATTAGATTTTGAGGCGCCAATACAATTAAGCCTTTATGAAACATTATACTTGCTAGAAAATGGTAAAATTGAAGTATTTAATACCGATAATAAACTAATGACATTCACTGACATTCTCTCAGAAGCAAAAAAGATATATGAAGATTTTGAATTAGTATATTATGTGTATAAAGATCTTAGAAAAAAAGGATACATTGTAAGACCAGGAATGAAATTTGGAACAACATTTGCTGTTTACGAATATGGTCCAGGAATTGATCACGCACCATTTTTAGTTGAAATAATGAAAAAAGATAGTAAACTTAAAACTACAGATATCGTAGGAGCAGGAAGATTAACACACACAGTTAGAAAGAAACTTTTATTAGCAGTAGTTGACAATAATGGCGATGTTAATTATTATATGTTTAAATGGGTTAAATTTTAGATAATCATGTTAAAAATTATTATTGATTTCTTAATAATTACGTTAAATTAATATATTATCACCATAATTTTTAACTGAGAACTATGAAGCTCGTTGGCATTATTGGCACGTTAATATTCCTTGGAATAATAATACAAATACCATTAGGATATATTGTAACAACAAATCGTAACTACTTACCAATACATATCGGAATTGGAATATTAGGTTTAATATTAATAGGTTATGAATTGTTTTACGCATTAAAAAGTAATAAACAAAGCGTTAAAATTCTTAACTCTCTTGCACTACTTTTAGTATTAATACAAATAGGTATAGGATCAAATATTATTGAAAATAATTCTGAAACTTTAAGCATTGCGCATCAAGCAAACGCTTATATCCTATTAATTATAATAGGAGTCATCGGATACTTAACATTTTCCACAGCAAGAAAAGAAAAAACTATTTCCTCATAAATAATTAAGGTTAGTGTGTATGAATGCTAAAGCTAAAGAAATACTTGAAATCTTAAGAAATTTTTATAAAATTAATCTAAATGATTTTGCCGTTATTTCAGTATCCGAAAAAGAATTTGATATATTCAAAACCCTTGTTATAACCATTCTTACTCAAAACTCAACAGATAAAGCTGCACTTAGAGCATTTAAAAGATTAGAAACCCTAACAAAAATTACACCTCAAAATATAGTTAATCTAGACACCTCACTCTTAAAAAATGCAATACGTGAAGCTGGACTCCATAACACAAAAGCTAAAGCCTTAAAGGAACTTTCTAAAATCATAATAACAAAGTACAATGGATCACTAGATTTCATTTTAAAAATGGATCTGGAAAAAGCAAGAAAAATATTAATGTCATTACCCAAAGTTGGTCCTAAAACCGCTGATGTTATACTTCTTATGTTAGGAAAAATGCCAACTATACCAATAGATACTCACATAAATAGAGTTTCAAAACGATTAGGACTTGTCCCACAAAAAAGTAACTATGAAAATACACGGTCAACACTTATGAAATTATATAATCCAAATGAATATCTTGAAGTTCATCTTTTACTTATACAACATGGTAGAAAAACATGCAAAGCTATTAACCCAAAATGCTTAACATGCCCACTCAATAAACTTTGTGACTATTACTCCTTAATAAAAAATAAGAATCCTTAGCAATACTCGGCAAGAAAAGCTCAAAAACTTTAACTCTGGGATGAATTGCCAATAAAAATTAAATACAAAAATAAACTTATGAAATAATACTCCATTAGAATCTCTAGACTTTTAACTTAAAAAGTGTCAATCTTAAAGTACCTTATTGAATCACTCAAATAAAGAGCACTATGTTTACACGATTTAAGCATGTGCATAAGGTTTTTCAGTTTAAAACCTTTTTTAATGTGTTGAGGTATTGTATGACTTCTAATAATAGAAATTAGAGTAAAATGTACAATATCTTCTAATCAGTATCAGAAGATACATGATCATAAGGAGAGCATATCAAAAAACCATATAGCGCATCAACATGATAACCTAACATATTAGTACTCATGCTTTATGTATCACAAGATTTTTAAATCTATTAAAACAGTAAGGAATATTTTTATAAGTTTAAGTTTAATAAGTAGATTTTTTACGATTATCGTGGTGGAAAACATGAAAGAAAGTAAATATATTTGGCTTGATGGTAAATTTGTTCCATGGTCTGAAGCCAAAATTCATGTGCTTACTCATGCTCTTCATTATGGAACTGGAGTATTTGAGGGTATACGAGCATATGAAACAGTTTCTGGAAAAACTGCAATATTTCGTGGGAAGGATCATGTTAAACGATTATTGCATTCATCAAAAATCTACAGAATGGATGTAGGATATACTAGCGATCAAATCTTAGAAATAATAAAAGAAACAGTAAAAATAAATGAGCTAAAAGAGTGTTATATTAGACCATTAGTTTTTCGTGGATATAAACAATTAGGCGTGGATCCTACAGAAGTACCTGTATCTTTTATGGTAGCAGCATGGGAGTGGGGAGCATATTTAGGAAAAAGCGCGCTAGAAAATGGCATAAAACTAAAAACATCAACTTGGAGACGAATTCCTCCACAAAGCCTTCCATTAGAAGCTAAAGCAACAGGACAATATCTTAATTCTGCACTGGCAAAAATTGAAGCTAAAGAAGTTGGTTTTGATGAGGCATTAATGCTTGATTACAGAGGAGTAGTATCTGAAGGTACAGGAGAAAATATTTTTATAGTTCGTGATGATGAAATATTAACACCACCATTATATTCTAGTGTCCTTCCAGGCATAACACGTAAAACTGTTATAAAACTTGCAACAGATTTAGGATATAAGGTTACTGAAAGTGAAATCACATTAGCAGATGTATATATGGCTGATGAAGTATTTTTAACAGGAACTGCAGCAGAAATAACACCAGTAATAAATGTAGATGGAATAATTATAGGATCAGGAAGACCTGGCGAAATAACAAGGAAATTGCAAGCAATATACTTTGACGTCGTAAGAGGAAAGAGAAAAGAGTACGAAATGTGGCTTGATTATATCTAATTTTTTTATTTTATATTGAGAATAATATGTTTCACCAACTCTTAAATTATGTTTTATTTTTTTCTTTTCACTATAACTTGACTAGGATCTAATGTGTTCCAATCTACACTATAACCTAAGCTTTCTAAGACTGATTCAATATCTTTTTCATCAATGTTATGTGATTTAAGTACTCTAATTGCATTAAGTAATGTCATACCATCTAAATTAATACTTGTTATTTCAATTCTATTTGATCTCAATTTTTCACTTTCTACATCAAGTTTCGATTTTGGTGCAAGCGAATTAAGAATCTTAAGTACCTCATATGATGGAAGTGAGCGTTTAAATTTTATTATAATATGAGATGTATCTTCTAATTTAAACTCATCAATACTCTCATCAATAGCTATAATTATTTTTGTATCCTTAAGTTCTTTTAACTTTTCTATCTTTCGTTTTATATAATCCTTAGTCCAAAATCCTACGATCTCAAGATATACTTTTTCACCATTTCTTATGAAGACAAAGTCTGGTATAAAAATACGTGAACCAGATACTAAAGGTTCAGGCTCTCTAATAATGTTCCAATCACTTTTTAGTGCGATAAATCTTTTATGAAAATCTTCTTCTAAAGAACTATCATAAGTTATGATATTCTCTATTTGCTGTGGATACATGTGCCTATTTTGATCATCAAGTATAAACTTGTAAATAAAATGTTTACCTCGTAACTTAGCTCTCCTTGCTATTAATGCCTCAAGATTCCAATGATCTGCGGAAATTATTGAAGGCAAAGTTTTAGCTAAATTTGTCCCATAACGTTCAGTCTGTTTTATTACTGAAATCGGCCCGTCAATAATTATACGAACAGAATCATCAATCTTTTCAGCCATGTAAAGTAAATTATTCCTCTTTACATCCCATAAAATCTTCCTAGCATTTTGACCACTAGTCTTTATATTAACAATAAGTTTTACACATTTAAAAAGCAATGTTTGAGTTAATGATAAATTATAAAGCTTTATGAGATCCTCTGCCGTTATTTCCTGAAAACTCTCAATTAAATTTTCTTCTTCATATACTGATTTAAATGCATTATTAATCTCCTCAGGTCTCGTATTAAACTTCTCAGCTACTAAAGTTAATACATTATTACGTTCTTGAGAGTTAATTACAAACCCTCTATAAAGTTGGTTAACTATTTTAAAAATATCTAATCTTACCATTAACGGATCATAGGAAAATGATGACTTTTTAATATTCAACCTTCTATTCAATAATGTTATTAATCCTCTTATGAATCTATAATCATACCCCTCATGTTCTGCAATAATCTCTGCCTCATTAAGGTCATCTTCTAAATCCTTAACCTTTTTGCCAACAGCGCTCCTAAATATATCTATTAAATTTTCTGCTAGATACAAATTTTCATGTGATAATTCAGCATAAATTGGTTTTATATATTCTCCATATACGTGCACACGTAATAACTGGGCTGGAAGCATCTAATCACCTAATATTCTTGATCTTTTCTTTGCTACACGCACTTCTTTAGTACCAGAACTAATTATTTCATAAAGTATTGCCTTCTTACCTTCCTTAGGCCTAAGTATTCTACCAAGTCTCTGTATGAATTCTCTTCTACTGCCAGATCCACTAAGTATTATAGCAATATTTGCATCAGGAACATCTACACCTTCTTCAAGCACTTTACTTGTAGCTACTACATTAAAAATTCCTGATCTAAATCCATCCATTATTGCTCTTCTTTCATTTTCATCAGTCTTATATGTTATTATCGGTATTAAAAACTCATCAGAAATACGTTTTACAAGTTCATTATGCTCAGTGAATATGATTATTCTATCACCTCTATGATTACTTAGTAATTCACGTAACTTTTCTATTTTAGTATAAGAATTTAATGCGATGCGTCTAGCTTCATTCCATGCCAAAAGAGCTTCTCTTGCCTCTTTATCATTACCAGTCTTCATAATGAATCGCTCAAAATCTTTTAATGATCTTAAAACCCAACCACGCTTTTTAAAATATTCTTCATATTTACGATTTAATTCTTTATACTTAACATATTCATCTTTAGTTAAAGGAACATAAATCTTCTTAACCTCAAAGCTAGCTAAATACGATCCAGCAAAATCTTTCACACTACCATGATAAACTATTGGACCAACAAGTAAATCCAACTCTTTGTGAGCATCATCTTCTCTTTCAGGAGTAGCAGTAAGACCCATCCTATAAGGAGCAGCTGAAAGTTCAGCAATCTGTCTATAACCTTCACTAGGAAGATGATGCACCTCATCAAAAATAATAAACTTAAACTTATTACCAATTATTTCTGCATTGAGATAAGCCGAACTATACGTTGTTATAGTAATACATTTTAACTCCTTATCACCCCCACCATATAATCCAACATCAAAACTAAGATATTTTTGAACTCGCAAAGCCCATTGATCCATTAATTCAATAGTTGGCACAACAACTAACGATGATTGCTTTAATTCTGCAATAGCTGCAATCCCCACAAGAGTCTTACCCGCACCAGTAGGTAAAACTATTATCCCACGTTTATTAGCATTCATCCAATTTTGTAGTGCTTCACGCTGATAAGATCTTAACTTAATCTCAGAATGCTTTTCAAAATTCACACAGCCTATTTCATGAAACACATCATCAAAGAAAGTAATACCAAGCTCCCTAAGTGTTGAAATAACTGCAAAATAATACATTGCTAATCCTCTATACGCATTAATCCTTGGATCAAACTTAAGAAATCTTGCAAGAGATGAAGGAATCTTATCCTTAGTATTTAATACTATAGTGCCTTTATCATAGTATAACTTTATACTCATTATTACCTAAAGAATAATATAATCGCTCTTAAATAAGATTTTTGTGGTTAGGCTTTCATTTATTATTAATCTTATTTCTAATGAGCGCATGCTTTAGGCTTTTCAGAATAATTAACATCTGCCCAAAATGTGGACCATACAACAATCAAAAACCAACCATAACATCCTTATTTAAGAACATAAATATAATTAACGCTTATATTATTTCATCCATATTCGCTTAATAATTTTTCTATCTCATCTAAGAGTTCGCTGTCTTTGATTGAGAAGAAAACACATTTTGGAATGCCTGTTTTAGGAATTAATTCTGGACAGCGCTCAGAAACTAATTGTGAACTATCATTTTTAACTAATTCTTTGAGACTGATTGGTGTGTTTCTTACCTGATTCTCTGCTTGGAGGCATCTTGGGCCAGCATATTTAAAGAGTTTTGGATGGACTTTCATAACCTCCACCCACATCATCCATGCAACACGCCTGATCTCCCATTGAGCCTTAGTACATAATCTTAACCCAAAAAAGTTCAAAAGTTCTCGTGCGTTCATGGTGACGACAATTTTTGAGACTACGGCTTGGGGTAGGACGTAGCGGGCGTCTTCTGGTTGTATGCCTAGGGAGAGTAGTTTTTCGTAGGCTTTTCGTGAGTGTTCTATGGCGTCGTTGTACACGTGTTCGGTTTCGGGGTTGCGTTTTATGAGTGGGGGTGTTATGTAGTTGAAGTATTCGCCTTTCATCTCAGCGTAGCGTTGGCTGAGTTGTGTGTAGCTGGCGAGTCTGTGTCTTACTAGTTGGTGTGTTAGTACTCTGCTTACGTCCTCTATGTCGAATGTGTATGTTGAGTGTTCCCATGGTGATAGGTGTCCTCTTATTAATGTTTCTCTTATCCATGTTTCGACTTCTTCATCGCTCATTTTTTGCCATTGGTAATCGAATGGTTTGCGGGAAAGACTCTGTTTTGATGCTACAGCTATTAATCGTTCCCCATCCTTAGTATATGAAATCAATTTCACTTTTACCATTTATATCAAATTATATCCTCTCTTTCTAAATTTAAATATACTTATCTCAACAAGCTCTATAGAACAAATTTCTATTTTTAAATAACCTAAATTAATGTTTCTTCAACTACTGGTATTAATGGTTCGAGAACTTTTAATTCTTTATTTAAAAGTCCACTCATTATTTTTAAAGCCTTTTTTCTAGAGAGAACATGATTATTATTTCCACAATATGGAGAATAAATACATCTCGGACAACCATCTTCGCAATCACATGTAGAAATTATTTGAAATGTACGCTGAAAGGCTGAATCAAAACGTTTTAATAATAACTTTGAAAGGCCTGATCCTCCTTGAGCACCATCATAAATTATTATTAAACCCTCAGAAGTGCTTATACCGCCTAACTCACCAAAGCCTGCACCAACAATCATTTGTGCTGATGAAATAAGAGTATGTTCGATAGCATGAAATGCCTCACTAAGCCAAATATTACTCCAATCATCATATCCTTGCAATCGTATTATAAGACCCTTAGTCTTAAATCTATAACTAACTGGTTTTTCGAGAATTTTCTCATCAATGACTTCGTTGGTAAATAATCGCTTTGTCACGTATCCATAAACATTATTTTCTATTTCAAGTTGCCCATAAAAGATTTTACCATTTAAGAATACTCCCTCATCCAAAAGCTTAAAATTATGTGGAATACTAAATCTTAATGGAACAGTATAAAATTCAAAATTAAAGGGAAGTTGTGTAACAGTAGCTCTGAATGGTCTTTCTGATAAATTAAGATCAATTACCCTATAAATACGTCCACCATGGAAGTATATTGCTTCTGGATGAAGCTCACTTAATGCAATTGGCAATTCTCTTTCTCCTATCTCTTTTCTATCTTTCTCATCAATTATTATAACTTTGTCACTACTACCTCTTATGCTTGTCTTATAAAATAATTTTCTACCAGCAGGTGTTGGATAATATGTTTTACCTCTCCTTATAAATAAACCATTTGCAACCATATCATTAATCAAATCTTTGTTGAATAAAGTCTCATGCTCTTTCAATGGTTTATCCATTGCTGCAGAAAGAAGTTGGTATTTTTGCACATCTTCATTTGTAAGATCTAATGGAAGTTCATCAGGACGCTGTGAATAATATTCATTAGGCTTGCGAGCATAATATGATCCTATGGGATCTTCACCGAGAACCATTATCACATATCCTTCATGATGTCTACCACACCTTCCAGCTCTATGAATATACTTGGTATATGTTGGTGGTATACCATCCAAGACTACGGCGTCAAGATCACCAACATCAATGCCAAGTTCTAACGTAGGAGTTGCTATAACTGACTTTAACTCACCAGTTTTTAACATTTTCTCAACACTTCTTCGCTCCTCTTTAGATAATCCAGCTCTATGTACAGCTACATTAATTCCATATCTCTTAGATAAAAATGCAAGATATTCAACAGTTCTATGACTATCACCAAAAATTAATGTTTTTAAATTAAGATTCATAAGATTTTTTACTATACGTAATACTTCAGTATGTCTAGAACGTTCATCAGATTTAACCATTATATGAATAAGCTTTCCTCTTCTTCCCGGGCTTTCAATAACAAAAACATCACGTCCAAACAATATTGAGGCGAAAGATTTAGGATTACCTATAGTTGCTGTAGAACCTATAAGTTGAACATTATTAAGAAGGCGAGTTAATCTACGTATCAAATATGCTACATGATTACCAAAGACACCATTATATACGTGCATTTCATCAAACACAATGAATTTTACGTTCGAAATAATCTCCTTAAACCTGGGTACTGTTAAAGAATAATGTATCATGTCAGGATTAGAAAGTAATATTTTTGGAGGATGAGTAAGTATCCTCCTTCTTTCAGACTCAGTAGTATCACCATCATAAATCTCTACATTAAGACCTAATGATCTTGATATATAGAATCGTATCCTATCTAGTTGATCTGTCGTAAGAGCCTTTGTAGGATAAAGAATAAGCGCATTTATACCTGGTTCAGGTTCTTTAATTATACTATCTAGGATTGGTATTAAAAAAGCCTCAGTTTTACCCATCCCTGTTCCACTAACAATCACAACATCATAACCATCCTTAATTAATTGAAAACTTTTCCATTGAAATTCATAAAAACGATCAATACCTCTATCATATAAAGCAAGTTTTAATGACTCATCTATATCAACATCCTTAACAAAAGGCCCTAGTTCAGGAATTTTTGGCTCCTCAACCCACGAATAAATCACGCTCCTACCAAGTCTAAGATCTTTAACTATATCAAGCATCATATATTCTAACAAAATACAAATAAATAACTGTTAGCATCCAAGCATTAAATCTCAAGACTATATTAATACAAATCCTATTGTAATGTAATTATAATTAATAATTTAATAAATAATATCATTAATTTTCATTTAAATATAAATTTTTTAAACATTTTAAAAAATTAGAATCCACTTCTACTTCATTAGAATTAACTTCTAAGATTTTATAACAAATCAGATATAAGCACAATAAACCCTAATAAATATGGTGTGAACACATGAAAATAATCACTAAAATATTAGCCATATTATTACTATCAATAATACTAACACCATTAGTATTCGCGCAAACCAGCACAACCACTACAACAACCCAACAAACAACACAGCAGAAGCATTATTATGAGAGGGGTGGCTGGAAAGTATTCACAAATGGTATAATAACAGTATTAATCGTAGGGAACGGCTCAAAACCCATGTTCATATGGTGGTATAACAAAGATAACACAACAGCATACGTATTCAAATACGACGGACTAGCAGAAATCTGGCTCCCCACACCACAATTCAAACACATATTCATGTTCAACGATGAAGAAGATTACCAAGAACAACTACACAACCTAATCAAGAACGCAACACACGGCAAAACAACAAGAGAAACACTAGAAGACATAATTGATAATGTTAAAGAACTCATGAAACTCAAACTAGTAGATGAAAAAGGTAAAGTAAACACTGAGGAAATTGACAAAGCACTATCAATAATCCAAAACCTCAAAGAAAAAATCAACAACCTAACACAAGACGACCTCAAAACACAACTACTAACCAAACTTAATGATATTCAAACACAACTAGAAAACCTCAGAAACAATCCCACAATTAGTAACGCAATGAAAATAAAAGGAGAAATAGCATCACTTATTTCCGACATTATGAAACTGCTCATGGATCGCTTAAGGATGATTGTTGATGCTTATCGTGAAATAATAATGGCTTTCAAGCATCCATTCTACTTCCCGTTTGATGCTGCTAAATGGTCATTAATCGGGCCAGAAAATATTACTGATGAGAAAGGTAATATTATAGGAATGCAATTCAGCTTCAACCTAACCGAAGTCCATGATAAGCGCTTCAAATTCGCCGAAGGCAACATCCTAATCAGAAACAGATTCTACTTCGTACCCGTACAAGAAAAGATTAACAATCAAACAATGAACATCACACGCGCAGAATTAAAGAGCGACATCATAATAAAACACTGGGAATGGAACTTTTACGAAGCAATGAAACACCGACATGATAATAAAACAATAGAGCCCTTCATAATCAATATATTGAGTGCATTCAAGCCAACCCTAATACTTAAAGCACACTTCACAGCACCACGCATGCCCTCAGATCCCTACAAAGATTTTAACGTCCTATTAAAACAGGGCGGGGAGGATGAGGTGAGCATTGGTGATGTGGAAGTCGAAACGCATGGAGAGCACGGTCTAAAACTTGGTGTAAACATGGAGAATGATACTGAAATAGGAGAGCATGAAATTAACAAGGTAAGAATGCCAGGGCTCATTATTAAGACTAGTCAAGGATTAGTGGGAGGATTCTTCAGATTCGTACCAAACGCTACAGTAACATATCCTAACGGGACGAAAGAGATTGTCCCCGTAAAAGGATACTTCATACTACATGGCAAACATGTTACAACATTCCTAGTTTACCAATACTTTGATAATGGAACATTAGAACACGATCCATCAATTGGCATCGAAACACCAGAAGTCTCCCAAGAAACTCCAGTTTATCAAGTGAGCACATCAGGCGGACAAGTAGCCGTTCAACCAATCACAACAACCAGTACTTCAATAACCAGTAGTATGACAAGTAGTACAACAGCTACTCAAGCACAATCTATAACGACTTCTGGTGGTATCACTTCTACTCCAATTCAACAAAATTATATAACTATTGCAGTAATAGCAACTGTCATATTATTAATTACTGTAATGTTAGTAATGCGTAGAAGAAATAACGTATAAAATAATTAATATTTATTTTTTTATTCCTAATACTCCTTGAATATCATATAATTTTTTAACTGAGAATCCAATAGATTTTAATCGTTCAGCAACACCTTTTATTATGTTAATTCCTCTTTTTTCTCCTGGTGCTCCTGTATAGTGAAAAATTACCCCGTTTGGTTTTAGAATTCTATAAAGCTCCTTATAAAATTCTTTACTATAAAGTTCACCAGCAAGCTTCATACGTGGAGGGTCGTGTATTATTTTGTCAAAGTATTCATCCTTTAAATTGTTAATAATTTTATATGCATCGCCAATTATTATGTTAATTTTTTTATCTGTTAATTTCCAAGACCAAGGATTATATTCAGCAATCTTAAGTACAGAGATGCTTTTCTCGATTGTTATTATTTTTGATGCTTCAAAATTAGACGCATGTATTGCTGTATATCCTAAACCTGTGCAAATATCGAGAACTTTTTTATCTTTTAATGGAAGAAGCGAGAGCACTTTTAGTTTGCTATCTTCCCATGGTGTTATGTTCTTGATTCTATGCATATGAATACCATCTATTTCTAATGTGGGTGCAGTATTTGGTAACACATTTCTTAGTTTTAAGTAAGTTTTTCCATCAAACATTGCTATTTTTATTAATTCGTTGTTAATAAGGACATAGACTTCAGTATCTTTATTTACAATGCTTTTTAATTCATTTTTATTTAAAATTTGTGAATCGGGAAAATGTATATACTGATTATCAATGATTACCTCTGAAAATGTTATTCCAAGATCAAGAGATATTTTAATTTTATGTGATTCAGCCTCTAATAGATTTTTTGCTACATGTGAAGTTATTAATGGATAACGTTTTGGTGTAAAAAAATAAAGTGTTACCATTTTATAATAAATTAAGATTATCTACTGATCCCATTAATATTGCATAAACTTTTGTCATATTTACTACATCATCAACATAAACATACTCATTTATTGAATGAACAGTTTCAGAACCAGGACCAAGTAAAATCGTTGGTATTCCAGCTTTTCTTAAATAATGTGCATCACTGGAAGCATAAGTAACTAATGGTTTTGGTTCATAATTATATACCTTGCTAAAAGCTTGTGCTGCTATATTTACTATTGGTGAGCTAGGGTCTGTCATACTGGGTTCTGCAACACCTAATATTTGATAGTGAAGATCATACTTTTTTAATATGTTTATTATTACATTAGTTGAGAGACCTATCGGTACTCTTATATCCAAACCAACAACACACTCATCTGAAACAACGTTTATGGAATTACCTCCACGTATGAAACCAATATTAAGTGTCGGATTAAGTATTGACTCTATTAGTGCTTCACGAGGTATGCCTAGTGTTTCAGCATACTTTTCGAGAAGTGAACCAGATGAATCTAGGAGTGAACTAATTCTATTATCAATTTCATGTATTTCGGTAATTTGTCTTCTTAAGTCATAGATTGTTGATACTGCTTGCTCAATAGCATTAAGACCAGCAACAGGTAAACTTCCGTGAGCTGCTTTTCCTTTAATGATTAATTGTATCCATAAAAAACCTCTCTCACCAACTACTATCGTAAAACCGGTTTTTTTAGAACCCGTAGGTTCCCCAACTATAGCATATTTGCCTTTGAGAAGACCATTTGAAACGAGATAATTAGTACCATACATACCCCCCATTTCTTCATCAGATGTTAATGCTATTGTAATACCACTTTTTGGTTTAAAACCATTTTCTATTAATGCATATAATGCATATAAGAAAGCAGCATCCGCACTCTTCATATCTGCAGCACCACGTCCATAAAGCTTATCCTCTGATCTTGTAGCTGAAAATGGACCATATTTCCATTGGGATTCATCACCAATCGGAACAACATCCATGTGACCGAGAAATATAAGACCATTTTCAGGTTTTTCACCATATGATATAATAATATTATTATTCTTATCCTTAGAAAACCGTAAAATATTATCTAAATTTCTCTCCTTTAACCATTTCTCTATAACCTGTATAACTTTAATAGTGCCACCACGAGGATCATCACCAGCCTTTATAAGTTTAGCAGCGAGACCAAGAATGTTCTCATGCTCTTTACTAATCATTTTTAATGCTTTTGAGATTAAATTTGCCATCTCATTACATTTATAAACAACGTTAATATAAGTTTAATGATTATATATTTATAGAAATGCTTAGATAGTATAATCATTAATTCTAATGCATATTAATAAATTTTAACCTTAAACTAACATTGAAAGTAGAGATAAATATTATTATTACTTTAGTATAACAAGAGGTTGATTCATAGCTTCAGGGTGATAAAAATGAGCAATATAAGATTACGACGTGCAGGTTTAATAGGTTTTACAGCACAATTACTCAGCGCATTTACTGGGCTTCTCTTTGTAATTATTGTCAGTAGACGTTTAACACCAGAAGCTTATGGAGCATGGCAATTAGTAATTTCAACCGCAATGGTCTTTTTATTTCCATCACCCATAATAACATACTGGATCATTAGGTTTTTTGCTAGAAAAATTGATGTTGCAAGGACAGGTTTAACATTAACATTACTTTTATTCATAATAATCATGCCAATATATTTAATAGCTAGTTTTTTTATAAGTATAAAAGCTAATGTAAATTTTTCATATTTCGTTTTTGGGATACTCCTTCTCTTATCATATTATATTAGAGATATTTTAAATAGCCTCATAAATGCCGTTAATCCTGAAAAAGGATCAATATCATTTCTAATCTCAGAAATAAGTAAAGTTATAATCGCAGTACTTATAGTATTCTTTATCGGATTAAGCATATTCAATGCACTCTTTATAGTACTAGCAACACTTATAATCCAAAACTTAGGATTATATTCGTATACAAGAAAGTACATAATAAACAGCTCGTTTAATAAATCTATTGCAAAAGATATAATTAAAAATTTCTGGATACCATTATATAATTCAATGAGTGGACTCTTAGGCACGTTAGATGGAATCATCATCGCTACAACCACAGGACTTACTGAACTTATAGCTTATTATAAAAATGCAGCAGTAGTAGCAACATTAATAGCATACTCATCACCAATAGCAGGCGTTTTATATCCCAAAATTTTAGGAAGTAGTCATGAAACGCACGAAATACATATTAAAAATACTCTTGATCTTCTCTTCATGATATTAATACCCTCCTCAATAGGCGTTTTTATCCTTGCCAGACCAATACTTTATATACTAAGACCTGATTACACAAAAGTCACAGAAATTGCACAACTCCTCATCATATCACAAATAATACAATTACTAGGTTTTGTAGCCCAATCATCACTTCTAGGAATGGAAACAGCAGACATTAATAATAATCGCTCATTTCATGAACTAAAGAAAAGCCTGTTAATAAGAGTACCGACAATAAACATAATATCAAATGCATTCTATATAATTGGTGTCACAATAGCATCATTAGCATTCTCTTTAATAAATAGTCTAATTATTTATATTATAATTCTTTCATTAATTTATATTATAAGTCAAACATTTAACACCTACATCCTATGGCACATGTTAAGTAAAAAAGTAAAAATTAAGTTAAATCATCAACCGATCATTAAATATTTAATAGCATCAATAATAATGGGTATAGTTCTATTTTACGCGAAAAAAATAATCAAATTTACATCAGTATATGAAACAGCACCAGAAGTACTTATAACAATAGGCATTGGGGCTATCACATATATAATCATTCTTTATGCCATTTCAAAAGAATTTAGATCACTCACTAAAGTAACAATTAATGAGATTAGACAATCATTACATAAATAAAGACTTCATATTCTTAAGAAAAAACCAGCAAATAATTCCTATTCATGCTTATTAGTAGATTTGGAGAAAAATCTTAATAAACTCTTAAAAGGCGCACTAAAAACAATCTCATTATTATGTAATGCCATATTCAAATAATATACTCCAAATACAAATCCTATTATACCAATTATAAATGCCCAATTTGTTGGTGATAATCCAGTACTATTGACAAATTTCTGGAATGCTAAAACATGAGAATATAAAACCCTAAAACCTAACGATAAAAAGCCAGGCAAAAGTACCAATATTATCACTATTAACAATTTCCATGATGATATACCAGCACCTTTTGACATATTAGCTCCACCAACTCAACTATGTATCAGAATATATATTTTATGTCATTCTCTCATGCATAATAATCTAGCATCACTTCCTTAACAACCTTTGAACATGTTCTAATACAACCTTTAAGAACAGGGTATTAAAGAACTTTCCTGAACAATAAATCAAAAATTTAAAAGAAAAATTAAAATATTTTGATCTATCATGAAGGATAAAGCTATTCTTAATACCTTTTACAAGTAAAGATTTTTGAGAATAAAACATAGTGAAGCATGATAATAATGGAAAAGAATATGTTTATTTATTTTGCTATAATAATATTACATGCGTGATTGATTATGGATTTTAGTTTTAGTGAAGATGAGAATGTTTTCAGAGAAATGGTTAAGGAACTTGCATCCAAACATATTGCACCAAGGGTTAAAGAAATCGAGGAAAAGGGAAGAATACCTAAAGAAATCATAGATGTACTTGCAAATCAAGGTTTACTAGGACTTACAATATCTCCAAACTATGGCGGAGCAGGAGCATCAATAACAATGGCTACAATAGCTGCCGAAGAAATTGCATATGCAGATATTAGTGTTGCAACAGCAGTTTACTTTCTTCTAAATGCAGGATGGCCCATGATACTCGAAAGATATGGTTCAGAAAAAGCCAAAGAAGAGATACTTCCGAATATAACAAAAGGAAAAACATTCTTCGGCATAGCAGTAACTGAACCTTCAGGAGGATCGGATGTAGCTGGAATAAAAACAAATGCTGTAAAACAAGGCAATAAATGGATAATTAATGGAGAAAAAGTTTACATAAGCGGTGTAAGAGAAAGTTTAGAACTACCAAACGGTGGTGGTATGTTATTATTGGCTAGAACTGGCGGTAATGAACTTGGTTACAAAGCTTTTACATCATTCGCATTTCTTTTAAAAAAGATTGATGGAAGCCTTACCAATGGTATAACACCGACATTCTTTGATGATATTGGAAGAAGGGGAATTTCAACAGGAGGTTTCGCTCTTAAAGATGTTGAAATTGATGATATTTATAGAGTTGGTGATGAGGGCAGAGGTTTTTATATTGTAATGGAAGGTTTTAATGTTGCTAGAACAATACTTTCTGGAGCATGTGTTGGTGCAGCTAGAAAAGCTCTTGATATTGGAATGGATTATATTAAACAAAGGATTCTTTTTGAACAACCAATTGCTAAATTTGAAGCTATACAATTTGAATTAGTTGACGATTATGCTAAACTGGATGCAGCTAGGCTTTTCACATATAGAGCAGCATGGCTTCTTGATAGGTTTTATAAAGGTGATAAGAGTGTTTCAGTTTCTGATATTAACAAGTATGTTGCCATGGCGAAAATGATGGCCCCACAAGTAGCTTATGATATATTTACACACGTAATGTTATGGCATGGTGCTTATGCATATACCAAAGAATCTGAACTTGGAATAGGATTAACAGGAGTACTATCTTATCTAATAGGTGCCGAGGGTACGAAGAATATAATGAAAGCAATAGTTGGTCGAGAATTACTTGGTAGAGAATACTCAGTAACTACTCGATGGAAAGGTAAAAAAGAATAAGCATATTTAGAGTACTTGAATTTCTCTACCCTTTAACTCTTTTTTCTGCTTCTTCATCCTAATTTCTAGGACACCATTATTATATGTTGCCTTTGTCTCATCTGGATTAACTTCTGATGGGAGTTCTATCTTTTTATAGAATTTATCACCAGCCTTAATCTCTAACTCTTTCTCAGTAGCATGCAATTTTATCTCTTCCTTTTTCACACCTGGTGTTTCAGCAGTTATTATTATTTCATCATTAGTTTCATTAATATCAACTAATGGTTCTCTCTCTATAATCGGCTTTTCACCAACTTTCTTAGGTACGGTTCCAAACTCTCTAATTATTGGTTTTCCATCAGGACCAATTGTTATAGAATATCCATATATTATTGGTCCGAAACGCTGCTCAGTAAAAGGTCTAGTCCTCATACGCTCTAGATCCTTGAAGAACTCCTTTTGTATATTATCAAAAAGTCTATCAAAGTATTCCATTAAACTCCAAGGATCAGATATATCAAACTCATCTCTTTTCTTTCTTCTAAATGACATTTACTCTCACCCACTTAAATATTGTTCAAAGAAATTTAAAAATTTATGCAGCATTTTTCTTATCCCACACATAAAACATTTTTATCTTTAAAACAAAATTATAAATGTGGTTCCTATGAAGATTGTTCTCGTTGCAGTTCCGGGTGGTGGTAAAACAACAATAATGAATATGGTCAAAAATCTGGTTCCTAATGTAAAAATAGTTAATTACGGTGATGTAATGCTTGAGATTGCTAAAGAAAGATATGGAATTACTGATAGAGATGCTATGAGAAAGGTTTTAAGTATTGATTCATACCGGGCAATTCAATTAGATGCAGCTAAAAAAATTGGTGAACTTACAGGGGACGTCATAATTGATACTCATGTAACAATAAAAATGAAAGGAGGTTATTATCCTGGATTACCATTTGACGTAGTAAGATTAATGAAACCAGAAATGATAATACTTTTAGAATTTAACCCAAATGATGTTATAGAAAGACGATTAAAAGATGTTACAGCTGAAACACAAAAACGAACAGGGCGTGATATAGAAACGCCCGAAGATATAGAACTTCAACAAGAAATGAACAGATATTTCGCAGCAGCCGCTGCAAACGTAGCTGAATGTATAGTAAGAATAATAAATTTAAGATTTAAACAATCACGCCCATTTGAACACGCTGAAAAAGCAGCCCAAATAATCGCTAACCTCTTATCCTCTGAACGACAAACAATTACCCATTAGCAAATTTTCTTTTGTGCAACTTTGTAACAATAATAACTATGATCACAGCTAATAATAAGACAAACACAAGTTGCATCAATAATCCATATGTAAATATTAACGCAATAATCGTATAAAATATTGCTAAAAATATTTTATTATTATCTAGACTATCTTTAGCTAAATTAATGAAAAATTCAGCTATCCATTTAATAGGTTGCAACCACCAAGGTAATGATGCTATAGTATTAGCAGTATTCTCTATATATCGTCTTATACTTATTTCTACATTATATTGAACATGTTGTAATGACATGAAACCCCAATTAATAAATGTTAACGTAAGATTTGTGTTCCATGCAGTATTAAGAACTTCAACCAAATCTCTTGTACTTGAAACTCGATTTACCATTAATAACTTAAAAACTTTATTATATCCGTTCAAACCACCATACATCTCACCCAATTTTTTAAAAACAAAATATGAAGCAGCATAATAAGTAAGAATATTATTTACACTTTCTCCAGGTCTCCAATTCTCTACAAACCCATACGTAGTCAAATTCCTGGCTATAGTCTCAAGAGTATTCTTTCTTTCAATACTAGCAGGTACATCACTTATAAGCGAAATACTTATATATTCAGCAAGCCCTTCATGAACCCAAAGCACCTTATTAGGATCAAGCCCCAGCTTAAAAAGAAATCTATGAACCAGTTCATGAAGAGTTATGAGAGAAAGTTCCCCCTCAATACCACGATAATAAAGCAAATTTATGTAAATATCACCAACTTGACCTCCAGAATATGGCACATAACCACCAACACTAAAATCATCCTGACTCTCAGGAACATAAAACGTAATTGAAACATTTCCAAGATCCGTATTAAATAATTTTATCATAGTATTATAATATATGTTAGAAATCTGATTCAATAGATTATATGCAACATTAGAATAACGTTCCGGAGTTTTAATTGTTAAGTTACCATTCGAAAGTTTAATAAACGTACTATTATCACTCGTAATTAGAAATAAGATGACACGATTAAAAGTATTACCACTAACCGTTGCCTCTAAACCATTCCCAATAATTTTTGATTTTAACTGAAGCGGTAAAGCACTCCTGACCCCCTTAATATTAACATTCACCATTTTTATTATAAAAAATCTGTTAAGCCATGTTGAATGACCAATCATAGGAGAGAAATATACTGCATTAGGTTCAACAATTAATAGAGTATAAGGATGACTATATGATAGTGTTAATGAAAAATTACCATAATAATTATAACTAATTGTAAGATTTGCATAAAATGGATTTTCTTCACCATTAGTATATAGTGGATACAGTTTATGATATACTGTCAGATTATTAGAGGTTATTATAGGCCCCTTCCAGTCCTTAGGTACTATTAGCCATAGAGAATGAGGAGCATTTTGGAAAATTGTTATGTTTATATATATCATAGAAGTTGTTAAGTTAGTGCCATCAATATAATTAATATACTCAATTGCGCCATAAAACTCTTGACCAGCTGCAAAAATCGTAAAATGCGTAGTATTTAATATCATAGTTATAAATAAACTAGAAAAAAGAATAAACAAAAGCGTCCTTAATATGTTTTCTTTTCTCATACAATAATTTTACTTCACGCTAGTATATTAACTTATAAGAAATACAACTATATTATATCTATGATTATAGATAGTAAAGAGTTAAATACTTTTAATTTTAATAAATGCTTGGTGGCTCATATGGTTGTAAGAGTAGGAGTTGTAGGTTATGGTACTATAGGAAAGAGGGTTGCAGATGCGATACTTCGTCAAGATGATATGAAACTCATTGGAATTGCAGTAAGAAGGGCAGATTGGAGAAGCATGTTAGCTATTGAACGTGGCATTAACGTTTATACTTCAACAGATGCCGATTTAAAGAGTTTCTCGGAGAAAAAACTTGAGGTCTCAGGTAATATTGAAGACCTTCTTAACTCTGTTGATGTAATAGTAGATGCGACTCCAGAGGGAGTTGGAGAAAAAAATAAAGTTCTTTATGAAAAACATAACGTAAAAGCAGTATTTGAAGGAGGAGAGGATCATGAACTTACTGGTGTTAGTTTTGTTGCTACACGTAATTATTCAGAAAGTGTTGGGAAACAATTTACTAGAGTAGTAAGCTGTAACACAACCGCAATAAGTAGAGTAGTAGGAGGCATACATGAAAAAATTGGATTAAAAAAAGCTAGAGTTGCAATTTATAGGAGAGCGGCAGATCCATGGGAATCACATTCAAAAGGTATAATGAATACTGTGGTTCCGGAATTAAAAATTCCATCCCATCATGGTCCTGACGTGCAGACCGTAATTCATGACTTAGATATAATAACGATTGCTGCAAAGGGGAGCCATAATCTTTTCCACTTACATGTAGGTTTTCTAGAAGCTCACAATAATATAACGCGAAATGATGTAATTAGAGTTCTTGAAGAAGAACCTAGAGTTGTCTTAGTTCGAGGATCTGATGGAATTGTAGCATTAAATTCAATTTTCGAACTAGGTAGAGATCTAGGAAGGCCTAGAGGTGATTTATATGAAATACCCGTATGGGAAGAAAGTGTAAAAGTAAACGGAAATGAAATATACTTAATATGGGCTACACCTAATGAGAGTAATGTTGTTCCAGATAATATAGATGCAATTAGAGCGTTAACCAAAATTGAGACAGATGGTAAAAAATCTGTAGAAAAAACCGATAAAGCATTGAATATATTGAAAAAGTTTTACTAGGTGAAGCCTCATGGCTGGCGCTCTAGGTGGTAATGTACCTGAAGAAATAGAGGCAGCTATGAGAAAAATAGACATAGGTTTCAAAACAATGGACGACATTGATTTTGAAGATAAAGTAGTACTATTACGTACAGACATGAATCTGCCATTAGATCCTAAAACTAGCATGCCAATTGATTTAACAAGAATGAAAGTTCTTGCAGAAACTACACTTAAAGAATTATTAGTCAGAGGTGCCAGAGTTGCTATACTCACACATCAGGGTAGACCAGGTGATCCAGAATTTACCACAACAGACTTACATGCTAAACTACTAGCAAAAATGCTAAAAACTCGTGTACATTATGTTCCTGATCTTTATGGATCACTCGCTGTTGATGCAATGAAAAAATTAAGAAAAGGTGAGTATAGAATTGTCATGCTTGAAAATGTCCGTACTGATCCTGAAGAAATGATTAAAAAACCACCAGAAGAGCAAGCAAAAACTAAACAAGTTCAAGTATTATCAATGTTAGCAGATGTTTACGTCAATGATGCATTCGCAGCATGTCATAGAAGCAACGTTTCTTTAACTGGATATCCCATAGTTATGCCAGCCGTAGGTGGTAGAGTTCTCGAATGGGAGATAAGAGCACTCACGTGGGTTCTCCGTTATAGTGAGGCTCCAAGAGTATTTATACTAGGTGGTGCAAAATTAGAAGATGCAACAGCAATAACAGATCATGTGCTATCAACTAAAAAAGCTGATTATGTAGCTATGACAGGATTAATAGGAAATCTTTTCTTAGTTGCAAAAGGAGTTGACCTAGGAGAAGTCAACATGAAATTTCTAGAACGCAAAGGAGGATTTCTTCTTATTGAGGATGTAAAGAAAGTTCTTGAAAAATACAAAGATTCTATAATACTACCAGTTGATGTAGCCGTAGAAACTAGCAATGGCATTCGCGCAGACATTCCGGTAGGATTATTACCAATAAACTCTCCAATAAAAGATATTGGAATGGCTACTTCAGAAACACTTGAGCAAATCATATTTAAAAGCAGAACAGTTGTGATTAGCGGACCAGCTGGAGTTTATGAAGAACCAGCATTTATTTATGGTACAAAACGAATATTTAAAGCAACAATAGAGGCAAACGCATTTTCAGTAGTAGGTGGTGGACATACTGTTGCAGCATTGAACATGATGGGATTAGCAAATAAATTTAGTCATGTCAGTACTGGTGGTGGAGCTCTAATAGAAATGTTAATGGAACGTCCATTGCCAGGAGTTGAAGCATTAAAATTAGGTGCAAAAAATCTTTAAAAAAGATAGTTAGATAGTATTGAGTTGCTTAGACCATTGTAACAATGTTTTTACTCTTTTTACTGGATGCGGATGCGTACTAAAGAGTTCTGCAAAACGCTCAGAAAAAGTAAGATCTTTTCTAGCAAGTTCATAAACCATTACTTCATCACCACTAATCTCCATTGGTTTCGAAGCCTCAGGATCTGAAATAAGTAGTGCCTTAAACTTAGATGATGCGCTTACAACACTTGGGTCACGTTCTCTTATTTGAGAAGCAGCATTGTTTATTTTAACTAAAGCTACAGCTAACTTCATTGCACCATTGTTAACCACGGTGGCTCCATTATAATCTGCATAGGTTTCACGTTGCCTACTAAATGCAAGTAATAATAAGTTTAATATGAAATAAACTACAAAACCAATAATAGCAATTAATATTAGAATAAAACCAGCATTCTCACCATTTCTTCTACCACCACTTATGGATGAAAACCATCCTGAATAGTAAAGTGCTTGTGATATTGCATATACTATAGCGGGAAGAACACTAATGATAGTAATGACTTGTACATCATGATGACGTAAATGTCCAACTTCATGACCAATTACTGCTTCAAGTTCATCAGGTTTTAACACCTTTAAAATACCCTTAGTTACAGCGATCCTTGGACCAGTAAGCCAACTGCCATATGCAAATGCATTAGGTACTGGTATATCAGCTATCATAAGTTTAGGAACTTTTCTTAATTTACTTTTTTGTGCTACTCGTTCAACAATATCATGAAGCCATCCATAAGACTCATCTGCAGGTTTTACCTTGTAACTCCACTCTATTATATAAGGTCCAATAAGCCACTCTATGAAAACCCACAATGTAACTAGTATTGCTACTGCTAGTGGTGTTAATCCGCCTACGAGTGCTAATATAGGCACAAGAAATAATGCAGTAACACCTACAATAACTAAGAACGTAAATATCATCGCAATCCATAACTTCCATGGTGCCACTTTTACTCACCAATTTAGTAGTAAACCAGTTCTCTCTTATAAACTTACTTTTTGAGATCTGCTGAATCGCATAATTCTTTAATATGCCTTTTTATGATCATGAGTCTTCTGGTACTGATTTAGATCAATACTGTGAAGATGTGCAATTATTCTATCTATTATTAGAAGCCATATATACCTCAGCATATGAATATAAGAGACTAAATAAATCTTATATCATATACTCAAATTATATAATACAGTATTTGAGATCTATAATAGATAAAACATACAACTTGGGAAGTTGAATGCATTAATTACCATTAATAAGATGTTCTCATCATAGCAGTATTCCTAATGGACCGAAACATAAAGAAACAGCATAGTGTAATAATCCTATCTATGTTTTCTTAAAATGCACGATAATGGAGGAAAAATTGATAAAAACTAAGATAAAAATATTTTTCATTTAGATGACCAATACAATTAATAGTTTTATTATTTTTTATTCAATAATTGAATGATTCAAATAACGTAATATATTTATTAATGCTAATATAAAAGCTATTCCATTAAGTATAAAAAAGATTTGTTCATTGTTGAGATATGAATAAATCATAAGCAGTAAACTACCTATCCCATAAAATGTTGAAAGTTTAATATCAGGTATTGTTTTATAAGAAATAATCCATCCTATAACAATAAATACTAATCCCAAATATCCAATGCTTTCTATCATCTCTCCCAAATGATTAAAATTAGCTTATTAAAATAATTAGCTTTAAGGATTACTAATTATTCTACCGGTATCTTTGTGTACTTTATAACCTGGTAATCGTTTTTCAAGTAAATCAGCAAATGTCTTTGATTTTAATATTTCAATAAACTTTTTGACATTTTCTTTATTTATTCTATCTATTGGTATAAGAAAATCATAGAATTCTTCACCAATAGGGATGAAATCTAAATCGTATGCATCAGCCACACTTTTTATTGCAACACCAACATCTGCACGACCTTGTGCTATAGCTGCCGCAACTCCAGAATGTGTCTTTGATTCAGTATAATAACCATTGATCATGTTTACTAAATTTTGAAAATTAATACCCTTAGTATTTGCGAGCTCTTTTAATTTCATATCTATTAATGCGCGAGTTCCAGAACCTTTATTCCTGTTTATGAATCGTATATTTGGGCGTAGTAAATCATTAAAATCCTTAATATTTAATGGATTACCCTTCTCAACTATTAATCCTTGCAATCTAACATAACCTCTTATTAATATGGCTTTACCTTTTAATCCATAAATATCCATAAATGGCACATTATATTCTTTTGTTTGTTCATCAAATAAGTGTGTGCCAGCTATGTCTGCCTCGCCTCTCTTCACAGCTAACCAACCACCTATTGATCCGACATTGATAATTTTCACAAAACCAAAATCTCCTAATTCTGTAATTAAATCAACGCCAGGACAATGACTTCCTATAATAACTAAATCAGCTGGTTTAAGAAATCTTGATATTAATCTTACTTCAACCTCTTCATTCTCTTCTAAAAATTCACGTGATTCTGGTACCTCTATAAATCCATCAGCAAAAGCCAATGCTGAAGCAGAACCTGAACTGACAAGCAATGGATATGCTTTATAAGTATTTTGAACTTGAACTAAATTTACAGGTAAATACTCTCTCTTACCTTTACCAGCTTGAACCTTAAATGCCATTTTAGCTTGAAGCTTTAACTCACTTTGGACAGAAGATAACCCAATAATTTTAGCAAGTATGGGTCTTACAAAAACTGTAAAAGCTATAATTGATGATAAAGGAAAACCTGGTAACCCAAACAATATTTTACCATTAACAACAGCTGCTACTGTTGGTTTCCCAGGTTTAATTTTAAGACCATGAACTACTAAACCTGGCTTACCAAGTTTATCAAAAACTCTATAAATAATATCTCTAATCCCAGCTGACGTACTGCCAGAAGTAATCACAATGTCGTAATTTTCATAAGCACGTGAGATAACATCTTCAATAATTTTAGGATCATCCGGTAAAACACCCAAATAACTAGGTTGTCCACCCATTTCTGCAATTAGACTACTAAGAGCAAATCCATTTACATCGTACACTTTTGCAGGTTCTAGTTTAGTACCTGGCATTACTATCTCATCTCCAGTAGAAATAATTGCTACCCGAGGTCTCACATACACTTTAACAGCCTGCATGCCAAGACCTGCTAATACCGCTATCTCTCTAGCAGTAAGTATTGTGCCACTTTTTAGGGCACGTTCCCCAATCCTAATATCAGAACCAGTCTGAGCAACATTTTCACCTGGACGAACTGACTTATATATTAATACTTTTTCATCGTTTATCTTTTTAGTATATTCTGCCATTACTACAGCATCGGCTCCTCTAGGTAATGGAGCACCAGTATCTATTTCTACAGCTTCACCAAGATTCACTTCAACCGATGGCATTTTTCCAACAATAGACGTACCTACAATTTTAAGTTCAATTGGCCGATCTTCATCAGCTTCAAAAACACTTCGCGAATCAACTGCATAACCATCAACTTCAGAACGATCAAACGGAGGTAAATCAATCATTGCATAAATATTTTCTGCAAGTACACGTCCTAATGCACGTTCTAATGGAACTATTTCTATACCTAATGGTTTAATTCCTCCAATAGCAGTTTCAACAGCTTGTATTGCCTCTTCAACCGTTAAAAGTTTATGGAATAATGTTGCCATTTTAATCCTCCTCGATGATAGGTTGAGTCAAGATTATTTCCACTTCCTCACCTTCTTCAAATCCTTCTATATTTTCAGGTACAACTAGTAATCCGTTAGCCTTTGTTAATGTTGATAAGATTCCTGAACCCGTCAGACGTAATGGTTCAGCAATGTATCCTTCTTTAGTCCTCTTTACAATTACTCTTACAAAAGATTTAAAGCCTACTGGTGTTGCAATTCTTCTAGAAATTTTGGCCTTAATTTTTGGTAATGGTTCTTCAGGTAAATTTAATAGCATTCTAAGTACTGGCCTTACAATAACCATGTAAGCAATTATAGCTGCTACTGGAAAACCTGATAACATAAAGATTAATTTATCATTACAAAGTGCTATGCCAGTTGGTTTTGCAGGTCGCATTGCAATACCATGAACTATAATACCTGGTTCGCAAATAGAATTTATAACATCTGGCACTAAATCAGTTCTACCGAGACTTGTACCACCAGTTATTATTACACAATCAGAAAAGTTTAGTGCTTTTTTTATAGCTTCAGAGATTTTTTCAAAATCATCAGGCACAATACCTAAATCTATAGATTCATAACCATCCTCATTTAAGAGTGTTTTCAACATTGGTTTTGAACTTGCAACAATTTCTCCAGGTTTTATATCAGAACCAACTTCACGCACTTCATTACCAGTTGAAATTAATGAAACACGTAAACGTCTATATACTTTTATTGATTTTATATTAAATGATGCAATAGCTCCTATGTGCCATGCCTTTAATTTAGTGCCTTTTTTTACTACTATATCGCCTTTAGTAAAATCTTCCCCAGCCTTTGAAATGTTTTCCCATGGTGCTACTGGTTTATACACATTTACATAACCATTGCTTATATGTGTGAATTCTGTCATTACTACTGCATTAGCTCCTTGTGGAATGAATCCTCCAGTATAAATTTCGTATGCCTCACCATTTCTTACAGGTTCAAAATGTTTAGGGTCATCTCCTGCTCTAATCGTACCTTTAATTTTAAGAGTAATTGGGTTTGTTGGTGATGCGCTATAAGTATCTTCAGCTATTAAAGCATATCCGTCTACAGCGCTTCTATGAAATTGTGGTATATCAAATGGTGCTATTATATCTGTGGCTATTATCATGCCATTAGCATTTTCTATTGGCACATCTATAATATCTAGGCTTATAGGATGTAGCATACTTCGAATTTTATTTAATGCTTCATCAATAGTATATAATTTATGAAAACCAACCATATGAACGCGTGTGCTCATTTCATTTTCACCCTAAAATTAATGAGTTGCTTCATAAATCCATCGTGAACCATCTTCATAAATCTCTTTTTTCCAAATAGCAACTTCATTTTTAACTTTATCAACAAGCCATCTTGCAGCTTTAAATGCTTCATCCCTATGTTCACCAGCAGCAATAACCAGTAATGATATTTCACCTATTGGAACATCACCAACTCTATGTATTATAGTTGCATCAATTAACTTAAAATTCTTAATAGCCTCCTCCCTTAATCTTTTTAACTGGGAATTTGCAAGCTCTGGATAATAATCATAACTCAGTTTAATTACTTTTTTATTATCATTAATACTGCGTATTGTACCTATAAAACAAACAATTCCTCCTATATTATTAGATACTGAAGCTATTTCTGACAAATTTTTATTTACATCGATAACCTCTGTCGTTAACTCCGCCTTACCCAATTTAACCACCCGAAAACTGTGGAAATATTGCTACAACATCATTACTTTTTATAACTCGTTGTAAATCATTTACAATCTCATGATTTACAGCAACAAAAAGCGATCCATTTTGTGTTTCTTTAAGCAGCTCACCCTTCTCATCTAACATGAGAATAACATGTTCTAATGTAATCTCAGAAACATTTAGCTCAACAATTTTTGCCCCTATATGATCCCTTACCCAACCATAAAGCCTTACAACTACCATAGCTACAGTATGATAAAGTATTTCTCTATTAAAAACTTATGCTATATTGGTGAAATTATCTTGAGCTCTATTGAAGAACATAGACAACATGCCTTACAGCATGTAAAATTTGCAATAATAGTTGTTAGTGACGCAGTGAGTACTGGCAAAAGAGAAGATATAAGCGGCAAGATAGCATCAGAAAAAATACGAAAATATAGTCATGATGTGATCAGTTTTAAAATCATTCCTAACGACATGAATGAAATTAGGTCCACATTAAAAGAACTCACAGTTAATGCAGACGCGATACTAGTTATAGGAGGAACGGGTATTAGTAGTAAAGATTTGAGCGTTGAAGCCTTACAACCATTTTTCTCAAAAAGATTAGAGGGATTTGGTGAAATTTTTAGGTATGAAACTTATAAAAGTAAAGGAACAGTAGCATGGCTTACACGAGCAGATGCAGGCATTATAGATAATTCGATTGTTTTTATAATACCTGGCTCACCAGATGCTGTAAACACTGCTCTTGAAATAATATTACCTGAAATAGGTCACGCCATATCACAAATAAAAAAGAAGGTGATATAATGGCAATTCCTCCCGGTCGTTTAAATGCAGTATATCAAGCTATAAAAATCATTAAAGATGGTTGGGTTATAGCAGTTGGCTCCGGATCGACAGTCTCACTATTTCTTGACGAATTATCTAAAAAAGTTAAAAACGAAAATTTACACGTAATAATAATACCTGGATCATCCCAATCATACTTTCAAGCATTAAACTTAAAACTACCAATCTCAACATTAGATGAATATCCAGAACCTGATGCTTGTTTTGATAGCGCTGACGAAGTAATGGAAAATGGAGTACTCCTTAAAGGTGGTGGGGCAGCATTAACTAGAGAAAAAATTCTTGCATATTTTTCAAAACGATTTATAGTAATGGTTGAAGAAAGTAAAATAGTTAAAAGAATCGGAACTTCACATCCAGTTCCTATAGAAGTTCTCCCATACGCAGTAACCCCAGTTTCATTAGAAATAAAAAAACTTGGAGCCAATACAGTTCTTAGACATGGTTCTGGTAAGAATGGCCCCATAATAACTGATAACGGCAATTATATAATTGATGCCTACTTTAACTTAATAGCTGAACCACAATATCTAGAACTTAAAATCAATAGTATACCTGGTGTAATAGAAAATGGTATTTTTACATTTGCTAAAACCGAACTCATAATAGGTAAATCAGAAAAATAGGATACAACGACATAGTTGAGTTACTCCACGACTAAAGTCAGGAGCTTCCTACTTCGCAACCTTGCGCCTCCCAACAGGGAAGAGGGCAAGAGCTCTACAGGCATTAAGATGCTTCAACTCCACATTAATATGGGCAAGAGGTATTTTAATGATTTTGCCAGTCATTCTAGAACTGAAATTCTGGATTTTCTGGGCACCTTTTTATATAAAACATTATAAGGAGAGATAATAAAGTAATCTGTGATTAATATGAACGATATTAAAAAACTTGTTGAATTAATTAAGAAACATGACGAATGGCGCGAAGGCAAAACCATTAATCTCATTCCCTCAGAAAATGTTATGAGTCCTGAAGTACGTGCATTTCTGTCATCAAAAATAGCTGCACGTTATACTGCTAGGGATTCATTTTATAGAGGAACAAAATTTATTGATGAAATTGAGGCATTAGGTATAGAAATTGCAAAACGCATATTTAAAGCAAAGTATGCTGATCTCCGTATGATTTCTGGACATATAGCAGATTTTACATTCATTTCTGCGTATGTAAAACCAAGAGAAACTATAATGTGCGTTGATCCTAAAGATGGGGGATATCCAGGCATTTCTAAGAACGCTTTACCTAAACTTTTATCAATAAAAGTTAAGTACTTACCGTTTAATAAAAGCAACTATACAATAGATGTTGACAAAAGTATCGATTATATACGCCAAGTTAAACCAAAAGCTATCATTCTTGGTTCTAGCTTAATACTTTATCCCCATCCTGTAAAAGAAATTAGCGCTGTAGCAAGAGAATTAGGAATTGTGGTTGGTTATGATGGGTCACATGTTTTAGGACTAATAGCTGGGCATACATTTCAAGATCCTTTAAGAGAGGGAGCAATAGCGCTTTTTGGATCTACGCATAAAACATTTTTTGGACCACAAGGTGGAATAATTCTTGCAAATGAAGATAAACCACTTGCTGACATAGTGCATCCTTCAATAGTTGATAATGCACATTGGAACAGGATAGCAGCATTAACAATGGCTCTCTTAGAAATTGAAACGTTTGGAGAATCTTATGCGAAACAAGTAATAAAAAATGCAAAAGCATTAGCTAAAAGTTTAGTTGAAAGAAAAATGCCAGTAAAAGGTCCCAAAGATGTTTATACAGAATCACATCAAGTATTACTTGCACCAAAACCATATCAACAAAATAAAGAACTTGCATTAAAACTAGAAGAAGCTAATATAATTGTCGATAATGGAATTAGATTAGGTGTTAATGAAGTAACGAGACGTGGGATGAAAGAAAGTGAAATGAACACGATAGCTGAATTTATAGAAAGAATATTTAAAGGAGAAGATCCTAAAAAAGTAGCAATTGATGTTATTAGATTAAGAACCGAATTCTCCAATATTGAATATAGATTTAAGGATATCATAGATTTAAACTATTTTATCTCATGATAGGTTTAATAAATCTACAACATGTTACTAATTTTTGCACAATAATTTTATGATCACAAGAAATATTATCTATCTCTTAATAAATGCATAACTTATGTTGATAAACTGTTCAAAACATTGTTGTTTTAATAATATTTATCGATTAAAATATTTTTAAATTATATCATTAAGTCTTTTAAGAATGGTATAAATATATGTTAAAGTAATATAAAAATGGTGATCAATTTGGGAATCACCCCATTTTTTGAAGATTTAATAGTTAAAGCTGTTGAACGAGTATACCCAAGTGTTGTGAATATTAGTACTGTAAGATATGTTGAACAATTGTTTGAAATTGTACCAGTTCAAGGAATAGGTTCTGGTTTTATAATATCATCAGATGGACTTATAATAACTAACTTTCATGTTATCGAGGGCTCTAAAATTGTTAATGTTACAACATCTGATGGTAGAACCATGAAAGGTCGAGTAATAGGATATGATCCAACTACAGATATAGCCCTAATTAAAGTAGATGCTAAGAATTTACCAACAGCACCAATAGGTGATTCTGATAAGCTAAAAATTGGACAAATTGCAATAGCAATAGGTAATCCACTCGGCTTAGCAGGAGGCCCCTCAGTAACAGTTGGTGTTATTAGTGCACTAAATAGACATGTAAAAGCACAAAGACTTTATATGGGCCTAATACAAACAGACGCAGCAATTAACCCTGGAAATAGTGGCGGACCGCTTGTAAATAGTAACGGCGAAGTTATAGGAGTCAACACTGCCATTATACCATTTGCGCAAGGTATTGGATTTGCAATACCCATTAACTTAGTTAAAAAAGTAGTTGATGATATATTAATGTATGGCCGAGCATTAAGACCATGGCTTGGAATTCTTGGAACTACAGTTACACCACAAATTGCAGAATATTATGGATTACCAGTAGAGAAAGGAGCTCTAGTAGTTAATATAATTCCAAGAAGCCCAGCACATAAAGCTGGACTTGAAGAGGGTGATATAATAGTATCAGTGAATAATAAGCATGTAAGTAGTATAGAAGATCTGCAGGATATCTTAAGAACAATGCATGTTGGCGAAATTATAGATATAAAATTCTATAGGGGTAACAAAATCTTAAGCACAAAGGTTGAACTAGAGGTTGCCGAATAATTAAAATTTATCGTGCACCTCTTATATAAGGCTTACCTAATGCTGCAGGAGCACCGACCTTTTTTCTAGCATACTCTGTTGAAAATATTGCTAATGCTATTAAAGTAATCCCATAAGGAAGTGCTGAGAATAATTCTGTAGGTAAATTAAACAGTATTTGAAATCTATACTGCACGACTTCCAAAATTCCGAATATGTATGATCCTATTAATGCATATAAAGGATTCCAAAATGAGAATATTACAAGTCCTAAAGCAATCCACCCCCTCCCAGCAGTCATATTTTCTATCCAAGCAGCGCTCAAAACTAATGAAAAATATGATCCAGCTATACCCGAAAGAAAACCACCAAATATCACAGAGGCGTATCTCACTAAATCAACATTTATGCCAGCTACATCAGCAGCTTCAGGATTTTCTCCAACTGAACGTATTTTAAGACCAATCATAGTCTTAAACAATATAAACCAGAGTGCCGGAGCTAATAGTACTGAGATTAAGACTAATGGATCTTGCGCAAAAAGGACTGGGCCTATAATTGGTATCGAAGAAAGAATTGGAATGTGTATACGTGTTAATCTTGGTGCTGCTAAACCAATTAATCCTTGTCCTAGTAAACCACTCACTCCAACACCCATTAACGATAAAGCTAATCCGCTTACTATCTGATTTACTTTAAGAGTAATGGAAAGAAATGCATGAATAGAACTTAATAATGCGCCTGCTAATCCTGCCACTAAAACTGCTAACCATACATTACCAGTTATGTTCGAAGTAATAAATGCCGTATATGCACCTATTAACATCATACCTTCAATACCCAAGTTTATAACTCCTGATCTTTCAGAATAAATTTCACCTAATGATGCTAATAATAAGGGTGTTGCCGCTTCAGTTACTGATACAAGAAAAAGTTGTATTGTTTCTATATCCATTCTCTCTACCTCACCAATTTATACCTACTAAATAAATCAGCTATTAATACTAACATTAATACTAATGCTTCAAACGTGTAAATTGATGAAATCGGTAAACTAAAGCGTGTTTGTAAAACATCAGCACCAACAAGCATTCCTCCAAAAAGTATTGACGAAATAATCGTTACTAATGGATTAAGACGAGCTAACCAAACAACAATAATTGCCATATATCCATATCCTGGGGAAATATTACTTATCAGTCTATGCTGAAAACCTGCTACCTCACCCATTCCTCCTAGCCCTGCTAAACCGCCACTAATTATCATAACAGTTAGTATCACTTTTATAGAACTAATTCCAGAATAACGTGCTGCATCAGGATTATCCCCAAAGACTTTTATCTCATAACCTATTCTTGTGTATCTCATCATATAAGCTAGAATAATTCCTATAAATAATCCTATAATTGGCATTATGTGTATGTTAGTAAATGGTATTAAAGGAAGCATTGCTGAACTTGGTATTATAGGGGTTATTGGAAAACCATAACCTTTAGGATCTTTCCATGGTCCATAAACTAAATAATGCACTATAAGAATTGCGATATAATTCATCATTAATGTTGATATAACTTCATTAGCATTTATAAGAGCTCTCATAATACCAGGAATAAATGCCCAAAATGCTCCACCAATAAAACTTAATACTATCATCAAAATAAGGAGAATTGGTGACGGTAAAAACGCAAACGTAAATGCTGTCCATGTAGACATTATAGCACCAACATATATCTGACCCTCAGAACCAATAGTAAAAATACCTGCTTTATACGCTATTGCAAGACCTAATGCAGATAGCATTATTGCTGATGACCTAATAATAGTATTTGAAAATCCATATGGATTAAGAAAAACATTATTAAACATAAAACTATATGCTAAAATTGGATTAAAACCAGCAACCATTAATATAAACCCATAAATAACCAATGCAACAACAAAAGCTATTGAATAGATCATAATAATAAATTTTAATGTTACATTCTCACGTGGTATAAACTTAAACATAACGCTCACCAGTTTTCAAAAAAATTAAATTAATTTGATATAAGTGTAACTATCTTAGCAACATCATTTGGAGAAACAAATTCTTTAATAACCCCTTTACTTATGACTGCAACACGATCGCTCAATTCTAATAACTCATCAAGATCCTCCGAAATTAATATAACTCCAGAACCATTATTCTTAAGCCATTTTAGCATAGATCTAACCTTTAAAGATGTAGGCACATCTAAACCTCTCGTTGGATATGACGCAACAAGAATCTTAGGCTTACGCAATATTTCACGTGCAACTATTATTTTCTGTATATTACCACCAGACAATAATCCCACTCTAATACTAGCATCCCTAGCTACAACACTAAATTGCATTATAGCTTGCTGAGCAAACTGTAAAATTTTATTATCATTGATATTAAAAACTCGATCATACAAATTAGTAAGAACCATATTTTCCGCAATACTTAAATTAGGCGCGACTGCAAGAAATGGATCTTCAGGTATAAAACCTACCAAACTTCGTAACTCCTTCAACTTATAACTATTTAGTGGCTTCCCTAAAATCTCAATACTTCCATACTTTGGTTTTCGTAATCCTGCAATTGCTTCTGCAAGTTCACGCTGACCATTACCAGTAATACCTGCAATCCCCAATATCTCACCACTAAACAAACGAAAAGACACATTCTTAACAGCCTCAATCCCATTATCATTCTCAACAGTTAAATTATTTACATACATTAATGGCACTCTATCAACTTGCGTATTTAATCCTCTCATATCTTTATTATTAACAGTTTCAGAATTACTAATATCAAACATCATGGAAGTAAGTACTTGTTCGTTAGCCTCTTCCCTCGAAACAGTCCCAACAATTCTACCCTTTCGAATAACAGTTATTCTATGACTAACTGCTAAAGCCTCATCTAACTTATGAGTAATAAAAATTATCGAAGACCCATTCTTCACAAAATTACGCATAAAATCAAATAAACCATATGTTTCCATAGGTGTTAATACTGAAGTAGGCTCATCAAATATTAATATGCTCGCCCCCCTAAGTAGCGTCTTAATAATTTCTACCTTTTGCCTTTCACCCATAGAAAGTTGCCATATCTTACGATTTAAATCCACTGATAAACCATATTCATTAAATAATCGCATAATTTTTTCATGCAATACATTAGATTTGATAAATAAACTTGAACCATTAACAGCTAAGGCAATATTTTCGAGAACTGTATGATTAGGAATTAAAGTAAAATGCTGATGAACCATTCCTATTCCCAAACGTATTGCATCCTTAGGCGACTTTATTACTACTCTTCGTCCTCTTACATAAATTTCTCCTTCATCAGGTTGTTGAATACCATATATTATATTCATTAAAGTTGTCTTACCAGCACCATTCTCTCCAAGAAGCGCATGTACTTCACCCCTAAACAATGAAAAATTAACATGATCATTAGCTATTATGCCACCAGGAAATCTCTTACTCACATTTTTTACTTCAAGAACACAATCCATAATTATCACATTACTTTAATGGAGCAGTTATTCTAATTGCCGATGCAGGTTGTGAAGGTAGCTCTCCAATTATACCAGGCAAGAAATAATACATATTCCATAAATCATCATGAGTTGCACGCTGACCTGCTGGTATTCTCAAATTACCATCCCTATCATAAATAGGTCCTGTAAAAGGCTCAAATATACCCTCAATTAACTCCGCTCTCCTCTTTAACACTAAATTCTTAAGATCATCAGGTATCTTCGGACTCAAATTTTCAAGATCAGCTGCACCTTTGCCTAACCTATCAATATATCCACCACCCATTTTCCACCAAATATCAGTACTACGCCAAATACCTGCATACACCCTCGCCAATATTTCTTCATAAATAACCTCCCAATGAGCTACTTGTGCCGCTAACTGTGCCTCACCACCCCACTGAGACATATCACTATAATGTCCAAAACTATAACCACCCCTCTCTTTAGCAACTTGAAGAACAGTTGGTGAATCTTCTGTGAATGCTAAAATATCGGCTCCATTATCAAATAATGTATTAGCAGCAGCCCTAGCTTTAGTTGGATCATACCATGCATTTATCCATACAACGGTTGTAGTAATTTTAGGATTTACTTCTTTAGCACCTAAATGAAACGCATTTATATGTCTGATAACTTCAGGAATAGGATGAGCTGCTACATAACCTAACTTATTTGTTTTAGTCATCTTGCCGGCTATTAATCCACATAAATAGTATACTTGGTAAAGTTCAGCAAAATACGTTCCGACATTATTTGACCGTTTATATCCAGAACAATGTTCAAATATTACATTTGGATAGCGTTGTCCTGCAGCTATTGTGGCATCCATATAACCAAAACTTGTTGTAAATATTACTTTATTACCAGCAGCAACTAAATCATCTAAAACAGGCCCAACTCTATCTTCTGCAACACTTTCAACATACGCAGTTTCAAGAAAAGGCATTTCTTTAGCAACATATCTCCTACCAACATCATGGGCATATGTCCATCCATAATCTCCAATTGGACCCACATAAACCCAAGCTGCTTTTAATTTTTGAGATGCAGTCGTAACAGGTTGAGAAGTTGTAGGTGCAGTGGTTACACTTGATTGAGAAGTTGTAGTGATGCCTACACCTGGTTGTGTTGCTTGAAATAATGTACGATCTAAGGCTCCAATGGCTGCTCCGCCAACTACAACTCCAGTACCTATAAGAGCTATATCTCTAATAAAACTTCTTCGTGAAATAGGTTTATCAGATGACATTGTTATTCACAATAATACTATTACGCATTTGATATAAACTTTGCCTTTCTAATTTATAACAATTTTACACATTTATGTTAATTTCTTTATCAAATAAAACATCACAATTTTTTTATAGATTTTGAACAACAATTTATCAATGGCAATTTAAGAACTTTTGTCAAAGTTAAAAATAATTCTGATGTTATTTCTAAAATTAACCATTAAAATTACTTTTAAATAATCTTAAGTTAGAACAAAAATTAAAAATATATTATTCAAAAAATAAAAAATAAATTTATTTTGTTATTACAGTAGTCCAGTCTTGAAAGACAAAGAATCCATCAGTTACATAATAGATTTTTCCTATGCGTATTGCTATAGAATTATCAGGTGTTGTTCCATAAACATATACTATAGCACCTTCATTAACTGATTGTGTTGGTTTAACTTGTAATCCATATGAGGAAGTTAATACTTCACCAGGTTGTAATATTCCTAGTGGTAAAGTAACAGTCTTGTTTTCTGGTGTTGTTGAAGTCTTAAATCTTAACGTAGTATTCTGAAGATAAAAGCCTGCAGCTGCTAATGATGCATTAGCGTGAAACGGTAATTTAACCGACGTATTTAATGCCGTCCAATTACCTACAGAAGCGCTAATTGTAGTAGGTAATCTCTGTGAAGTTGATAATATCTCCACCGTTAATGAAAATGGTTCTATCGGTATAAGTCCACCATCTAATATCTGATGAATATACACAGTAAATATTGCCGGTGTTTTTGGTATATACCATTCATATCTAAACGTTGGATATGTTATAGTTCTTCGTGTAAGCGGTGATTCATTAGCAGTAAAATTAAATGTAGTATACATGAAGTATATTCCGTTTGTAAGATAAAATGGATAACCTATACCATCTCCACCATAATGTCCTGCAAACTCACCATTAGGTCCTAATACATAAACATTATACGATGAATTATATTGTGACCATTCAAGAGTCACTTTAAGTGCAAAAGTATTTGGGTTCGTGACCTTTACAGCAAAGACTCTCCAATCACCCGATTCAGCTCTCCAACTCCAATCAAATGCACCATATGTAGCACCAAGATCATATGGAGTCTCACCAAGTGTTGGTTCTCCTGAAATTATTCCAGGACTGCCTACAACTAAATAAGAATATGGAACAACACGCTGAAATACTCCATATGTTGAATTTAATGTAACCATTATTAAACCTTCCCTTACACCTGAAGATGCTGTTATAGGAATGTTAAGTGTTCCAGAAACTGTAGCATTAGCATATGGAGCAATAGTATTAGGTATAGATGAAACAGTAACTAACGGATCTAATACTTTCTTATATCTTATTAATGTGAGAGTGAATGCTGCAGAAATATCTGGCAATGATGCACTACCCTTTGAAATTGCAGGTCTGAGTAAGATTAACGAATTAGGACTATGTAATTTACTTAGTATATTACTGAGCGTTACTTCCGCAACAGTACCTCTAACTACATTGTAATTTAATACATACAACTCATTCGATTGTATTCTGCCATCATGATTTGCATCATACCACTCAAACACAAAAAGACTCATTCTATATTTCCATGAATAACTATACGTAGGGTCAAAATTGGAAAAGCTGTATGCTAATATAAATCGTGACATATCAGCACCTACAAACCATGATGGCGGTAATACATAATATGTAACAGGCCTATATGCTGTATTAAGAACACCTGAAATAATATTCTTACTATACGCTCTATAAGTTATTGAAGTTACATTTGATACGTATAATGTTGTATTTCCTAAGTTTTTAATGGTAAATGAAAATGGTACTGTAGATCCAGGATCAACAGTACCCAAAAACATACTTGAAGATTTCATTGTAGTGAATGAAGGAACATAAGATGGCAAATATACTCTACCACCAGCTTCAAACTCTAATACTGCTGGTATTCCTATACCCCACCAATCTAAATCATTGCTCCATTGCTCTAACCAAGCATCATTTAATCTATTTTGTAAATTCTGAGCAGTTACTGTTGAACTTATTATAGCTATTGATTGTCCAGTTTCTGAATGTAACATTCGTCTTGATGCTTTAACAGCCGAATATGCATCTACACGACCAGATGCTTGTAAAAATGGTTCAATTCCTAAATCTTTTGCTGTACTTTGTAATATTGTCTTTACATCAGCTGGTGAAAGTGTCTTATTAGAAGCCTGTAACATTAAAGCTATAACACCTGCAGTTAATGGGGTAGCCATACTAGTTCCACCAAAAGTATCATAACCACCAGCTATAAGTGGCGCATCAGCCCAACCAAATGCTCCAACATTTACTATATCAGGTTTTATTTCACCTACAGGTGATGGCGCTCTTGCACTCCATGAAACTACCTCATCATAACTTCCAGAAGGATTCCATCCAAATAATGCATATATATGTGTTAATGTTGATGCTCCAACAGTTATCACGAAAGAAGCTGCACCAGGTGATGTGATTGTTCCATAACCAGGACCTCCATTACCAGCTGCGTGCGTTATTATTATACCTGGATAAGTTGAATTAAGAAAACCTGGTAATGTTAATCCATTTTCTAACATGCTTTCCATATCAAAACCGAAACCAAAACGATCATACCATTGTGCAGATATTCCCCAGCTATTACTTATAATATCAGCTCTTTTCTGACCTGTGTAAACAAATGTGACATTATAATCATATATTCCTGGAGCTTTTTCAACTTTTGAACCTACATGTAAATCAAAACCTGCAGCCCATAACATTCCGAGTTCTACATCACCAGTCCATAATCCTTTAATTCCAATAATTGTTGCATTAGGTGCTATACCTGGTAATGTTCTATAACCATAACCTGGTATATAATACGTTACTTTACCTCTGGATGCTAACACTCCTGAGACACTAGTACCATGCCCATAGAAATCATAAAATATGGATAAGTACTTTCCTTCTAAGCTCCATCCAGGCATAACATGACCTGGATATGTGAAATAATGCCAGAAATCGAAAAAGAAACCTCCCAGAGTGCCTATAGTATAAGGATAATCGCTATATGATGTTACTCTATCACCATTATAATCATAATATGGATCGTCAGTAAAATTGCCATTATTATTGAAATCTACATAAACTCTAGTATACTGACCAGGAGTAGCAGGATCAACCATTAATATTCCTATATTAATTATATCACCTAACATATAGAGATCAGTCATACCAAACTTTACAATACCACTTTTTGACCAACTTGGATTAATTACATAATTATATGTTGCTGTTATATTTACTGGGTTGGGCTCAAGTACTGTAAAGTTTTTGTTTGCAGTAGGTATTATAGGGGTTGCATTGAAAGATTGCATTATTAATACTTGGCTTTCATCTGGATCATATACAAGAGGTTCACGCGTTCCGTCTGGTAATGTAGTGTAAGCAAGCGCATCTTTAATATCAGGATGCGCATAATCTATACCAGTATCAACTACAGCAACTCTAATACCTTTTCCAGTAACACCATATTCATTAAATGCTTGATTTACACCTAAAAGTTCTCTTACCTTAAACATATCGACACTTATTTCTCTTTGCATCTCTATTCCTCTATCCTTTGGTAAATCTATAAAGGGTTTTACAAAAACACTTTTTACACTACTGTATGTAGAAATCTCCTCAAGAACTTCTTTAGAAGCAAGCACTTTAAGAGCATAAAAATCTCCTAAATTAATCGGTGTTGAGTAAGCATCAACTTTAGTAATCACATCTTTTAGACCATCGCTATTGACTAATACCGTGGCATAATATTTTCCCTGAAATCTTGGATTTGGATTTTCTCCTGAAAAGCTTCCCAGCAGTTTTTCAATATTTTTTGAAGGAGTAGAAATATTATTGTTAGGGAGGGCATAAGTGGATGTTGGATAATATTGAAATACGAGGATTGTTATTATTATTGTTACCATTATAATTTCAAGTATTTTTAATTGTTTTTTCATTTTAATCACCTAGTAATTATTTATTATCATTAGAAGTTTATAAATTTGACTAATTTTATTATATTTGATCAAAATTTTATAGAAGATGTTAGAGCAAGATTTTTTAAGATAAAATAAACATTAATTTAAAAATGTTTTTAAAGAAAGGAAAAACATAATAGATTAATAAACTGTATAGTTTTTGGCGTGAAAAATATGTATAAAATTAAAGATCCTAATTTAGCTGATGAGGGTGCAAGACAAATAGAATGGGCTAGATATAATATGCCAGTGCTTAGGGAGTTAGAAAATGAATTTGCAAGATCAAAACCATTAAAAGGAGTAAAAATTGGGGCATGTTTACATGTAACTAAAGAAACTGGTATGCTAATGATGACCTTATTAGCAGGAGGTGCAGAAATTGCTCTTGCAGGTTCAAATCCCCTTTCTACTCAAGATGATGTAGCTGCAGAGTTAGTTAGGAATGGTATACACGTATATGCATGGAGAGGAGAAACTGCTGACGAATATTATTGGGCATTGAATAAGGTTTATGAGTTTAATCCAAACATAACAATGGATGATGGAGGAGATTTAACTGTTTTATTTCATAGAAATAAAGCCCACAACGTGTGGGGAGGTACTGAAGAGACAACAACTGGAGTTTATCGACTTAAAGCGTTAGAACGTGAAGGTCTCCTTTTATATCCAATAATAGCCGTGAATAATGCTAAGACCAAGTATCTGTTCGATAATAGATACGGCACAGGGCAAAGTGCTGTTGATGGTATAATAAGAGCTACTAATATGCTAATTTCTGGTAAAACTGTCGTTGTTGCTGGTTATGGATGGGTTGGTAGAGGCATAGCTATGAGAGCTAAAGGTCTTGGAGCAAGAGTTATAATCGTAGAAGCAGATCCTATAAGAGCTTTAGAAGCAGTCATGGATGGTTATGATGTAATGAGTATGAGTGAAGCAGCTCCTCGTGGAGACATATTTATTACGGCTACTGGAAATACGAGCGTAATACGCGCCGAACACATAAAAATAATGAAAGATGGCGCGGTACTTGCTAATGCAGGACATTTTAACGTAGAAATTTCACTTCAAGATTTAGAGAAACTTTCTAAAAATAATTATGAAATAAGGAAGAATGTGAAAGTTTATGTGTTACAAGATGGAAGACGAATCTATTTATTAGCAGAAGGAAGGCTTGTGAATTTAGTAGCTGCAGAAGGGCATCCAAGTGAAGTTATGGATATGTCGTTCTCTCTGCAAGCATTATCAGTAAAGTATTTAGTTGAAAATAAGGATCGATTAAAAGTTGCAGTTCATGAAGTACCTGAGGATATTGATAGACTTGTTGCAACGCTTAAATTAAAAGCAATGGGAATAAATATTGAAAAATTAACTGAAGAACAAGAAAAATATCTTAAAAGTTGGGCTTTAGGAACATAAAGGATGTCTCTCATGCATGTATTAATGTATACTTGGGAATTCCCTCCGAGAATCGTAGGAGGTTTAGCTCGGCATGTTTATTATCTTTCTAAGGCTTTAGCAAAAATTGGTATTGAAGTAACAGTAATTACATTAGAATTCCCTGGTGCTCCATGGAGTGAAACCATTGATAATGTAAATGTAGAACGTGTAAGAGTTGAGATTGGAAATCCAAACTTTTTATCTTGGGTATTTTTATTTAACCATTTCATGGAGAAACGTTTTGCATTATTAAAAAGATCAATAGATATAATACATGGACATGATTGGCTTGTAGCATTAGCCTCAATAGCTACAAAACATTTTACAAATAAACCACTCGTATTTACATACCATAGTACAGAACGTGGACGCGTGGGCACATTATCCACGCCCGACTCATTCACAATAGATAGTATAGAATGGTGGTGTGGTTATGAAGCATCAAAAATTATTGTAACTAGTAAATCTATGCTGAATGAAATCACGAATACTTTTAAAATACCTAATGATAAAATATCAATAATACCAAATGGCATTGATATTTCAGAATTTAATATTCAGGTAAATCCATTCGAAATCAAACGCAATATAGGTATCGGAGAAGATAAAAAATTAGTACTATTTGTTGGTCGTATTACAAGTCAAAAAGGTGTAACATATCTTATACAAGCCGTACCTAAAATTTTAGCTTCACATCCAGATGCACGTTTTGTGATAGTTGGTGATGGATGGGAACTAGGAACTATAAAAAACATGATCTACTCAATGGGATTAGGAGAATACGTTAAAACATTAGGTTTCCTCCCTGATCATACAGTTAAATCATTAATGAAAGCAGCCGATGTTATGGTAGTACCTTCCATATATGAACCTTTTGGCATTGTAGCTCTCGAAGCTATGGCATCAGGCACACCATTAGTTGCAAGTGACGTAGGAGGATTAAGTGAACTAGTTGAACATGGAAAAACGGGCTTAAAAATTTATCCAGCAAATCCCGATTCAATAGCATGGGGCATTAATACAATACTTTCTAACCCACAATGGGCTCGTACAATGGCCCAAAATGCTTTAGCAATCGTTAAAGAAAAATATAGTTGGGAAGCAATAGCCGCAAAGACAGCAGAACTTTATAGAAAACTACTATAAATTTATCTAGT
>Ga0272445_1000276_pt1 | contig 50473 bp, 52 predicted proteins | sample YNPCB0031_FD_194404 | JGI IMG/M metagenome (GOLD analysis project Ga0272445, IMG submission 194404) | Hot spring sediment microbial communities from Yellowstone National Park, WY, United States - YNP-CB-003-1 | ecosystem: Environmental > Aquatic > Thermal springs > Hot (42-90C) > Sediment... | reverse complement strand
AAATGTTGAAAAAACACAATCAGAAATTTTCGCTTCCTCTCATAAATTGGTATTTGAAAAACAATTATATTATTTTTACCAACCCCAAAACCTCACAAATGTAAAGTTATTTATTCAACAAAACAAATTTCACTTGACAAATGTTTGAAAATATATATAATATAAAATGAAAATATATTTTAGGAGGTGAGAAGATGGCGAAGTGCTCAGCAACGAAGAAAAAAACAACCAAGAAGAAAAAGGAAGAGAAAAAGGAAGAAGAAAAATAGAATAAAGGAGGAGAAGATGGCTAAGAAGAAAGCCGCAAAGAAAAAGAAATAGCTAAAGGACCTTCATAATCCTCCCTACCTCCTTTTCTACCCCCTCTTTAAGAGAGGGGGTAATTTTTTTATATCTAATAACATTTTTATAAAATGGAGATTTATAAAAAATAAAAAGGGCTTTTCCTCTTTTTGGAAGAAATGGATGGGTTGAAAAAAATTCTAAAAATCTTCCCGGCGATTTTTTTATAAGGTCAAATTGTTTCATGTATTCCTCAGAACTGACATGCTTGAGAATTTCCTTCCCTCCTGAGAGTTTCATCATTGCATTTATTGAAGATTTTATATCCCTGCATACAAAAAGCCCAACCCTATCCGCAGATATCTCTGCATTTCTTGACCATGCAAGAAGAGGAAGTAAAGAGGGAAAAAGGAGATATTTAAAAAGAGGAATCTGGGATGTAAATATGGTCCAGAATGCGATGAGAGAATGAAATACAAGATGATCATAGATTATATGACCCAGTTCATGTCCAATCACGAAAGAAATTTCTTTCTCACTGAAATTTTCTACAAGGGCGGAAGAAAGAACAATCTGGTGCTTTTCTTTTGTGCCTATCGTATAGGCAATAAAAAGGGGATCCTGTGTAACAAAAATGTTGGGAGGATTTTGGAGATTAAGAATTGAAGATACCTTTTTTCCGATCTTATAAATGTGGGGATAGTTTTTTTCGGTTGATTTCACCGCTTCTCCGAGGAGGAAGCCTTCAAACAAAGTAGAAAAGATTTTGATAAAAAGGTTCACCGCCTCTTTCAATCCATAAATGGAAAGCAGATATTTTAAAAGCCTCTCTTCGTTAGGATATCTCAAAATAGAAGGGTCAAACTTTTTCCTCATACTTTTCCGCATACGGGGCATTCTGGATTCCTCTTCACTTTTATTTCTCTGAAACTCATGGTTTCTCCATCATATATAAGATACCGGTTTTCTAAAAGCTTCCCTGTCCCTGTAAGATATTTTATCACCTCCGTAACCTGAATCATCGCAATCAATGCGGGTGTGGAGCCAAGAACAGGAAAAACATCTTTTGGAGGCGATTCTGAAAAAAGACATCTCAAACATGCAGTTTTTCCAGGAATAATTGTCATAGCCCTACCTTCAAGCCCATAGATGGAGCCATGAAAAAATGGTATTCCGAGCTTAATCGCTGCTTCGTTGAGTATAAATCGGGTGGGGAAATTATCCATTGCGTCTATTATCGCATCAGAACCTTTAAGAAGTTCAACCACATTTTTTTCGTTTATTTCAATGCGAAATCTCTCTATCTCCACATTCTCATTTATTTCTTTTAACTTTTCATACGCTGACTCCACCTTGGGTTTATTTATGTCTTTATCCCAATGGAGAATTTGCCTGTTCAGATTTGAAACCTCAACCACATCTTTGTCAATTATTCTTATTCTTCCTACCCCCTGTGAAGCGAGATAAAGAGCTGCCGGACAGCCAAGCCCTCCTACACCCGCAATGGTAACCATCGCCCTTTTCAGTTTTTTCTGCCCGTCTTCACCAAATATCAAAATCTGCCTTGAATACCTCTCTTTTTCTAATGGAGATAGTTCTGTCATATTATCCTTCTACTATGTCCTGTTCAATTGGTTCTACTTTTATCCCAATCTTTTCCAGCCATTTGATGGCTTTTTCCAGTTCCTTTTCTGAACCCGACAGCTCAAGGGCAACAAGACCTATATCCCCTTTTACGGAAGCGCTCCTTATATTTGGAACCACCTTGAATTTCTTCCCCAGTTGATAGATTATCGGTTCTTTTATGAGATGGGAAGGATAGGTAAGGTATAACCTCAACACCTTCTTCTTTCCACCTGCAATCGCAGGGATTATTGAGACTTCGTCTCCGTCTTTGAGTGGAGTATTGAGACCGTGGAGAAAGCGGATGTCTTCCTCATTTACGAATATGTTTACAAACCTCCGCAGTTCGCCGTTAGTATCAAAGAGCCTTTCCCTGAATCCCGGGTATTTTTTTTCAAGGTCCTCCAGCGCTTCCAGCAAATTTTTACCCTCTACCTCAACTATTTCTTTTCCTTCACACAATCTTCTCAAAGGAGTAGGTATTCTAATTTTTATAGCCATTTCATCCTCCTTTTATTTCAACTTTTATTTTTTCTATTGTGTCCTTCTTTTTCATCCAGCAACCACATTCCCATCCCTCTTTATCTATAGAAACTACAAGATAAAAATATCCTTCCCACGCATCCTCCTCATCTTTTTTTGAAAAATACAATCCCACATCGGGATGGGAATGATAAAATCCTAATACCTCAAATTTACTGCTTCTTGCAAATTTTTCTGCTTTTACAAAATCTTCTGGAGCGATTTCATAGGTTCTCCTCCTGTCCCCTTTTGCTTTGTTTTCAGCAGGTAGAGTGGTGAACACGGTATTTTCCTTTCCTATGAGAAATCCGCATCCCTCTTCCGGGTATGTGCTTTTCAAATGCTCTATCATTCTGTCAAAAGCCTCTTTTTCAATACAGAGCTTCAAAATATGTCTGAGAACATCCTCGTGGAAAGATATTTGTCGCCTCCATCCGGAAAAATCACTACTATACATCCTGAGTCAATCTCTTCTGCCACCTTGAGAGTTGCAACCATTGCTGCACCGGAGGATGCGCCTACAAAGAGCCCCTCTTCTCTTGCGAGCCTTTTCACCATTTCAAATGCTTCTTCAGTATCAACTTTTATTGTTTGGTCAGGAAAATCGGGATTATAAATTCCAGGAACTATTGATGTAGCCATATGTTTCAAACCCTCAAGCCCATGAAGTGGACAGTTGGGTTCTACCGCGATCACCTTTATGGAAGGGTTAAACTCTTTAAGTCTCTTACCTGTCCCCATAAGTGTTCCGCTTGTCCCTATGCCTGCTACAAAATGGGTAATCTTTCCTCTTGTCTGCCTTATTATTTCAGGAGCGGTGGTTTCATAGTGGGAGAGTGGATTGTATGGATTGTTGTACTGATTGGGACGAAAGAATTTTTGTGGCTCCTCTTTCATAATTTCGTCTACAGCCCTTATTGCCCCATCTGTTCCCTCAAGGGGGTCTGTAAGAATTACCTCTGCATTGTAAACCCTCATGATTCTCTTCCTTTCTTCCGAAGCATTTGAGGGAAGGTAAAGTTTCACCCTGTATCCCAGAACCGAAGCAATCATTGCTATTGCGATGCCCGTGTTTCCGGATGTAGCCTCAATTATTGTTTTGTCCCTGGTAAGTTTTCCGGAATGGATGCCCTCAACTAGCATGTAAAGAGCGGGTCTGTCTTTTACAGACCCGCCAGGGTTCTGTCCTTCCATCTTTGCATAAATGGAAATTCCTTTTTTTTTGAATATTTTTTTTAAAGGAATAAGAGGGGTGTTTCCTATGTATTTAAGAATTGTGTTGCCACAATACTTCTTCACAATTTTTAAAAAAGGTTTTTCACGAAGAATTTCTATCACTGGGTTCTTCATTTTGTGTAGTTTTCCATGAGCTCATCAAACTCCGAAAGTTTAGGCTCTATAACTGGAAACTCCACAAGTTTGGATGTAAGGACTTCCTGCGTTTTCAATCCGTTACCAGTAATTGAAATTACCAGGGTCTCGTCACTCTTTATAATTCCGTTTTTTATCAACTTCAGCGTGGCAGCCATCACAACTCCGCCCGCGGTTTCCGTAAATATGCCCTCTGTTTCCGCAAGAAGCCTTATCCCCTGAATGATTTCTTCATCGGTAGCATCCTCCGCCCATCCCCCGCTTTCCCGGATTGCTTTCGTGGCATAATAACCATCTGCTGGATTGCCAATTGCAAGGGATTTTGCAATTGTTTTCGGATTCTGAACAGGTCTGAAGAGCTCAAGTCCTTCCTTCACTGCCTCCACGATAGGAGCACATCCCGATGCCTGAGCGCCGTGGACCTTCGTTTTTACCTTGTCCACCAATCCGAGCTTTTCAAATTCTTTTAATGCCTTCCATATCTTTGTGATTAAAGAACCCCCCGCCATTGGAACGACAATGTGGTCAGGAGCTCGCCATCCGAGCTGTTCTACTATTTCAAAGGCGAATGTCTTTGAGCCTTCGGAATAAAATGGTCTGATGTTTATGTTCACAAAAGCCCAGTTATATTTTCCTGCTATTTCACTGCACAGCCTGTTCACTTTATCATAATTTCCTTTAATCCCTATGAGATGGGCTCCGTAAACGGTTGTGCCTATTATTTTTGATGTCTCAAGGTCACAGGGGATGAAGATATAGCTTTCATATCCCGCCCTCGCTGCAAGTGCTGCTACAGAGTTTGCAAGATTTCCGGTTGAAGCACAGGCTACAACGCTGAAGTTAAATTCCTTTGCCTTTGATATTGCCACTGAAACCACCCTGTCTTTGAAGGAGAGGGTGGGATAGTTTACCGCATCATCCTTTATGTAAACCTCTTTTACTCCAAGTTTTTCAGCAAGGTTCCTTGCCTTTATCAAAGGAGTGAAGCCAACTTCGTATCCTACAGAGGGAGGTCCGTCTATGGGTAGCAACTCCCTGTACCTCCACATGTTTGGGGGTCTCTTCTCTATTGAATTTCTGGTAAGAGTTTTCGCAATTTTTTCGTAATCGTATTGGACCTCCAGAGGACCGAAACAGTATTCACATATATGAATCGGTTTTATGGGATATTGCCTGCCGCATTCCCTGCAAACAAGACCTTTTACTGTAGAAGCTCTTTCTCTTTTCTTTGGCATAAAATCAATTTAATCTATTTTTAATTTATAAATCAAGATTTCCTTTTAACTGAAACTCCCCTTAACTGCCTTGAAAAAACGATTAAGCAGGTAGATTATTGACTGCCTGCAGCCTGAAGCAGGTATTCAACAAACTGGTCTTCGCTCACTGCTCCAACGAATTCAAACGAATCGTTTATAACCGTCTTCGGAACTCCTGTAACATTGTAAAGCTCTGCTACCTCAGGATATTCGCTCACCTCAATTCCATAAGCTGAAATATTCATGTTTTCTATCGCAGCCTGATTCGCGAGGAGGAGTGCTGAAGGACAATAGGGACAGGTAGGGGTTACAAATACCTGAATTTTTAAGGGGACATTTATTCCCCTTATCTTCTCCTGATTTGCAGATTTGAATCTCGTCCTTCCTTTTGATACAAGAATTATGCTCTCAAGGAGAGTGGCAAATTCATATCCCGCGGGAATTCCAAAAAACCTTATTCCGTAATCTTTTTCTCCGATGAGGACAATTGCAGGGACCCTGTCAATCCCATATTTTCTTGAAAGGTCTTCGTTCTCAATGGGAGAGTGAATTTCCAGTGAAATCTTCGGTGATAGTTCAACAACTTCTTTGATCAATTCCTCTGTAGGTTCGCAGAACTCACAGTTTATCCTCTGGGAGAAAAGAAGAATTTTTACCGGATTCTCCATCTCCTCAAGCCTTTTTCTTACTATTTCCTTGTCTCTTTCAGTAAGCATTTTTTTCCTCCTTCTTTTTTAAATTTTGACAGCTCTTGTGTTATAAAGGTTTCAAAAATTTTCGGGACAGCTTTAAGGTCAGTGTCCAGATGCATTCTCATCACCATGTTTAATAAACCTCTTATCTCAATTATTTGAATCCTTGTGAGCTTGAGCCTTTCCGCAATTTTAGAATGGGAAAAGAAACTTTCAAGAACCTTCATAGTTGCTTTTGAAATTTTCATTCCCTCCCTCTTACATCTTGTGCAGAAAAAGCCACCCCATTTTGGATGGAAAATTCCCTCGCCCTTTATAACCTTTGCACATCTTACACATTTTATATCCACCGGCATTATACCTTCTTTTTGCAGGATGGAAATCTCTGAATAGAGAAGAACATCTATCAGATTCTTCTGAGAAGATGACTCAACTGAGGAGTAAAAGGAAATGGCAGTTTTATAGAGGTCCTCGCATCTTTCAAAGGGTTTTATTATTGAAAGCAAAAGTATTGAAAAATGCTCGCAGACCAGGAACTTCCTCCAATCCTTTCTTATTTCTAAAAACCTCCTTTTAACATCTGCGCTTTCCAGTATGAATTTTCCATAAAGCCTTGAAGAGCTCATCCATACCTCCAGCTCGTTAAAGAGCTCTAATGTGTTGACAAACCTGTGAAGGCTTTTTTTCCCTCCCTTCGCAAGAAGAACAAGTTTACCAAATCTCTCACTAATTCCCTCAACTTCAAGGTCAATGTCTCCGACATCCCTTTTATGAAGTATAAGCACATTCGTTTTATAAAACATAAAAAAATTCTACCAGAAGAAAATGTTTCAAAAAACCCATTTGACTTTAGCACCCTTTGATAATATAATTTTAATATGAGGATGAAAGACTATTATTCCATACTTGGCGTGCCTAGAAATGCTACCCAAGAGGAGATAAAAGAGGCGTACAAACGCCTCGCCAAGAAATACCATCCGGACAGAAACCCTGGGGACAAGACTGCAGAAGAGAAATTTAAGGAGATAAACGAAGCCTATCAGGTTCTCTCGGACCCCCAGAAGAGGGCACAGTATGACAGAGCCCTGGAATTCGGGTTTAATGCCTTCGGAAGAGAATGGAAAGGAGGCTTCAACTTTGACTTTTCGGACTTCAATTTTTCAAATCTTGGGGATATCTTTGAGACCATTTCTGATTTCTTTGAAGGTTCAACAACAATTAACATTCCTGAGAAAGGTGAGGACATTGAATTAGAAAGGGAAATCACCCTTGAGGATATTATCCATGGCAGAAGTATAGAAGTCGGTTACACAAGACTTCAGCCCTGTTCAGTTTGCGGAGGAAAGGGGTATAGAACGGGAAGAAGTGGGGTATGTGGCACATGCGGTGGCAAGGGTTATGTAAAGGCATCACACGGGTTGTTTTCTCTCAAACAGACCTGCCCTACATGCAAGGGGACTGGAAAGTGGGGAAGCTTCTGCTCATCCTGCATTGAGGGAAGGGTTCAGGGATATGAAAGGATTACTGTAAAAATTCCGAAAGGAGTAAGGGACGGAGAAAAGTTAAGGGTTCAGGGAAAAGGAAATGCGGGAAGATTTGGAGGCGAAGCGGGGGACCTCTATATAAAGATAAAAGTCTTACCCCATCCCCTGTTTGAGGTGGATGGAAACGATATCATCTATCAACTTCCCATCTCCATTTTTGATGCGGTTCTGGGAAAGGAAGTGGAAGTCCCTACCCTTGAAGGAAAAATCTCCCTAAAGATTCCTCCTGGAACAGACAGCGGAACAAAACTTCGTATTAAAGAAAAAGGATTGCCTGACAGAAACGGAAGAAGGGGAGACATGTTCGTTCAGATAAAAATTACTGTTCCTAAGAACCTCTCGGAAGAGGAAAAAAGGGCTTTTGAAAAATTAAAAGAGACACTTTCAAAGAATGGAAAAATCTAAGGAGGTGATGTAAATGAAAAACACTTTAAAGACCACGATTCTCCTCGGTTTTTTGACAGGACTTTTTATTGCTATAGGACAACTGATTGGCGGGGATGAAGGAATGGTATTTGCCCTTATTCTTGCAGCAGGCATGAACTTCTTCTCTTACTGGTTTTCGGACAAACTCGTTCTTTCCTTCATGAGAGCAAAGGAGGTTCCTGAGGACGAAACACCATGGCTTCACTCAATGGTTGAGAGGCTTGCCCTGAGCGCAGGAATTCCAAAACCGAGAATTTACATAGTTCCTTCCCCTTCTCCAAATGCCTTTGCTACAGGAAGGAATCCTTCCCATTCAGCGGTAGCAGTTACCACAGGAATAATTGAGCTCCTTTCAAGGGAAGAACTTGAGGGAGTTCTGGCGCACGAAATCGCCCACATAAAGAACAGGGACACATTAATAAGTGCAATTGCAGCAACCATTGCGGGAGCCATAATGGTGCTTGCTAACATGGCAAGATGGGCAATAATATTTGGAGGAGGGAGAAGGGATGAAAGAAATAGAGGTGGGGAACTCTTCCTTCTTTTCATGGTGATTCTTGCTCCCCTTGCTGCTACCCTTATCCAGTTAGCCATATCGCGCTCCAGGGAGTATGAGGCTGATGCAGATGGAGCGAGAATAGCTGGAAATCCCATGGGGCTGGCAAGAGCCCTTCAAAAGCTTGCTTACGCTTCCCAAAGAATACCCATGAATATCTCACCCCACTATTCCCATCTTTTTATAGTAAATCCCCTGTCCGCGAAGGACATTTTCATAAGGCTATTCAGCACTCATCCCCCTATTGAGGAAAGAATAAGAAGGCTGATGGCGATGAAGTGGTAAAATGGATATGTTTGACCTGACATCCTTTAAGGAGAGGCTGTCCGAAAGAGCCCAGAAGGTGATCAAGTATTCTATTGAGGATGCCCAGAGAAGGAACCATTACTATCTCGGCGTAGAACACATTTTTCACTCCCTCTCGGTTGTGGAAATGAAGCTGTTCAATCTCGTCTTTGAAAGCGCAGGCGTTGATCCCGGTCTCGTTCGCAAAGTGATAAACAATTACCTTGATACCCCAAAACAGTATCTCGGAGTTGGTGTAAAAATTACCCCGGAGGTAAAACTTCTCTTCCAGCACGCCTTTGAGAATTCAAGAAATGCGGGAAGATATCTGATCACATCCGTTGACCTTTTTATAGCAGTTTTCCAGAATTCCAAATGGATTCCGGCGAGGATAGTGAGGGAATTCGGCTTGACCCCTCAGGAAGTGATAAACGGAATTGTGTTTCATGCCAAAAAACGAGAAATATTAGAAAAGGAATTAAAGAAGAAATTTGAACTTCCTCCCTTTCTTAAGCAGTTCGGAGTCAACCTCAACGAGCTTGCCTATCTTGACCGCATACCTCCACTTATAGGAAGAGAAAAAGAGATAGAGGAGGTTGTAACCATACTCTGTCAGAAGGAAAGGTGTAATTCGGTTATGCTCGTCGGAGAGGCAGGGGTAGGAAAAACAGCCATAGCAGAGGGGCTGGCAAGAAAAATTGAATTTGAACCCGAAACCCTACCCCCTCAGATAAGAAACAAGCAGATCATCAACATTCAGATGAACTCGGTAGTGGCTGGAACCGTATTCAGGGGAATGTTTGAAGAAAGGATGGAAAAGATAATAAAGGAGTTAAAAGAAAGCAAGAATTACATAATGTTCATTGACGAAGCACATACAATAATAGGCACAGGTTCTGCAATGGGCGTTCCTGCTGATGCTGCTAATATCCTGAAATCCGCTCTTTCAAAGGGAGAGATCCAGATAATAGGAGCTACAACATTCGAGGAATACAGAATGTACATTCAGGAAGATTCTGCCCTCTCAAGAAGATTTCAGGTGGTCTATGTTGAAGAACCAAGCTTGGAGGATACGAGAAAAATCCTTAAGGAATTAAAAGGAAGGTTTGAAAATACTTACAACATCAAAATCTCCGATGAAGCGATTGACACCATAATTGAACTTTCAAAGAGATATTCACGGCACCTCAGATTGCCGGACAAAGCCATAAGATGGCTCACAAACGCATGTGTCAAAACCCAGCTCACTCATCCCTATGAGCCCCTTTGTCCGGAGGACATTTATCAGGTTGTATCAAAAGATGCCAGGATTCCTCTCGTGATGGTAAAAAGAGATGTGCTTGAAAGCTTCAGGGATTTTGAGATTGCTATGAGTAAAAGGATTGTGGGGCAGAGGCATGTGATAGAGGGTCTCGGCAAAAAATTGAGAATGAACAAAGGACCACTCAAGGAAAACTTCAAAAGACCGGATGGAGTGTTTCTGTTTCTTGGACCAACAGGTGTGGGAAAAACAGAAACCGCAAAGGCTCTGGCAGAATTTCTTTACGGAGATGAGGAAAGGATTATAAGGATTGATATGAGCGAATTTACAGACGGAGCTGTTTCGGTGGATAAACTGATTGGTATGCCTCGTGGAATTGTTGGGTCGGAAATGGGAGGAGTTTTGACCAACAAAATAAGAGAAAACCCTTCCAGTGTGGTCCTTCTTGATGAGATTGAGAAAGCCCATCCACTTGTATTCAATCTATTCCTTCAAGTTTTTGATGAAGGATTCCTTACCGATGGAAGGGGAAAAAGGGTTTACTTTAGCGACGCAATTATAATTATGACATCAAATGTAGGGTCATCAGAAATAGAAAAGATGCTTCATCCGCCAGGATTCATAAGTGATGAAGGCAATGTGAGGAAGAATCTGTGCGATGTGATAAAGAAGGCTGCGGAGAATTATTTCTCTCCTGAATTCTTTAACCGGATTGATGAGGTGTTCGTGTTTTACCCCCTCACGAAAGAGGAAGTAGAAGAAATTACAAGGCGGTATCTCAATTCTATAAATCAGCAACTACTTACTTTTGGAAAAAGCCTCCTTGTCAGCGAGGATGCCATAAAACTTCTTGCAAAACTTGGTTACAGCATGAAATACGGTGCACGGTATCTTAAGAGGACAGTAGATGAAAAGGTAAAAGTTCCTGTTGCCCTGTTGTGGAATGACGGTAGCACATTCATTGTAGAGGCTGAAGGGGAGGATATTTCTGTAAAAGTATCAAAAGTAAAAAATTGAAAATAACACTCCTGCTTTTTGCTTCAGCAAAGGAAATCACGGGAAGGGAAAAGGTTGAACTGGAATTAAGAGAAGGAGCAAGGATAAGTGATTGCGAAGAAGCATTGTTAAAAATGTTTCCGGGAGTTAAAAAAATCATTGATAAATGTCGTTATGCAGTTAATATGGATATAAAGGGCGACGACTACATTCTGAAGGAAGGGGATGAGGTTGCACTTTTACCACCTGTGAGTGGTGGAAATGGTTGAGATCACGGATAAAGAAATAAGGGTGGAAGAGATTTTGAATTCTTCAATAGATAAAAATTGTGGAGCAGTAGTTTCTTTTACCGGGGTTGTTAGAAGAGAAAACAAGGGAAAAGAGGTGAAGGAAATCCTGTATGAAGCATACGATAAGATGGCATTGAAGGTTTTGAAGAATATAGAAGAGGAAGCAATTAAAAAGTTTGGAGTGGAAAGAGTTCAAATAATTCACAGAAAAGGAGTACTTAAACCGGGAGAGGTAAGCCTTTTGATAGCAGTCTCGTCAAAACACAGGCAGGAGGCTTTTTTCGCATGCTGGTTTATAATTGAGGAAATTAAGAAATCCCTTCCTATCTGGAAGAAGGAAATTTTTGAAGACGGAGAAGAATGGGTGGAGGGTTAGATGGGAAAAGTCCGGAGGTTCAGCATTTCTATAGATAGAGAATTGCTGAAGAAGTTTGATAAATACATAAGGGAAAAGGAGTATACCACCCGTTCAAAAGCAGTGGAAGACCTGATGAGGTCTGCTCTGGTGGAGAAGGAATGGTTTGAAGGGAAGGAAGTAGCGGGTTCAATAGTTCTTGTGTATAACCACACCAAAAGGGAACTGGTTGCAAAGCTCACAGATATAGGACACCATTTTCACGAAGTAATTCTTTCAACCCAGCACATCCATCTTGATGAGGATAACTGTCTTGAGATAATAGCAGTGAAGGGAACCCCCGCAAAGATTGAAGAACTCCGAAACAGATTAAGAGCAACAAAGGGGGTTAAGCACTGCTCCCTTGCCATGACCACTACAGGGAGGGAGGTATAAGGGGAAAAGAGGTTAGGGCTTAAATTGCCTTGGAGTTGTTAATATCTCAACATCTTCAACATCCCGAGCCTCCGCCCATGCCTCCTCCCTCGCAAATGGTGTTAAGAGGATAAGCCTCGGCTTAATCCCGTATTGTTTTTCATATACTATCCCGAGCTTGTGAAGCTTATTCACATCCATCTCATCCGCCTGAGCCTTCACCTCTATAATTATATGAGAGGCATCGGTTATAAGTAAATCAACCTGATATCTTCCAGGACGCCCTTTTACTATCCCTTCATTATCATCTATAAAAAATTCTTTCACATCTGCATTAAAGTATTTCTTGAGTATCTCCTTTATTCCCTCCCTGAATGCCCTTTCAGCACGGCTTCCCCACCTTCCCCCAATAGAAGAGACAGCATTGTGAAAATCATCCCTTATAAGTGCTAATTCTTCATATACTTTTTCAAACCTCCTGTCCGAATCCTCCCTCATTTGCTCAAATCTCTTATCCATATCCTCTCTCATTTGCTCAAACCTCTTATCCATATCCTCTCTCATAAGCTTCATCTCTTCATATACTTTTTCAAACCTCTTGTCCGAATCCTCCCTCATTTGCTCAAATCTCTTATCCATGTCCTCTCTCATAAGCCTCATCTCTTCATATACTTTTTCAAACCTCCTGTCCGAATCCTCCCTCATTTGCTCAAACCTCTTATCCATATCCTCTCTCATAAGCTTCATCTCTTCGTATACTTCCCCAAATCTATTATCCATATCCGCCCTCATAAGCTTCATCTCTTCATATACTTTTTCAAACCTCTTGTCCGAATCCTCCCTCATTTGCTCAAACCTCTTATCCATGTCCACTCTCATCTCCTCAAACCTTCTGTTCATATCCTCTCTTATCAGTTTCATTTCTCCGTATACTTCTTCAAACCTTCTGTTTGTATCTTCCCGATGTTGACGAAGTTCGCCTATCAGCATTTCAAACCTTCTGTCCATTTCTTCAAATCTCCGGTCCGAGCTCTCCCTCTGAAGGCGAATTTCATAAAGAATTTGTGCGATTTCTTCTTTATCCACGAAGACATCCCTGAAGATATCTCTCAGAACCTCCTTAAGCACAGGTTTTTTCTTTATAAGCTCCGGAAGTCTCTCAATTACGGTTATTACTTCCTCATTAGATATATACCTTTCGGAACTCTCCTTTACTACAAAATCTTCGCTTTTCTTCTTCCTCTTCATATTTCAATTTTAGCACAAATAGATTTTAAAATCAACCAAAACCCTTACAAATCTAAAGTCACTATACGAATTTTTCACAACACAAAATTAGAAGAAATAGCTGGAAAAACATTTAAAATAGAGGTGCGCATGAGAAGGTGTTCAAAATTTTTTTGTGAACTTTATAATGTCAATGTCTTTTTTTTCTATTTCAATCTCCTCTATCAAGGAGAGGTCAAGAAATACCTTCTTTGCGCCCATATCCTCTAATAACCTGTTCACAGTTCTGTGGAGAGTGCTGGAACCTTCAAAGAATGTAAAAACCAGAGGAAATGGAAACTTCTTCAGGTTTGAATACATGAGAACTTCTCCATCCTTCTCTACAACCTTTCCATTTTTGATAAGATTGCTTAAGATTCCACCGCATATCCAGTCTATCTCCCCCGCAAGTCCCGAAAGAGGTCTGAGTCCAATCTGGACAGGGATTATAGCGAGGTCCGGAGAGATAGTTCTCATCAAGGTTATTCCTTCCATTTCAGGTCTTCTGAAGCTCCTTTGCGAGCCGGTCAAGAATTCCATTCACGAAGGCTGAAGATTTTTCGGTTCCATATTTTTTTGCCAGTTCCACTGCTTCATTGATGGATACTTTCGGAGGAATGTCTGCCTTGAAAATGAGCTCATAACATCCTATCCTCAAAATGTTTCTATCCACGGGATTCATTTTTTCCACCTTCCATCTTCTTGAGATACGGTTAATTTCCCCGTCAATTTCCGATTTATGGCTCAATATTCCTGTAACCATCTCTTCAACATATTTTCTGTCAACATTCTTCCCCTTTATTTCTTCTTCAATCACCTCCTCCACCTTCCCCTCCTTTAAAAAGTCAAATCTGTAAAGGATTTTCAACACCGTCTCTCTTGCTCCTTTCCTCCCTCCCATTATATGGCTTTCATAAGGTTTGCCATTTCAATAGCTGTGAGTGCAGCTTCCCAGCCTTTGTTCCCCATCTTTGTTCCAGCCCTTTCTACTGCCTGCTCAATGTCTTCTACCGTAATAACCCCGTTTGCCACAGGAATACCGGTTTCAAGGGCAACCTGGGCTATTCCCTTGGTCACTTCTGTTGCTATATATTCAAAATGAACCGTGCCACCTTTTATTATGGCTCCAATGGCTATAAGGGCGTGATATTTCTTAGAAGAAGCTATCTTTTTTGCAACCACAGGAATTTCAAAGCTTCCCGGAACAACAAAGATGTCCACATCGTTTTCGTCAACCCCGTGTCTTAAAAGACAATCCATTGCTCCCTCCAGAAGCCTGTCTGTAATGAGGTGATTGAACCTGCTTTTTATAATGCCTATCTTGAGCCCCTTTCCATCAAGTTTACCTTCGTATTTATTTTTCATTTTTTCCCTCCTATTTTTTTGAGGTCAATGAGGTGCCCGAGCTTTTCTTTTTTTGTAATGAGATAGGAAAGGTTGATTTCGTTTGGATGAACCTCAAGGGGAACCCTTTCAACCACTCTCAGTCCATATCCCTCAAGTCCCACTATTTTTCTCGGATTATTTGTCATGAGCCTTATCTTTCCAAGTCCAAGGTCCTTCAAGATTTGTGCTCCTATTCCGTATTCCCTCAGGTCCGGAGGAAATCCGAGTTTTCTGTTAGCTTCCACTGTGTCATATCCCTTCTCCTGAAGGGCATACGCCTTTATCTTGTTTATCAACCCGATTCCCCTTCCTTCCTGTCTCAAATAAAGGAGAACTCCCCTTTTCTCTTCGGAAATCTTCTTTAAAGCAGTGAACAGCTGGGGACCGCAGTCACACCTCAATGAGCCGAATAGGTCACCTGTGAGGCATTCCGAATGGACGCGAACGAGAACGGGCGTATCCGGTGTGAATTCTCCCATCACAAGAGCCACATGCTTATCTGGATTTATTTCGTTTTCGTAAATGATTATCTTGAATTCACCGAATACTGTGGGAAGGGTGGCAGACGCAGCCCTCCTTACGAGGCATTCGTGTCTTAATCTGTATTGAATGAGGTCTGCTATGGTCACTATTTTCAGGGAATGCTGTTTTGCAAATTCAATGAGGTCCGGCAGCCTTGCCATCGTTCCATCGTCCTTCATTATTTCGCATATCACTGCCAGAGGTTTTAGCCCCGCGAGCCTTGCGAGGTCCACAGAACCCTCTGTCTGCCCGGCTCTCACAAGAACTCCTCCCTTCCTCGCTATTAGTGGAAAGACATGACCCGGTCTGACAAAATCCTCTGGCTTTGCATCATCACGGACTGCGGTTAGAATGGTCCATGCCCTGTCCCAGGCGGATATTCCCGTTGTAATTCCCTCTCTTGCATCAATTGAAACTGCGAAGTTTGTCTGAAATGGCGCTGTATTGTTTTCCACCATGGGTTTGAGGTCAAGTTGTGCAGCCTTTTCCTCGGTGAGAGCGAGGCATATCAATCCCCTCCCGTATTTTGCCATAAAGTTTATCGCCTGAGGGGTAACCTTTTCTGCTGCTATAGTAAGGTCCCCCTCATTTTCCCTATCCTCGTCATCAACGAGGATAACCATTTTACCTGCCCTTATGTCCTCAAGTGCCTCTTCTATTGTTGCAATCATCTCTCCTCCAGAAATTTCAAAATTTTTTCTTCTCTTCTTGCCTTTTCTTCCTTTTTATAAATTCCCTTAATATACCTTGCTATTATATCAACTTCCAGATTTATTTCATCTCCTTTCTTTTTGAAGGGAAGGGTGGTCTTTTCGTAGGTATATGGAAGAATAACACATTCAAATGTGCTCTCTCCTTCATGAACCCTCTGTATGGTAAGGCTTATTCCGTCAACTCCTATGCTTCCCATAGGGACTATAAATTCGGAGATTTCCGGAGGATAGCGAATTGCCAGAATCATATCTTCTCCCTTTTTTCCTATGAAGGAAATCCTTCCAACTCCATCAACATGACCGAGAAGGATATGCCCCGAAAATCTGCCATTAGCTTCCATAGCCCTTTCAAGGTTTACATAATCCCCAATCCCTTTTTTGTTTAGAGATGTCTTTCTCCGAGTCTCTTTTGATAGTTCAAACTTCAACGGTAACTTCTCTTCCAGGAGCGTGAGACAGATACCATCCACAGAGAAACTCTCTCCCCTTTTTAAACTTTCGATCTCAAAGAGAGGTTCTATCCAGATGAACCTCTCATCTCTTTTTGTAATTTTTCCTGTTCCTTCTATTATTCCTGTAAACATGGTCTTTCAGCAATTATAACAACTTCTTCTCCTTTTTTCATCACTTTTGTGATCCTCAATTTATCCATCCATTCCCCCTCTTTGAAGATAGATCTTCCTTTTCCTCCAACAAGAGGGGAAAGGATGAATATGAATCGGTCAACAAGTTTTTCTTTTATAAAGCTTTCAGCAATTTTCTCCCCTCCTTCAACGAGCACACTCATAATCTTTTTCTCTCCCATTTTCTTTAAAACCTCTTTCAAAGAAAGACCAGCAGGAGTTCCCTCTACTTCAATCACTTCAACTCCCATTTTTTCAAATATCACCTTCTTGTTAGAAAGACCCTCTGGAATGAAAAGGATTTTTTCTCCTTTTTCCTTGAATACCTCACTATTTTCTGAAATGGAAAGACTTGCAGTCAAAATCACCTTTACTGGCTCTTTTCCCTTCACAAATCGGACACTCAATCTCGGATTGTCAATTCTTATTGTTCCCCCACCTGTAAGCACAGCATCATTTAGTGCCCTTAAACGATGGACATACTTCAAGGCAGTCTCAGAAGAGATGTATCTCATTGAGGGAATGTAAAACTTCCCATTAAGTGTCAGGGCGAGTTTGAGGGTGACGAAGGGTAAACCGGTTTTCATAAACTTTATGTATCCCCTGTTGAGCTCCTTGCACTCCTCTTCAAGAATTCCAACATGGACCTTTATGCCATTTCTTTTTAAGACCTCAATTCCCTTCCCATTAACCAGGGGATTGGGGTCAATGTGCCCTATGAACACCTCCTTTATTCCTGCGGAGATTATTGCTGATGTGCATGGCGGGGTTCTTCCGTAATGGGCACATGGCTCAAGGGTTACAAAAAGCAATCCTCCTTTTGCATTTTTCCCCGCATCTTCTATGGCACACACCTCGGCATGAGGAAGTCCAGCCCTTTTGTGATATCCCCTTCCGACAATCCTCCCGTTCTTCACAATAACTGCACCAACTGCAGGATTGGGAGATGTCCAGCCCATTCCCTTTTTTGCCAGTCTTATAGCCTCTCTCATGAAGAACTTTTCATCCATTATTTTTATGGTATCACAGGGGGGAGTTTATTTCTAAAAAATTTGCAATATTAGCCTTGAAGACAGCAGGGTTTGGTTTAAGCCTTCTTATTCACCCTCCTATCTGCATGCCTCCGGTGGATGGGTTGCGAGCGGGTAGCCGAGTGTCCTTGCTTTGCACATGTTCTCATGAAGGGCTCTTGAGACATCCATAAGATATATTAAGCTTCCACCAACTCCTGAGCTTCCAAATCCAATCTCTATAAGAGATGTCTGTGTTCCTGGAGCGGTGATTATTGTGTAGAATTTCAACTGACCACCTGAATATGTTGGAGACTGAACAGGAGGGAGAGGTGGGGCTGAACCAATGAGTATTGCCCTCGTTGCACCCCTTTCTGCAAATACCTCCTTACACTTTGATTCCTCTGAGCCTGTGAAGAAGTTTGCCTGATAGAACCATCCCTCTCCAGCACCAGCAGTTGAGCATGGATTTGAAGATGCTCCGCAGTTTGGCTTGAATGTTGACCATGTGACACATCCCTCTTTTAAAACATCCTCAAGTTTTAGCATTGGAATGGATGCTGATGTTCCAACTATCTCGTCCTGTTGATGCTCATACCTCCATCCCTTTCTGTATTTGTCAGGAGATGGCTCTCCGAGGTTCGCATTTAACAGGTCTGAATCTGTAAACCTTGAAGAGTCGTGATTTTCCATATCCCATATCCAATCAGCAGGAACCCTTACTGAATAGAAGGCAGGGAGTTTCTGGGTAAGGGGTCTATTGATTGGTATCTCCGCAGTCTCGGTGCTTGATTCCTGACAGGAGATGTAATCCCCATTTACTGAACATGTTAAGGCTGCATTCTTTGCTGGTGTTAATCCAGGATTTACGCAGGATGAAATATCAACATTCACATAGTCGCTTATTGTCCTGCAGTAATCCCATGAACCTTCTGAAAGAGACCATGAATCCGCTGTGATTTGAGATGTATTTGATACATTCTGTGAGGCAGTGAAGTTGTCAGATGTCCTCTCATAAGTATTCATAGATACCGAACATCCCTCCCTTCTGCACGGTCTCAGGTTATATGTTGTGCAGTCAGAGCCTGTGCACTTATACATTCCCTTTCTATCACCTGTTCCCATCATTACAGCCCATACATAGGGATGAAGTGGAGACAGGGCAGGAATGACGAAGAATGGGTTTTTGTCCTTTAAGAGGGTTGATTCCTTTGCCTCCTCAAATACCCTGTATCCGAACCAGTTAGACGGTCCTGGCTTCCTTAAGTTGAAGGTCCATATCTGACCACCTGCATCACCTGCGAACATGAGGTCAAAGAGAGGAAGTTTTTGTTTATTTGAATCCTGCTCACCGAAGAACCATGAATGGGATGCAAATCCTGGGCTTGCAGGGAAACTGAACCTCATATATCTTCTTGAATCCGTTGCATTCGGGTCAAAGTGATAATCCCAGATTTTCTCACCGGTGTATGCATCAACTATGAATACACCTCTTCCCCTCATATCCATATCATCAAATCCTCCATTGAGTGCAACAACATATTTCTCCTTCCATCCAGCAGGTTGAGATGGGTCTTCAATTTTTACAGGACCTATTGATGGTGGATGAGGTAGATGGTCTGACCATGTCTGACCCATCCAGTTTCCTGCTGGGTCATCCGGCTGAGGGAATATCCAGAGGAATTGGGGATGCTCAACATCTGTTATGTCAAGGGCTGAGAAGTGAACCCCTCCTTCCCTTTCTCCAATGATTGCAACTGTCTTGTATTCATTCCATTCCTTCTTATAATTCTCATTCAAATCAACCCATATATCCCTCACCATAGGTGTTGCATCAACGAATATATGATGCTCAAATAGTGCCTTCTTCAGTTTTGGAAGCAAATCCGGTGGGATGAATGCCCATAGCTCCTCACCTGTTCCCTCATCATATTGACATATTGCAGTGTTCACATCGCATGACTGGTATGTTCCTGAATGAAATGCATGAAGCATTCCATCGTTTGCACCGACGAGGACAATCCTCTTTCTTTTGAAGTATGTCAGGACGAACTTGTTGTATGCGTGATAGCCGCCACCGTGAAGGGCTAAAAGCTGTTTTTCTTCATCCGAAAGATTATCGTATTCATCAGGGTAGAACTCAAGTGGTGCCATTCCGCTTCCATCTTTCATGTAGAATAAGGACATTATGCAGTTTGGATATGCATACTGGGCTCCATAAGAACTGCATGGTCTCGGAAGGACTGGTGGACCGACCTCAATCGGGTTTGAGTGCATTATATCACCAAGAAGCCATGGTCTTGGCTCATACCTTATTCCATCTGAATCGTAATCAAATATGTCATATCCCCTTATATATCTTAGAATGAGAATCGCACAATCCTCGGGTGATGTAACCTGAACATTTGCGAGATATCCTATCTCTGTGCAGTTAGATGGGTAATCAGGAACAAGGTATGGGGTAAGGACATCAATGTTATCTTCAGTAAATTCAATAGTTTCATCTTTTCCATCAATTCTTCCATCCCCATTTGTATCAATTGCAGTGTATATCTTTCTCTGGTCAATAGGTTTTTCAAGCATCTTCTGACCGCCATCCCAGTATGGGACCGCAGGGATATTTGTTCCTTTCTTCACATAGTCTCCCTGGTCATTCTCCTCTATAATATCGTTCTCTGCATCAACGAGGAATGTATCCTCCTTATCTCCATCGTTATTTAGGTCGTTGTCAGCAATTTCTTCTGAGTAAAGGGCAAATTTATATAAATGACCCTCCCATATAGGCATCTTTGATGGCTTGAACCTTCCAACAATAACACCACCTGCTGATGATGTCCTTATCTTCGGAACAACTGCTGTTGTGAATGCAGATGTCCTTCTTAATATATCAAGGAGGACATCTTTTATTGCCTTTACAAGTCCCTGATAGTCATTGGCATCTATGTAAAGACCTCCTCCTTTGTTAGCGGCTGAAACAAGTATTCCTGGGTTATCACCGGCAGCACCGAGACCAAATCCAATGTAGTAGGAGATTACATTCTGAACCCCTTCTCTATCCGGTCTGAAGTCATGGGAATTTAAGAAATGGGCTATATCGTCTAAACATGCCCTATTTGACCTTTCAGAGCTTACATCTGTTCCATCCTGTGCTATTCCTCCTCCATCATAATCGCACTTTGGAAATTGAAAACCGTCATTCACAGGGTCGTGGTCCATAACGGGTCTGTCTCCCCAGTAGTCGTTTGATGTGCTTGATGAAATATAGTTATCACAATCCCCGCAAGGAAGTCCGTCTGTGACCATAACAATGAAGTTTTTGACACAGGGAAAGTCCTCACATACAGGGTCCTGATTCCCTGTGCAACTGCCAAAGGACCGAGCGGGATTTGTATTCTTCGGTGTAAGCCCGAACTTATTCACCCAGTTATCGTATGTTGCATATAGTTCTCCCATGTTAAAAATTGCCTCCGCAGGAGGGGTCCCATCATCAAATAATGAAATTCCATTATTCTTTAAGAAACTCTGAATGCTATTCCTGTTGTTATCAAAGGCTGATTGATTGTCAAGCATATTACAGGCGGGATTGAGGCATTTCCCGAGTGAACCCAAATCCGTTGCTCCTGAAACTCCATCAAAACCGAAGATATTCATCCTTATCCTTCTAACCTCAGGGAAATTCAGAAGCTCATAGAATGCCTTTCTCGCAGCAATATACTTCGGAGGGTAGAAATTGAGTAGATTCCCTGAGAAATAATAATAACTACCTATCTTTACCCATCCATAATTCTTAAGCTGGATTGCATAGGGGTCAGGGCATGTGCTGTCTGAAACACATTGGGGGACGTTGCTACAGCCTGTTTGACAACTGGTTTTACTTGAATAACTTTTTCCTGTGCATGGACATATCCACCACCCTCCGCTCTTATAACATGAATCAGGACAGGGTCCCGTACCACATACACTATTGCATGTTGCCTGGTCATAACACTGATTATCTGTCTGGCACCTGTATCCCGCACCACCCGATGGAAGGGTTGTTTCTTTCCATCTTACACCATAGCATCCATCTTCAGCCTTATACACCTTAGTTGAGTCAAAGCACGGTTTTGGGTCATCATTAGAATTGCATTCAGGAAATACAGATGGGTATGTTTTATTTGGGTCATAGCCCATCTTTACAAACGCAGTCACATTCTCGGGAATAACATTTCCATTATTATCCACAATCCCGCAGTTTTTAAACTCGCAGTTTCCCTCGCATGGAAGTGCCCTCATTGAACCTGATGTATCAAGAATCCACGCTATATTTGGTATAGAAGCCTTAAAATATATCGTATCAAAGTCACCACCCATTGGAGGATGGATTAAGGCATCTCCTATCGTCCTTGAATATAGCTCACATACAGGGGCAGGAGGTGGAGCACCAGCCTTTGTTACAAACCCTATGAAGACCGCAAAAAAAATCAAAAACTTTATTTTCTTCATCCTATCACCCCCTTAAAACATTGACAAAAATCTAAACACAAAGTTTATCTCCTGCTCATTCCCATTATTATCCCTGCAGAGGACAACCATTGAGTATGGCGTCCCTGATGCACCACCACCTATGTTTCCAATCCAGTTTGTGACAATTGCCAGTGCTGATGTCGCCTTTGAGCCCTCAACATCTCCACTTCTTATCTCTCCTATGTATGAAATCTCTGATGGTGATTCCTGACCATAATGGGCAGTCTTTATTATGAGATTCGGATTTTCTGTTATGGTGGTATCAGAAAGGGATACGCTTGTCGGTGCAACTGCCTGAAGCCTCGCAGATACATAGTTTATTGATGATATTGCGCATTCAAGGAGCCTGTTCTGGTCTGTGAATGGAACGAGCTCCCTCAATTCCCTTGTTGCCTGGTTAACCCCTGATATACCGAGAATTGTCAGTATAACAAGGGTAACCAGTGCAATTATGAGTGCAATTCCCCTTTCATTTCTCATCTCTTCACCTCCTACGGGCTCTGAACCGCCCCAAACTGGGCTGTTGAAAGCATATTTGGTAAATAAATTGTTGTCGGGAAAACGATTCTCCTGTATGCATAGTTTCTTCTTGCTGTTTCATCAGTTATTCCCTCCCTGTTCTCAATTGAATTTGCGAGGGATGGCTTGTCCTCACCGATTATTGTCGGGTCAGGATATGGTGTTCTCACAGCAATTGTTATTCTCAATGCAACTATGTTTGCTGGATTTGTGTTCATCCTGCAAGGGTCATTTTGTGGAAGGAAGTAATACTTCCTTTCATCAAAGTATGTTGCAGGGCAGTTATTAAAATCAGAGGGGTTCGGCGTTTCAACCGTTCCAGGTGTCCCACCAATGACATTTCCATTTCTTAATATGTATGCAACCTGCATGTCCTCAACATCAGAGGCAATTGGTAGAGGGACGGTATGACCTGTGGTCGGGTCAATTGTTCCATCATCAAGCATAAGGAATGGTGTGCCTCCCTCTGTATGGATGTAGATTCTATAAAGCCTTACAGGAAATACCCATGGTCCTGATGGAAAAATTCCATTTCCAGTTGAATAGCAGGAATTGTTGAACGGAACCACTGAATCTCCAAGAAATGAATCCCCTGCTCGCCCGATGTTTGTAAGAACCCTTGATGTGTGAGGTGTGATTGTTATTCTTCTATCTCCTGTCTGATTAACACTTCCAACAACCACATAGTTGTAAATACCCGCTGAGCCATCGCACATAAATAGAAGTATTGAGCCCACTTTTATGTTTGGAATTGTTATGTTCTCTGGAAACTCAATATCAGCAGAATTGAGGACACCGGTAGTTGGGTCTGCATTAAGGCTAACAGCCCTTCCCCATGTCAGTGGATTCGGGTCCCTCATAAGAAAGACAATCTCATCGGGGGCATCCTTTCTATCCCTGCATTGAGGAGGCGCAGGAGCGCCATTGCATGTATACTCATTCACAAATCCACCTGAACAGCAGTAGTATGAGAAGTCAAATACAACTGGTGGGTCCACGCCAAATCCAGCCCTCCTTATCAAACCCGTTATTGTCTGGATAATTCTTCTTGCATTCTGCTGTGCGGTAACGACATCTGACTGAACAGCATAACTCCTCTGCTGAAGCATTGCTATTCCATAAACAGATGCAACCACCATACCTAAAACTGCGAGGGAGACAAGAATTTCAACGAGTGTTAATCCCCTTTCCTTCATCTTTTCCTCACATCAATGAAAGGGATGTCGTTACCATTGTTGAACCTGGAAATCCTGACGCAGTTGTGAAGACGACAAAAACCACAATGATTTTCGTATCATTTATGCCATCACCATTCATATCCCTGTCCCACACATTCCAGAACCTCCTGAAGTATGGAGTTGTTTTATCAAGACTGCATAAAATCCCTTTGAAACTCTCTGAACATGGAATAATGCCATTATACCCTGCTAAAAGCTCATCCTCATTATGTTCTGCAGATGGATTTGATGGGTCAAAGTTTGTTATAGCAGCTGGGTCGTTATTGCCCGGGTTTGAATCTCTCAATCTCGGGTCGGTCAAGCTCCATGTCTTCATCTGATTTATCAGGTCTTCAGCAAGCATCATTGCAGATGGAAGGTCTGAGCCGTTCGCATTCATCCTCAGTGTTGCTACGTTGAGATTTAAGAGAGCTATGAGACCGAAGGCAAGGACGCCCATTGAGACAAGGATTTCAATAAGTGTCAATCCCCTTTCCTTCATTCCTACCTCCATTGCCCGTTATTTAATGAATATGCCCTTGTAAATCCTGTGAACCTTGATATTGCAATTGCATATCCATCAGGTGCAGGAAAACATCCCTCACTATCATACCTTTGCTCAAGCCCAATGGTAATTATGGCTGTATTTTGCTCAACAGGTGCGAATCCAACGCTTCCATCGTTGAAAAATACAATTGCTCCCCTTCCGTTCTGGCATATATTGCAACTCAATGATGGAGCAACCCCAAATGGAAATGGAAGGGGATTTCCCACCATATCATTCCTCAGCCTCAAAATCACTCCCTCAGGAAACCTTCCATTGGTTCCAAATGTGGGAAGGTCCTCAATTGTATCTCCTGCACCGAGAATGGTTTCGGGATGAAGCGGGTCAAAGGTTGTTATGAGGTTTTTTATCTCACCGCCAACATCCCTTATAAGGAACAAAAAACTGGGTCCATCTGCTTCGGGCTGTGCAATAACAACAAGAACCTCCTGATACTCTGCTGTTGACCTCATTGCTGTTGCCCTTGCGATGTTTATCGCACCCTGAATCTCAGATGCTGCGGTTGAAAGCCTTGAGCAGGGGCTGACAAATGTTATATTTGCCACAACAATACCAGCAACTATCCCTATGATTGCAAGGACAACAATGAGCTCAACTAATGTGAAGCCTCTTTCCTTCATCACCTTTTAATTATGCATTTTTTATGCCAGATAAAATCATTAAAATCTCCCTCATTTCTGTGAAAATTTTACCATAACTGTGAAAATTTTTCAACATCCGTCCTTGAAAAGGGAAAGAAAATGGGTTATTATAATAAAAATTCAATGAAGAAATATGGTTTTGAAACTTATAGAAGATTGATTGAAAGGTTCATAAAAGAAATCAAAGAATCCTGCGGAGATAACTTTCTTTCTCTTGTTCTCTTCGGTTCAGTTGCAAGGGGGGAGGCAGGAGAAAATAGCGATATAGACATACTGGTGTTAATGGAAGTGAAAGGTGAGGGAATAGAGAAAAAATTTACAGAAATAGGATTGAATTCCTATGACTGGGAAGAAAACATTGAGCTCCGGAATAAAGGGATAAGGACGAAGATATACGAAATTGTAAAAACAGAAGAAGAATTAAGGGAAAATCCTCTTATACTCCTGGACATCCTTGACCACGGAATAATCCTGTATGACCCAAAGAATAGAATGAAAAATATCCTTAAGGATTTGGAAAAAAAGCTCAAAGAACTGGGCGCAGAAAAAATAATATTCAGTGATGGGAAGTGGGCATGGGATTTAAAACCCGATTGGAAAAAGGGAGAGATTGTAGAAATAAAACTATGACAAATGAAGGAAGAAGAAAATATCTTTTTAAAGTGGCGGAGAAGAAGTTCAAAGAGATGCTTTCCTCCTATGATGAGGAGGATTGGAACATGGTGATAAGGAATGCCCAGGAATCTGTGGAGTGTTATCTAAAAGGTCTTCTGAAATTTATGAATGTTGAGTTCCCAAAGGAACACGATATAGGTAAATACTTTGAGGAGATTCTTCTGAGGAAGAAAATAGAATTTGATAGAGAAAAGATGAGAAGGGTAAAGGAAATTTCCGAATACCTCTCAAAGAAAAGAGCACCTGCCTATTACGGTGAGGAATTTTATTCCAGAGAGGAAGCGGAGAATGCAAGGAGGGATGCGGAATTTGTAAAGGAATTCGCTTTTGAACTCCTGAAAAACCTGAAAGGTTAAAACTTAATTTCGCTGTTCCACATTTTCTACCTCAATAGCAGTTTGAATAACCGCAGAAGAGGCACTTAAAACATCCCTCTCCAATCTCCGTTGTTCCCCCGCATTCAGGGCATATCCCGAATATCCTGTCAACCCCCTTAAGTGCCCTTTTTTCTGAAAAAGAAATGCTCTTTTTCTCTGACCCCTCTTCCGTGCCCTTTACGCCTCCCTCTATACTTATTTCGGAAAGGGCAAGTTCAATAGCCCTGGCAATAGCATCTGCGCAGGAGTATATTATTCCCTCTTTCGTCCAGCCAGGAGCCGGGCATCTTACTCCTTTGAGCTGTTTTATAATCGCCTCGGGTTCAACTCCGGACCTCAATGCAAGGGAAATCATCCTGCTCACAGCCTCCGCCTGCGATGCAGCGCATCCACCAGCCTTTCCCATGGCTGCGAAGCATTCAAACAGACCAAGTTCATCATAGTTTACAGTGACATATAAATTCCCGCACCCTGTTACCATCCGATATGTGACCCCCCTGACCTTCATCGGTCTTTCTCTCGGAGTCACATACTTAAACTCCTTCCTCTCCCTTTTATCCTCCTTTCTAAATTCAACCACCTGATTCTCCCTGCTTCCATCCCTGTAAACGGTTACTCCCTTGCATCCCAGTTTGTATGCAAGAAGGTAAACCTTCTTCACATCTTCTTTAGTTGCGTGTCTCGGAAAATTCACGGTCTTGCTCACCGCATTATCGGTATATTTCTGAAACGCTGCCTGCATTCTTACATGCCATTCAGGAGAAATCTCAAGGGCTGAGACAAAAACCCTTTTATATTTTTCGGGAACTTCTTCAACATCCTTCAATGTCCCTTTCTCCGCGATTTTCTCAATTAACCTCTCCGAATAAAAGCCCTCCTTTATTGCAAACTTTTTAAACACAGGATTTACCTCAACGAGTTTTTCTCCATCAAGGACATTCTTGAAATAGCAGACTGCAAAGATTGGCTCTATTCCTGAAGAACATCCTGCTATGAGGCTTATGGAGCCTGTTGGAGCAATGGTTGTAACTGTTGCATTCCTCATCTTCCTCCCCATTTTCTCATAAATTGAGCCTTTGTAATTTGGAAATACTCCTCTTTCCTCTGCAAGGGCTTCCGATGCCTCCCATCCCGTATCCCTTATGAATTTCATAACTTTTTCTGCTATCTCAAGAGCCCCTTCACTGTCGTATGGAATCATGAGTTCAAGGAGCATATCCGCGAAGCCCATCACTCCAAGTCCAATCTTCCTGTTTCCCTTCGTCATTTTTTCTATCTGTGGAATGGGATACCTGTTCACATCAATCACATTGTCAAGGAAACGAACTGCAAGCCAGACAGTTTCCCTTAACTCGTCCCAGTTTATAAAGGCTCCATCTCCGTTGGATACCACAAACTTTGAGAGGTTGATTGAGCCGAGATTGCAGGATTCGTATGGAAGGAGCGGTTGTTCTCCGCATGGATTGGTGCTTTCTATTTCTCCAATATGTGGAGTTGGATTTTTTTCGTTAATTCTGTCTATGAAGATTATTCCTGGTTCACCATTTAACCACGCCTGCTCAACAATCTTTTCAAATACCTCCCTGGCTCTCAGTTTTCCTGTAACTGCTCCATTCCTCGGGTTGATAAGTTCGTATTCCTCATCGTTTTCCACAGCCTTCATGAATTTGTCTGTTATTGCCACGGATATGTTGAAGTTATTCAGCTTATCGGTTTTTGTCTTGCAGGTTATGAATTCCAGTATATCAGGATGGTCCACCCTCAGGATACCCATGTTCGCTCCCCTCCTCGTTCCTCCCTGTTTTATAGTTTCCGTTGCAGCATCAAACACTGTCATAAATGATACTGGACCACTTGAAATCCCTTTTGTTGATTTAACGACATCGTTTTTTGGACGAAGTCTTGAAAAAGAAAATCCGGTCCCGCCTCCTGATTTGTGAATGAGGGCAGTGTATTTTATTGCCTCAAAGATGCTTTCCATAGAGTCCTCAACAGGGATGACGAAACAGGCAGAGAGCTGCCCCAGTTCCCTTCCCGCATTCATTAGGGTTGGAGAGTTCGGAAGAAATTTGAGCGATGTCATGAGTTCATAAAATTTTTCCTCCCATTCCTCAACGGAAACATGGGGATTGTAAAGCCTTTCTGCACTGGCTATATGTCTTGCCACCCTCCTGAACATCTCCTCCGGGGTTTCTACAACTTCCCCCTTTTCGTTCCTTTTCAGATACCTCTTCCTGAGAACGGTCAATGCGTTTGGAGTAAGGCTCAACATCTTCTTACCTCCTAAATATAGTATTCATTTCCACTATAACCACAATATATAGTATTAAAAAATTTTTATTTGTCAAGCAGTTTCTGCCCTCAAGCCCTTCCCATCTTTGAAAAAATATACCCCCTGTGGGGCTTGAAATTCATAACGCAGTGTGTTAAAGTTTGGTTGTGAAGGTTATAAAAAAGTATAAAAATCGTAAGCTCTACGATATGGACGAAAGCAGGTATATCACCTTGAACGAAATAAAGGAATTAATGAAAAGGGGGGAGGAGGTTCAGGTGATAGACGACAGGACAGGAGAGGACATAACATCTGTTATACTCACGCAGATCTTGCATTCAGAGGAAAAGAGGGAAAGATTTCTGCCTCAGGAAGGACTCAAATGGCTTTTGAAATATGGAGGGGAAGCACTGGGAGAGTTCATTTCCAACATACAAAACATAAGAAAGGAAGCAGAGAAGCGGATAAAGACCTTTGTGAAAAAAGGGAAAGAATCGTCCGCGGAGGAGATTAAAAAATCCTTGCTTGAGGCGGTAAAGGAGGTGGAAGAAAACATCAACAATATTTTTAAAAAAATCCTGACCAACTTCCTTCCAATCACAAACGAAAACAGGAGAATTCTCAACGAAATTGAAGGTATCAAAAAAAGAATAGAGAGGATAGAAAAACGCCTTTTAAAACTTGAAAGAAAAAAATTCTGAACATGGATACGGAAAGGGGAAATGTATTAATAGTGGATGATGAAAAAAATTTCTGTGCGGTTTTGAAGGAAACCTTTGAAGACATTGGATGGCTGGCGGAGACCTGTGGAAGCATAAAGGAAGGAATTGAAAAACTGAGAAGCGGAGATTACGATGTTGTAATTACAGACCTCAAACTACCCGACGGAAGGGGAGAGGATTTTTTGAAAATTGTCAAGGAGTCAAACCCTGATATTGAGGTGATTGTTCTAACTGCCTACGGAACTGTGGAATCCGCAGTTGAGGCAATGAAAAGCGGAGCATTTGATTACATCCTTAAGGGCGGTAAGGTATGTATTGACGAATTAAAAATCACCGCAGTTAAGGCACTTGAAAGGAAAAGGCTAAGAGAAGAAAACAGAAGGCTCTGGAGGGAAGTGTCCAGGGAGTTTTCCTTTGAAAACATCGTTGGGCGCTCAAAGGCTATGCAGGATATCTTTGACCTCATAAGAAGGGTAGCAGGTGTTGACACACCTGTTCTGATTGAGGGAGAAAGTGGAACAGGAAAGGAGCTCGTTGCAAGGGCTATCCATCACAATTCTTTGAGAAAGGGGAAGCCCTTCGTGGCTATTAACTGTGCATCAATTCCTGAAACCCTTGTTGAAAGCGAACTCTTCGGACATGTAAAGGGGGCATTTACAGGAGCTTATACATCAAAAAAGGGATTGTTTGAGGTAGCAGATGGAGGGACGGTCTTCCTTGATGAAATAGGTGACCTTCCTTTAAACACACAGGCGAAGATTTTGAGATTTCTTCAGGAGAAAACCTTTCAGCCTGTGGGAAGCACGGAAGAGAAGAGGGTTGATGTCCGTATAATATGCGCAACAAACAAGAGCTTGAAGGAAGAAATGCTCAATGGCAGATTCCGGGAAGACCTTTTTTACAGGATAAATGTAATCACCATAAAACTTCCTCCGCTCAGGGAAAGGAAGGAGGATATTCCTTTACTCGTCCGCCATTTCGTTGAAAAGTTTTCAAAGGAATTGAAAAAAGAAATAAAAGGAGTTTCTGATGAAGCGATGGAGATGCTCATCAACTATTCCTATCCGGGAAATGTGAGAGAACTGGAGAATATAATAATAGGAGCAATAACACTTGAGACCTCTGATATCATCCAGCCTGAAACACTGCTCCTTTTAAAGAAGAACAGAGGACCAGCCACAGATATTACGCTTGAGCCATTGAGCAATGGTTTCAATCTTGAAAAGGTTATAGGGGAGATGGAAAAAAGGTATGTGAAAATGGCTCTTGAAAAGGCAAATGGCAAACAGACAAGGGCTGCAGAACTTCTCGGAATCACTCCAAGGCAGTTAAGGTATCTCATGGAAAAATATGGGCTCAAATAAGATAAAGGTTGGAACCTGCGGATTTCCTGCTTCTAAAGAGAAGCTGTTTTCTGAAGTTGATGTTATTGAGGTTCAACAGACCTTTTATCATCCTCCGGAGATTGAAACGCTTAAAAAATGGAGGGAACTTGGGGAAGGAAAGGTTGAATTCACCCTGAAAGCCTGGCAGCTCATAACCCATCTTCCTTCCAGTCCGACATACAAAAGAATAAAGGGAGAACTCAAGGAAAAAATACCGAAAATCTCGGATGAGCTCGGGTTCTTCAAAAACACGAAGGAGGTTTTCAGAGCCTATGAAAGGACCCTTGAATGCTGTGAGGCATTGGGGGCAAGGGCTATTATTTTTCAGTCTCCCTCTTCCTTCAAGCCTGTTGATGAGAACATTAGAAACTTGAGGGAGTTTTTTAAAAAGGTCTTCAGACCCGAAAAGGTTCTATTTGTGTGGGAGCCCAGGGGAAAATGGGATAAAACCCTTTTAAAAGAGCTCTCCAGAGATTGCAAAATTTTGATAGGAGGAGACCCATTGGGAGGAGGGTATCTCATGGGGAATGTTTTATACTTAAGGCTTCACGGAATCGGAGGATATAGATATAAATTTACAGAGGATGATTTCAGAAACATCTCCAAAATAATCGGAAATAAAAATGCCTATGTAATGTTTAATAACATAAGCATGTTTGAGGATGCAGTCAGGTTTAAAAAATTTATTAAAAAGGGAGGAAAGAATGGATGAAAAAGGATGGAAAGAAATAAAAGAAGAGGCAGTTCAAACGCTGTCAAAATACATTCAGTTCAACACAACAAATCCTCCTGGAAATGAACTCCCTGCTGTTGAGTTTTTAGGAAGCATTTTAAAAAGGGAAGGAATAGATTTTGAAGTTGAAAAAACTGCTGAAAACAGGGCAAACCTTTATGCAGAGATATCGGCGGGAAAGGACCCCCCAATAATTCTTTTACACCACATTGATGTAGTCCCTGCTGACCCGAAGGAATGGAGTGTGGACCCATTTTCAGGAACTGTGAAGGACTCCTATGTGTGGGGAAGAGGGGCAATTGATTGCAAGGGTTTTGGAATTATGGAGCTCTTTGCATTTATCGTTTTAAAAAGGGAAGGAAGATTAAAAAGGAACCTTATATATTGCGCCACTGCTGATGAAGAGATGGGAGGAAGATTTGGGGCATATATCGCAAGTGAAAAACTTTCCCCCAGATTAAAGGGAGCCTTCGTCCTGAACGAGGGTGGACTTGGAATTAAAAAGATGTTTTCTCAGAGGGATTTCTTTTCCCCTGACTTCGGAGAGAAGGGACCGCTATGGATTGAACTCGTTTCAAGAGGAAAAGCGGGACACGGTTCAATGCCCCATCCTGACAATGCAAACCTGAAATTAATAAATGCTCTCCATGAAATCTTCAAAATCAAAAGGAAGACCCGGGTAATTCCTCAGATGTATTCCGCCATGGATTATCTTAAAAAGGAGGAGGGGTTCTTGAAGACCATCCCTTTCATTTTCAAAATCCTTCCAAAATCTCTTCTGAAGAGAGCACTTTCAAAAAATTACAGGCTTTCCGCAATGTTCCATAATACATTCGCCCTTACAATTCTTAATGGAGGTTATAAAGAGAATGTAATCCCTGGGAGTTCAAGAGCAGTTATTGACATAAGGGTTCTTCCAGGAGAATCTCCAGATGAAATTGTAGAAGAAATAAAAAAGAGGGTGAAAAAATTTGATGTTACTGTAAACATTTTAGCCCGGGAAATGCCTTCCCTTTCGGAACCGAAGACAAAATACATGGACTCAATAAGGGAAGTGATAAAAAAGAATTACCCGGATGCGATATTCCTCCCGATGCTTGTTCCCGGTTTTACAGATTCAAGGTTCTTCAGAGCAAAAGGGGCAATAGCATACGGCTTCATTCCCTGTGCCTTTGAACAGGAAGATGTTGACAGGGTTCACGGAGTGAACGAGAGGATTTCAGAGGATTGCCTTTTTGAGGGAACAAAAAACATCTACGAAATAGTAATGGCTCTTCAGGAATGATAGTGGGAATAGGAATTGATGTCCTGGAAATAGAAAGGGTAAATGACATGCTTAAGAGATATGGTGAAAGGTTCAAGAGAAAGTTCTTCTCCTCTGAAGAAATGGATATAGTGAAAGAGCTACCCCAAAAAATGGCAGGAAGGATTGCAGGAAAAGAAGCAGTCTATAAGGCACTCTCCCCATCGGAAATTGGATTAAGGTGGCGGGAAATAAAAATTCTTGAAAAAAATGGAAAACCCGTGGTTTCCCTTTCCGGAAAAACACTTGAGGTTTCTAATGAAAAAGGCATCAAAGCCCTGTACATCTCCATTTCTCATACATCAAATCTCGCAGTTGCTGTTGCAGTAGCTGAAGGTTAAATTCATCTCCTTCAAAAGGGCTTGAAAAACAAATTTTATATGATAATACTTCAAAAAAAGGAGGTATAAAATGAAGGGATACACAAAAAAAGCAGGAGTTTTGATTCTTTCAGCCCTTATCATAACTTCCTGCGCGAGAAAGAAAGAAGGAGAGAAGGCTGAAAAGAAGGAAACGGTTATAGCAGTTGTGGGTGACCACAAAATCACTGATGTTATGCTGGAGAAGAGAATGGCTGAATTTGCTCCTGCCTTGAGGGCAAGGTATTCCTCTCCCGAAGGAAAGAGGGAATTTCTTGAAAAGCTTGTTGAAGAGAAGGTTCTACTCTATGCGGGAAAAATAAAGGGTTATGATAAGGACCCGGAGGTTCAGGACAGGGTTGAACAATACCTGTCAAACCTCTACAGGGGAAGGCTTTATATGGAAATATCAAAGGAGATTCCCACAAAAATTGACCAGCAGAAATTGAAGGAATACTACGATGCCCACATAAATGAATTTATGACACCACCTATGGTGAGACTGAGAAGGCTTGTAACGGATACAGAGGAAAAGGCAAAGAGAGCCCTTCAGGAACTGAAAAGAGGGGTTCCGTTTGAAAGGGTCCTTCAGAAATACTGCACAGATAAGTCTTTAATAGAAAGGAAGGGAGATACAAATTATTTGAGAAAGGGTGGAATATATCCGCCAGAACTAAACGAGCCCGCATTCGCCCTTCAGAAACCCGGCGACATAAGCGATGTAATAAAAACATCAAGGGGATGGGAAATAATTCAACTCATTGACAAAAAGGAGCCTGAGCCTGAGGACTTCCTTGCTGCCATCCCGAAAATTCGTCAGAAGATGATAATGGAAATGAGAAACGAAATGGTTGAAAGAACCCTTGATGAGATAAGGACAAAGGTTGGAGTAGAGATTTACTGGGACAGATTTGAAAAAATCTTCGGAACCCCGGCTCAGGAGCAACAACCACCTCAACCTCAGGAATAAACATCTAAGGGTTTTTTAATTTTTGAGGGGTAAGATAAAGATTTTGCTTGAAATGTGTTTTTCTTTGTATTAAATAACCTCCCCCAACAGAATGGGGGGAAGAAATTGTGGAAAAAATGTGTAAAAATGGCTTGAAAATTGTGGCGATTTTTAAGATAAGTTGCCTGAAATTCAATAGTTTTTTGAATTTTCCACAATTGTGGAAAAAAGGGGTGAAAAATGGAGAACTTTGAAAACCTTATAGAGAGGATTCTTGAAAAAATAAGGGAAGAAATAGGCGAAAATGCTTTCTCTACATGGTTTGAAAAAATCTCCATAAGAGAGGACGGGGAAAATGCTATTGCTGTATATGTGCCAAACAAGTTCTTCGGCGAGTGGTTCTCCAAAAACTATCTCCCCATCCTCCTTAAGGCTTTCAGAGACGAGGTCTCAACCTCACCGGATGTAAAAATCCTGATAGAAGAAGGTCTTGAGGATACCGGTGAACCCGAGAAAGTTCCTTTGAAAAAGAAACAGGGTATCTGCCTCAACCTCATTCCGAAATACACCTTTGAAAACTTCGTTGTAGGGAAAAGCAATGAGTTCCCCTATTCCGCAAGCTTCGCGGTAGCCAATGACCCTGGAAAGGTTTACAATCCCCTCTACATATACGGAGGAGTGGGACTTGGCAAAACCCATCTTTTAAATGCAATCGGTCACAGGACAAGAAAACTCCATCCGGACCTCAACATAATTTATATCTCAGCAGAATCCTTCATGAACGAATTTCTAAAGGCTATAAGGATGAATACGATGGAGCACTTCAGAAAAAGGTACAGACAGACATTTGATGTCCTTCTTGTTGATGATGTCCAGTTTCTCTCGGGAAATAAAGAGAGCACTCAGGAAGAGTTCTTCCATACATTTAATGCCCTCTTCAATCTCAACAAACAGATAGTCCTCACAAGCGACCGCCCTCCTAAGGATATTGAACAGCTTCAGGAGAGGTTGAGGTCAAGATTTGAAATGGGATTGGTGGTTGAAATAAAACCTCCGGAACTTGAAACAAAGGTTGCCATCCTGAAGAAAAAGGCAGAGCTCTACTCTATATCTTTGCCCAATGAAATTGCCTTTTATATTGCTGAAAGGATTCACTCTAATGTGAGAGAACTTGAGGGTGCACTTCTGAGAATAAAAGCAATATCTGCTTTAAAGAATAGCCCCGTAACTCTTGAACTTGTAAAAGAAGCATTACACGGATTTATAGAAGAGAGAGGAGCAAAGATAAGCCCGGAAAGGGTATTAAAAGAGGTTTCGGAAGCCTTTAAGGTGAAACTCTCCGATTTAAGGTCAAGAAGAAGGTTTAAACAGATCGCCCTTCCCAGACAGGTGGCAATGTTCATAATGAGAACCTATCTCGGGATGTCATATCCGGAAATCGGTTTGTTTTTTGGAGGAAAAGACCACACAACAGTTATCCATTCGGTGAGGAAGATAGAAAAAGAAATTACGAAAGATATTTACTTACAGGAAATTGTGGAAAACCTGAAGAAAAAGCTGTTGATTGAAATGTAGATTAAGAAAATGGTTAGTTATCCACAATTTTTCAACCCACTTTTTCATATTAAAAGCTTTGATTTTATTTGCTTGAAAAGTGTTTTCCACTTTATTAAAATTACTATTACTGATGAGGTCTTAAAATGGAATGTATAATAAAAAAAGAAGAACTATTAAAGGCTTTGAATGTTGTAGAATCGGTTGTTGAAAGAAAAACAACCTTTCCAATCCTTTCATTTGCCTTGCTCTCTGTGGGTGATGATGTTCTTGAAATAAAAGCCACAAATCTTGATGTGGGAATAAGGACGAAGGTTCCCTGTAAAGCAGTTACAAAAGGAGAGGTTGCAGTTCTTGGAAAAAAACTATACGAATGCACCAAAGAGATTCCAGACATAGATGTGTCTATTAAAGTTATTGATGGCACAAGGGTTGAAATAAAGGGAGGAAGGACGAGGTTTAAAATCCTTTCTGCCGACCCCAGAGATTTTCCGGAATTTCCATCTATGGAAGGAGATTTCCTTTTTGAAATTACTGCAGAAGGGTTATTGAAACTTATAGAGAAGACATTTTTTGCAGCCTCTACAGAAGAAAGCAGATATTTCTTGAACGGAATTTTTGTTGAGAAAGGAGCAAGAAATAAGGATGTGAGATTTGTTGCAACAGATGGACACAGGCTTGCCTTCTACGATTATCCAGCAGAGGATATGGATAAAGAAAAGCTAAGGGATGGAATAATCATTTCAAGAAAGGGAATTGTGGAGATCAAGAATCTTGTCTCTGAAAGAGAAGAGAATGTCATCTTTATGAAAAGCGAAAACAATATAGTTGTGAAGAATAAGGAGGATACTTTATACATAAGGATGGTGGAAGGAGAATTTCCAAAGTATAAGGATGTTATTCCAAAGGAGTTTACCAGAAATGTTTATGTGGACAGGAATGAATTGCTTTCATCAATAAAGAGGATTTCGCTTGTCGGTTCAAGCGGTTCCGGAAAGGGGATTCCATTGAGGATGTTTATCTCTTCTGACAAAATTCTATTAAGTGCTGAGAATCCAGAAGTAGGTGAAGTTGATGAAGAGATAGATGCGAGGCTGGAGGGGCAGGAGATAGAGATAGGATTTAATGGAAAATACATTGCAGATGCCCTTTCCGCAATTGATACAGATGATGTGATAATGAGCATAACAAATGAATCTGGACCAGCTGTTATCAAATCAATAACAGGGGAGGATACCACCTGCGTTATAATGCCTATGAAGCTGTAAATCTTTTTTGAAGTATCCAGATAGAAAATTTCTTGATAGTTTATGAAAAAATTATAAATTTAAAATATGTCAACCAGGAATGAATTTTTGTTAACAATTCAAGAGGAGTTAGAAAAGGTAAAAGAGGATGGTCTTTACAGGGAGATAGTTGACTTAAAAGAAGGTTTTATAAATCTTTCATCCAATGATTATCTCGGACTTTCAAATCATCCCGAGATTTTGTCCTCTTTCATTGAGGGGGCAAAAAAATACGGTATAAGTTCATGTTCTTCAAGGCTTGTCTCTGGTGGAAGGGACGTCCACAGGGAAACAGAAGATAAGATAGCATCCTGGAAGGGAAAGGAAGGGGCTATACTCTTTCAGTCTGGATACCATGCAAACACAGGTGTTATTTCAGCACTTTCTCCGGATGAGATATTCTCCGACAGACTAAATCACGCATCAATAATTGACGGCTGCAGGCTTTCAAAGGCTATATTGAGCATATACGAGCACTGTGACCCCGATTCCCTTGAAGGACTTCTAAAAAAATCAAAATCAAGGAAGAAGCTGATAGTAACAGAAAGTGTATTCAGCATGGATGGGGATATGGCACCGTTGAAAGACATAGTTTTTCTCAAGGAAAAATATGGAGCACTCCTTATGGTTGATGAGGCTCATGCAACCGGGGTTTTCGGAAGAAATGGAAGCGGGCTGTGCGAGGATATGGGAATACAGGATGGAGTGGATGTATCAATGGGGACTTTTTCAAAGGGAGCAGGGTGTTTCGGGGCATACATTGCGGGTGATAAAATTATAATAGACCTTATAGTGAACAGGGCAAGGAGTTTCATATTCAGCACTGCAATTCCTCCGCCAATAGTTTGTGCCATATCAAAATCCATAGATATTATGAAAAGGGAGAGGTGGAGGGCTGAAAGGGTTCTGGGTTACGGGGAAAGGATAAGAAAAAGGATGAAGGAAATAGGGGTTGATACAGGGATGAGTAACACTCAGATAGTTCCCCTTATAATAGGAGATGAAAGGAAGACGATGGAAGTGGCAGCATCTCTTATGAAAATGGGATTTTTTGTGAGGGGGATAAGGTATCCATCCGTTCCAAGGGGATTGGCGAGGATAAGGATATCTCCGTCAGCCTCACACAGTGAAAACGAGATTGAGTTTTTCTTATCAAGGTTTGAGGAGGTATGGAATGAATCTGGAAGAAAAGGATAGGAAATTTATATGGCATCCATTCACTCAGTTCCTGGAGTGGGAAAGGGATAAGATGGTGATAATTGAAAGGGGGGATGGAATATATTTGTGGGATGTGGATGGAAACAAATACATAGATGGAGTATCCTCCCTGTGGGTTAACCTTCACGGACACAGAAATCCCTATCTTGACCGAGCAGTCATAAATCAGTTGAAAAAAATATCTCATTCAACATTTCTTGGACTGAGCCACAGACCGGCAATAGAACTTGCAGAACTGCTTATAAAAATTTCACCTGGATTGAACCGCGTTTTTTATTCTGACAATGGGTCAACCGCAGTTGAGGTTGGTTTAAAAGTTGCATATCAGTTTTTCAGGAATCAGGGGGTTAAAAAAAGGGATACATTTTTGTGCCTCAAAAACGGTTACCATGGAGATACGATAGGTGCGGTGAGTGTGGGAGGGATAGAACTGTTTCACGGAGTTTATAAAAAACTATGTTTCAAAACATTAAAAGCCCCTTCCCCGTATTGTTACCGATGTGAATTCGGGCTTCATTACCCTCAATGCGGGCTTTTATGTGCTGAGGAGCTTGAGAAAATGGTTAAAAGGAACAGAGACAGGCTCTGCGGAATAATTATAGAGCCGAAGGTTCAGGCAGCAGGGGGTATAATCGTGATGCCAGAAGGGTATCTAAAAGCAGTTGAGGAAACCGCGAGAAAAAATGATGTCCTTCTGATAGTTGATGAGGTAGCGACAGGATTTGGAAGGACAGGAAGGATTTTTGCCTGTGAACACGAAGACATCAAGCCGGACATAATGGCTTTATCAAAGAGCATAACAGGTGGCTACCTTCCACTGGCAGTAACCCTTTTTAAAGAGGAGATTTTTTCAGCATTCAAGGGAAAGCACAGTGAGAGAAAGACATTCTATCACGGGCATACATATACTGCCAATCCCCTTGCCTGTGCAGTATCAATTGAGAACATAAAACTTCTTTTAAGGAAATTTGACTCCTACAAAAAGAAGATAAAATTCATTGAGAAAGAGATGGATAGATTTAAGGAACTCCCGCTGGTCGGTGATGTGAGGGGATGCGGTTTTATGTGGGGAATAGAGCTCGTTAAGGACAAAAGGAAAAAGACCCAGTTTCATATAGACGAAAGGACAGGGCACAGGATATGTATGGAGATGAGAAAGAGGGGCGTCATTTTGAGACCACTCGGAGATGTCATTGTCATTCTTCCACCCCTTTCAATAAAAGAAAGGGAGTTTAAAAAAATTACAGATTCGTTGTATGACCTCATCAAGGGCTGGAGATGAAACCTATTTTTCCTTCAGAATTTTTAATATCCTTTCTATTACCTCTTCCGGAGAGAGATGCGTTGTATCTATTTCAATAGCATCTTCAGCCTTTGAAAGTGGAGCAAGAGCCCTTTCCGAATCCCTTTTGTCCCTTTCCATCACATCCCTTTTTGCCTCTTCAAGGGTTCCATCTATCCCTTTCTCCCTCCACTCCTTCAGTTTTCTCTTCGCCCTCTCTTCAAGGGAGGCTGTGAGGTAAATCTTCAGGTCTGCATCTGGAAAGACAAATGTCCCTATATCCCTTCCGTCAAAGATTCCTCCCCTCTTCCTTCCAATGGACCTCTGGATACTGACCATTTTTAACCTCACAGCTTTATGAACGGAAACCCTTGAGGCAGCATTTCCCATCTCCTTTTTTCTGATCTCCTCTGTCACATCAATACCGTTCATAAAAATTCTTAATCCCCTTTCATCCCTCTTGAAATCAATATGAAAATTTTTTAACAGTGGTTCAACCGATTTTTCATCGTCAAGGTCCGCCCCATTTTTCATTGCAAAAAGGGCAAAAGCCCTGTACATCGCTCCTGTGTCAATATGCTCAACCCCGAGTTCTTGAGAGAGTAATCGGGATACTGTTGTTTTTCCAGATGCGGAGGGTCCATCTATGGCAATTATAATATGTTTCTTCATTTTTTGAGGGCTTCAAGCTTCTCAAGGAATTCAGGAAAAGAGACGCTCACACATTCAAAGTCGTTTACATAAACCCCTTCTTCAATTGCAAGCCCTCCTATAGCAAATGTCATTGCTATTCTGTGGTCGCCGTAGCTCTCCACCTCTCCCCCTTTGAGCTTCTTTCCGCCCCTTATTATCATTCCGTCGGGGAGGGGTTCTACATCTGCTCCAAGCCTTTTCAAGCCATCTACAGTGGTGAACAATCTGTCGCTTTCCTTCTTCTTTAATTCCTCTGCTCCGGTTATAATTGTTTCACCCTCTGCAAAACAGGCTACAAGCGCGAGGAGGGGAATCTCATCTATAAGTGTTGGCACCATCTCTTTTGAAATGGAAATTCCCTTTAGTCTTTTTGCCGAACGGACGATGATGTTTCCAACCTTCTCCTCATTTATTATTCTTTCATCCTCTATTTTTATTTCTCCTCCCATCTCAAGAAGGGCTCTTATAAACCCGGTCCTCGTTTCATTGAGCCCCACATCTTTTATTACTATCTCCGAGTTCTCCACAATTGTTCCAGCAGCAATAAAAAATGACGCAGAAGATACATCTCCCGGGATCACCACCTCTCTTCCCGAAAATCTCTGTCCACCTTTAATTTTTATTTTATCCCCGGAGATATCAAGTTTTACGCCGAAGTGCTTGAGCATCCTTTCAGTGTGGTCCCTTGATTTTATCGTCTCTTCTATTTCCGTCTCTCCCTCGGCAAAAAGCCCTGCAAGAAGGAGTGCGGATTTTACCTGCGCAGAGGCAACTGGAAGTTTGTAGCGAATACCTTTCAGATTTCCTCCGGAGATTGCAATGGGAAGAAATGAGGCATTCTTTCTTCCGTAGATTTTCGCTCCCATTTCCCTTAAGGGAAGTGTCACCCTTTCCATTGGTCTTCTCTTTAATGAGTCGTCACCCGTGATTACCGAGAAGAATGAACATCCGGAAAGAACCCCGGAGAAGAGCCTCGCTGTTGTTCCAGAGTTCATTGCGTTGAGCACATCCTTTGGCTCGTTTAGATTATCCATACCCTCGCTTGAGACGATTGTTTCTTCGGGGGTCTTCTTTTCAATTTTTGCTCCCAAAGATAAAATGAAGTTCAAGGTGGCATCTGTATCTTCCGATTTTAAAGGATTTTTTATAAAGGTTTTCCCCCTCGCGAGAAGAGCCATGATGTAAGCCCTGTGGGTTATGGATTTGTCACCGGGAAGGGTTATCTCACCTTTTAATCCCTTTGCCTTTTTGACCCATATCTTCATTTGCTTTCCCTCTTGTATCTTCCACAGATTTCAAGGAGATTTTTTAAAGCAGAGAAGTCCTCTTTCTCAAGAAGGGTTTCAAACTCCTTAAGTCCATTTATGAATTCCCTCAAAGCATTGAGAAGGGCTTCTCTGTTCCACAGCATTATCTCCGCCCACATCTCAGGAGGGCTACCTGCAACCCTTGTAGCATCCCTGAAACTCCCTCCTCCATAGGAGAAGAATCCCTTTTCTCCGGCGAGTTTTGAATAGAGAAAGGCAGTTATGTGCGGAAGATGGCTTACATAGGCAAGTGCTATATCGTGTGTTCTTGAGTCCATTTCAATTACCCTTGAACCGAGTTCCTTCCACATGTTCTTTACTGCTTCAAGCCTTTTCTCGTCAATACCTTTATAAGGTGTGATTATGCAGAGGGCATCCCTGAAAAGGTCCGGGTCCGCATTTTTTGATGAACCGACCTCTTTTCCTGCAACAGGATGTGTGGGTATGAATCTTCCGTCAAAGAATGAGAATTCGGTTGCAACCTCAAGAACCTTTCCCTTCACACTTCCAACCTCAATTATTGTTCCTTCAAAATTCTCCCATTTTAAGAGAGATAGAAAATCCCTGTATGTGCTGAGCGGGGTTGAAAGGATAACTGCATCCACTCCCTTTATTACCTCCTCAGGTCTCTTCCTGTATAAATCTATAAATCCCCTTTCCAATGCGAATTTGAGATTCTCCTCCGTTCTTCCCCATCCAATAACCTTTTCAGCAATCCGGTATTTTCTCAGCCCCCCTCCTATGGAGCCACCGATGAGTCCTACCCCTATTATTCCTACCTTTTCAAATATCATTTTAAGACCTCTTTCAATTCCTTAACAAATTTTTCCATTTCCTTCATCTTTCCAACGGATACCCTTATGTGTTCAGGAAATCCGTAAGCACTCATCTCCCGCACTATTATCCCTCTTCTCAATAATTTTTCAAACACCTCCCTTCCATTTCCAACTTTTATAAGGACGAAATTCGCATAACTCGGGTTATATTCCAGACCCATTTCATCCAGTTTTTTATACAGGTATCTTTTTGCCTTTTCACTCAACTCAACAGACCTTTGAACATGCTTTTCATCTTTCAAGGCAGCGAGAGCTGCTTCCTGAGCGGGTATGGTCACATTGAAAGGCTGTCTCACCTTATTGAGGAGTTCTGCAACAACTTCTGATGTGATTCCGTATCCAATTCTCAATCCAGCAAGTCCGTAGGCTTTTGAGAAGGTTCTCAGAACAACTATGTTTTCAAGCCCCTCTTTTACAAAATGGATTCCGCTCAGATAATCCTTAGATACAACAAATTCATGATAGGCTTCATCAAGGACAAGAAGGGTTTCAGGGTGTAATGCATCAATTATTCTTGAAAGGTCTTTTTTTCTTATAATGCTACCTGTCGGATTGTTGGGTGTATCAATGAAGAGGAGGAGGGGTTTATTCTTCAACTCCTCAATTATTCTTTCCACATCGTATTCGTATCCCTTAAAGGGCACCTCAACTATTTGAGCTCCGTAGACCTTGAGTATAATTCGGTATATGAGAAACGAATGATTCCCTATTACCGCCCTTCCATGTCCGAATACTTTGACTATAAGTTCAATTATCTCGTTTGAACCTGTTCCGAAAACAATCTGAGACTCCTTCACCCCCAGCTTTTCAGATAATGCCCTTCTCAGGTAGTAACATCCACCATCTGGATACATGTGAATTTTCTTTGTGCATCTTATAATTGCAGACACAGCCTTTTTTGATGGACCGAGCGGATTCTCATTTGAAGCGAGCTTTATTGCATTCTTTATTCCCAGTTCCCTTTCTACCTCCTCAACCGGTTTACCGGGGATATACGGTTTCACATCCTGAAGCCTTGAGGGAGCCATTTTTTCAATCATATCTTTTCCTCCATCGGGTATATTCCAATAATTGAGGATTTATCTAATTTTTTAAGTTTCTCTGCATCTTCAACCTTTCTCTCAAAGAATAGGAGTTTATTTTTTTCTTTTTTAACCATCATAACAAATGCTGGAAATTTAGAAATGTTTTCATTTAACTCCTTTCCAGCGAGCAAAAACCTTTTTCTTTTCCCTTTTATCTCCATGCTTCCGAGCCATAGAATTTTCAGATTTTTCTTCTGGATGTTCAAGAGATTTTTCATCTTCATCTCAAGGAAGGCAAATCCCTTTTTCTTTTTTGCCTTTTCAAGGCAGCCTTCCTCACTTTTTAAAACCTCGCAGTTAACCTTTTCTCCGAAAAATCTTTTGAGGATAAAGGGATAAAGGTCATCTTCGGGAATGAAAATTTTGAACCTTCCTTCCTCCCCCCTGCAAAGGGAGATTATCTCCCTGAATACTCCAAGGAATTTCCTGTTTTCCATTTTTTCAAGTATTTCTTTTTCCCTGAATGGGTCGTAGGGGATTTTTTTGTATTTCCGCAATTTTTTTGCATAGTGGATTCTCTTTTGTAAAAGTTGAACTATTTTTTTATCAATTCTGTCTATAAAATTCCTCAAACTCCTTATGCTTTCTTCCATGATAAAAAGATGGCATAAAAGAGAGGACAATTCAAAGTTTATCCGAATTTTATAGTTTCCCTTTTATCGGCTCTGAAGGCATGAGAAGGAGTATAACCTGAATCCATCCCCCATTCTTTCCAATATTTTTCTATTCTGTGAGAAAAAGTGGGAATAAAGCTAACAAGGAGGCTCTCCCAGAAGAAGTGTAGGGTTTGTTGCACTGGCACTCTTTAATTGTTTCTCGATCTCGTTGAGAATTCCAGACGGGGATTTTCAGAAATCTTTTTTTCCAGCACCCTCAAATTCATTTCATATCTTATCTCAGGATACATGTTAAGTTTAAGTATATCCTCAAAAGTTCTATTTCCCCTGAGATAATCCCCCCAAAGTGAAGCTCTGTTAATCTATCTCAGTATTTTTAACATAACTTTTGTAAAGTCAACCGCAACCAAATTTACTGCCTTTTATTTGACCTGATCCCTCCTATTTTTTTTTCCAGTCATCAAATTCAGGGGGCAGTAAATTTAAAATACTCTGAGCAGACATAGTGTAAATGTCATAAGTAAGCTCAAATTGCCGTATGACCTTTACAAATCTTCTTATATTTCCTGGCTTTGTTGTTGATAGAGCCCCCCTTTTAGGTCGTCCTCTTTGAGGGTCAAAATAGAGCTTGTAAATAGCTTCAACAATGTTTTCATGGGAAATAAGAAATTGATTTGCTGCTACCCGCTCAGTAAAATCATTAATCTCCCAAGGAGGATTATAAAGAAACAACATCGAAAAAGGTAAATTATGAAGAGAACAAATAACATAGAAAATAATGAAAGCGCCTGCCGTTTAGTAAGTGTGTCCTGAGAAGTGCTTTACCCATTAGAAGGATTTTCCCATCATCCCTGACAGTCAGCCCCCACAGGGTTCTAATTTTTGAAACAATATGGAAGGTTGTTTTTCCGAGCCCCCATCTTCCTGCTCGCTGTCCCCTTTTTTCTGAAATTCCCTCCCGCCACCAGAAGTTATAAAAGTTACCCTTTCCGGCGTCAGGATTATAGGAGCCATCAAGTCCTGTGGTGTTGAAATCTTCGAGCACGATATATGAAATATCTTCAGGATATTCCCCTCTATCAATCAGACTGCATGCATTTAGATGGTCTTTCAGTTCATTATCAAGAAAGTTCTTTATATTTTCTCTTCGTATAGAGTTAAGAAAGATTTTAATTTTAACTGGGTCCTGATTCCTCCTAGCATCCAGTGAATTCTGAATGAATTCTCTAACTACAGCTTCACCCGGGCTGGTGATTCTGAAGAATTCAGTTTCCCTGGGATTTCTTTCAGGAATTCCCTTTTCTATCTCTCTAAAAATCCATCCTGTCATTGTTTTCCTCCTCTAATATTTTTAGGCACGGCATTGCGTATAACCCCTTCATAGACCAAGTATTTCGTATATACCCCCTCTGGTTGAAAAGTTCGGATTCTCTATCCTTGATTGACTTTATCATTTTGCCCATCCTTTGCCTGATTTTATTATATATCTCTTTAATCAGAAGTCAACGCGTCACATATTGAGTGGTGCAGAAGGGAGGGGTTTATAATCCTCCGTAGGAATGGAGCCCGGAAAGGAGGAGGTTTACTCCGAGGTAGGTAAAAATAACCGCGAGGAAGCCAATGATTGAAATTACAGATGTTTTAACCCCTTTCCAGCCAGCGACCAATCTTCCGTGAAGGAATACCCCGTATATGAGCCATGTTATGAGGGACCATGTCTCTTTTGGGTCCCATGACCAGTATGAACCCCATGCATAGTTCGCCCATGCCGCACCCGTAACAATTCCGAGGGTGAGCATTATGAAGCCAAAGGCTACTGCTCTGTAGTTAATGGTATCAAAAAGCTCTGTCTCAATCTGCGGTAGGAAGTTTTGCTTCTTGAGCTTGATTATGTGAATTATGCTTGCGGAGAAACCGACTGCAAAGGCTGCATAACCTATGAAACTTGTTATCACATGGATGCTCAACCAGTTGCTCTGAAGGGCGGGTATTAACGGTTTTACTTCCTTCTCAAGGGTTGATGCCCAGAGCATTATTCCTGTGCATATAATGAGAGTTATGAAGTCAACCCCTTCTGTTTTGAACCTTGAATGCTTGAAAAAAAGGAGGATGCCCTCAACAGCCCATACCATGAAAACGAGGGATTCGTAGAGGTTTGTAACTGGAAAGTATTTGTTTCCAACCTTCATTCCTTCAAGCCATCTTAAGACAAATCCGTATGTTATCATAAGAAAGGAAAGCCATGTAAAGATTGTCCCTATAATGTTCAAAAATTTTTTCCTCCATATAAAGTTTAAAAGAAAGAGGAGGGATGCAATGTAAAGGGGGTAAAGGCTTCTGTCAAAGACCCATACGCTCTTCATCTCAAATACCTCCTTTTAATTCTTTATATATTTTCTCTACAAAGGACAGTTCTTTTCCCTTAAGAACACTTCCTCCAATCATTACCACTTTTTTCTTATCCTCTTCAAAAATAGAAACATAAATCCTTTTCACCGGGATGAAAAAGGACAGAATCATTCCCAAAATTCCGAGGGTGCATCCGAGCCACACAATATTAACCCCGGGGTCCTTTGTTACCTCAAGCCCGGTGTAGTAAAGAGGTTCAAGATTTTTTATTTCTATATCAAGGGCTGAAATTCCTTTATGAATTTCTCCCATTCTTTTGTCCTGAAAAACTGGAATTGTTTTTCTTCTTCCACCATCAGAAATTGATAAAATCACAGCTGGACCCATTCCCATGTAGTTTTCAATAAATTTTTCAACCTTCATTCTAATTCCATCAACCTCTTTTTCTTCATTGCTTGTAAAGGAGACTTCAAAGGTTTTATCTTCCTTCTTAACCGAGAGAGTTATTTCCTTTAATCCTGCAGTCCCATAGGATGCCTGATAGAACTTTAATCCTTTGTATGTCAATGGATGGTTGACCTCTATATTTTTTTTAAGGACGAGTTTTCCATCTTCATAAACCTCAATTTCGCTTATGTATTCCTTTGGAACATCGGAGTTCGGATACTTCTCAAGCCTGAATTTTGTGCATTTTATCAAAAATCCAAGGGGGATTGGCGTAAATTTTCTTGCCTCATAAATCATATTTGTTGATTCACCTTCAAGGAGGTTGACATTCGCCCTGAATCCAAAAACGGAACCCATGTAGGCACCTGCAAGAATAACAATTATTCCAAGGTGCGTTATGTATGGACCAAACCTTGATACCACACCTTTTCTTCCATAAGAGAAGTTTTCAGAAAAGGAGGTCTTGAATCCATTGTTTCTTAATACCTCCTCAATCCTTTTTTTGATTAAATCAAGGGGCTCGTCGGTTTTATACTCAAAATGGACAGAAAAGTTCTTAAATCCGGAAGGCGTTTTTATGAAAGGACGGGACTTTAAAAAATTGATGACCGAAGGAAGCCTTTCAATTGAACAGAGGATGAGGTTCATGGCAAAAAGAAGGAGGATGAGTCTGAACCAGAAGGAGTGATAGAGGTCAAAGAATCCGAGAAAATCCATTATTTTGTAGCCCACAACCCCGAAGAGCCTTATGTATTCCTCCGGAGGACGATTCTGAACGAGAAATGTTCCAATCATGGATATGGCAGCAATTATAATGAAAAGAGCTATAGCAAGTTTTATTGATGCAAGTTTTTTCCAGAGAGATTCAACAAAATCTTTTCCTTTCATAATTTTATAATAATTATAAAAAAAATTTAATCAACTTTACCTTTCATATTATCCTGTCAAGCATGAAGTAATAGAGGATGTTGATGAAATTTTCGTTTTTAAGAGGGTTATGGGAAAAATAAAATAGATGTGAAGGGCATCCGCAGTCGCCTGCTCCAAATTTATGTATTTTATCATCTGCAATGTATGAGAGTTTCTCAGCCATCTCACATTCCAGGTCTTTTGATGTCCTTATGAGAAGGGTCTTCAGGTTTTTTGCCTCTCCTGTTAGATAATCTATATGCCACCTGAGCTTTTTTCTCTTTTTCAGATGCCTTTCTGTCCTCTGGAGGAGATTTCTTCTTGCTGAACCTACATAAACATAGAACCCCTTCCTGAAGTAGATATATCCGAGCCCTCCTGTTTTTATCTTCCTGTCATACGGGATTTCAAGAATCAAAAAATATGTGCCTTTATTCTGCGCTTCCCTTTCAATGATGTGGTAGGGGATATCAAGCTCTCTTACCATCTCAAACTCGCTCAAGTCCTCCTTTGATTTTATTGAAATAGCCCATAAATTTACCTTTTTCCTTAACTCCATAAAAGCCTTAGAAAACTCAAAATCAATATGATAGGCCGGGAGGAAGAACTTGACATCAGGATTCATCACTACAAAAAGGCAGGCTCCTTTATATCCGTGTCTTCCCGCTTCGGACAGTTCATACAAATGCCTTTTTCCCCTTTCGGTAACCGCATCCGGAAACATAGCAACATTCTTTCCAAAAAGGGTGCAGGTTTTTACTTCAAGAAGAAGTTTCTCGCCCGACAGCTCGTTCTGGAGGAGAAAATCAAAGCGTGAGGCGTTGAGCTTCACTTCTTCTTTTAAGACCCTGTATGGTTTTAAGAATGGAATCTTTTTCTCTTCAATAAGCTCTTTTACGATTTTGTTTGTCAGGTGGGTGTGAAGGAGGACAGGATGTCCATTTTTTATACAGCCAAGGAGGATGTATGGAAATTTTCCCCTTTTTGCAATTCCCAGAAGCACTTCCCTTCCTTCTATGAGGAGTTCCCAGAGCCTTCCTGGATTGGGAAGATAGGCAGAAAATGTTTTTCCATCTATTTTTACCTTTACCACGAACCGGTTGACCCTTTCAATAAAAATTCCTCTTACAGGTTTCATCTCATAACCTTCTCATTTTACTCACAACAGGATGAGATTTCCAATTTATTGAAGTTTGTTTTTAAGGAAGATAAAATGGATTTCAAATGAAGGAAAAAAAGAAAAAGGGAAAGTTAAGGGAAAATATTGAGTCTTTTATTGTTGCAATTCTTATAGCCCTTTTTCTGAGAGCCTTCGTCGTTCAGGCATACAAGATTCCATCGGGTTCTATGGAAAATACGCTGCTTATCGGAGATTATCTCCTCGTTACAAGGTTGAATTACGGGATAAAAATTCCATTGACTGATATTTATATCGTGAGATGGGCAAAGCCAAAGAGGGGGGACATAATAGTCTTCAGATGGCCAAAGGACCATTCAAAGGATTTCATAAAAAGGGTGATAGGAGTTGAGGGTGATAGAATTCTTATTGAAGGTAAAAAGGTTTATGTAAATGGAGAACCGTTGAATGAGCCATACGCCAATTTTACTGACATATTCATTTATCCAAAGGACCATTACAATCCGGGAAGGCAATTTTTCTGCCCTTCAACCCTTATTTCCTGCAACAGGGATTATTACGGACCAATAATAGTTCCCAGGGGGAAGGTTTTTGTTATGGGAGATAACAGGGATAATTCTAACGATTCCAGATACTGGGGATTTGTGGACCTGAACGAGATTCAGGGAAAGGCATTTATAATCTATTTTTCATGGGATTCAAACTCAAGGGACATATTCCATAAGGTGCGATGGAGAAGGATTGGAAGGCTGATTAGATGAAAGAAAGAGAAAACGAAGTTCTTAATATCTTGAAGAATGTCCGTTATCCTGGGTATAGCAGGGACATAGTCTCTTTCGGCTTTGTAAAGAAGGTTGAGGTGGATGACAAAGGAAATGTGGTTATATCTTTGAAAATTTCTTCAAAGGACCAATCAAAGAAAGAAGAGATTTTGAAAAAAGTGAAGGAGGAGGTTCAAAGATTAAAATGGGTAAACGACCTGAAGGTTTTTCTTGAAGAGCCCCCTTCCCTTCCAGAGAAGAAAAAGCCGGAGGGCGTGAAAAGGATAATTGCGGTATCAAGTGCGAAAGGTGGTGTTGGAAAATCAATAATAGCAGTTAATCTTGCGGTTTCTCTTAAGAAAAGGGGGTATAAATCAGGAATCCTTGATACCGATGTCTTCGGACCGAGTATCCCCCTTCTGATGGGTATAAACGAAAAGCCCACCTCTCCAGATGGAAAGCACATCCTTCCTGTTTCTGCTTTCGGAGTAAAAGCCATGTCCATAGGTTTTTTTCTGAACCCAGATACGCCTGTAATCTGGAGAGGTCCTATGGTTATGAAACTGATGGAGCAGTTTTTCAATGATATATGGTGGGAGGACCTTGATTTCCTCGTCATTGACCTTCCCCCTGGAACAGGAGATGTCCAGCTTTCAATGGCTCAGATGCTTTATATAGACTGGGCTATTATTGTCACAACTCCGCAGAGAATTGCCCTTGCGGATGTGAGGAGAGGGATAGAGATGTTCAAAGCCCTTGAAGTTCCTGTTTTGGGAATTGTTGAGAACATGGCATATATGGACTGTCCCCACTGCGGAAAGAGGATAGACGCCTTTCCGGGAGAGGAACTCCGGAAAATTGAGAAGGATTACAAAATTCCCGTGATTGCCTCTATTCCCATTGAACCAGAGGTTTCAAGATATGCGGATACCGGAAAACCAGCTGTGGAATTTTTAAAGGAGTCAAGATTTTCCTCAGAGATTGAAAGGATAGTGGATTTGATAGAGGCTTCATTGAAAAAGAAGGAATTTTCAGAAAGGTGATTTGTTAAAAATTTTGCTCATACCATAAATCCCGCAAACCCATCAATCATCTTTTACATCTGAAACTTACCCACATCTTCAATTGATGGGGGGGATGTTTTGTATTTCTTTTTATTAAGAAATTTCGTGCTTATAAATGGGGAATATAAACCTTTTAGAGAGACCAGTGCAACCTTTGGTTGCACTGGCTGTTGCAGGCTAAACGCCTGCAACAGAAAAATGTATTCTTATTATGCCTCACTAAATGTGTGAAAACGAAAGACAACTCAAAAATTAGTAAAAAGTGTCCCCCATAACCATAACTGGGATTCATCTATATTGTGCTCCTTGGC
>Ga0272445_1000271_pt1 | contig 50753 bp, 55 predicted proteins | sample YNPCB0031_FD_194404 | JGI IMG/M metagenome (GOLD analysis project Ga0272445, IMG submission 194404) | Hot spring sediment microbial communities from Yellowstone National Park, WY, United States - YNP-CB-003-1 | ecosystem: Environmental > Aquatic > Thermal springs > Hot (42-90C) > Sediment... | reverse complement strand
TGGAAAGCTCCCATCTAGCCATTGGGAGCGTAGGAGAATGCTTAGGGAGCTGGAAACGAGGTTCCCTGAAATAGGGAGGTTGATGCTTAGGGATAGGTATGGAGCTAGGGAGAGAAACCTTCATGAAACCGTGTTTTACGAAGGCTATATCGACATCGAGGATATAAGGTATGAGCTGGAAAAGGTTAGAGGTTACCTGAACGATATAGGTAAGGTGCTGAGGATAACCTAAAAGCGATTTTAAACCCGAACGAGTTGGATGCACGCGAATAGACAAGATCCTTCACGCATATTTCAGACTGCCGGGGGGTTTAGGGACGAATGCTTGGACTGAGGAAAGGCTATCATCTGCCCTAAGGTAATTTTAGCGGGAGAAGAGTGGAGGATGGCTGAAGGTGTGGAGGTTGAAAGGTATTTGGATGAGGGTAGGAAGTATGTGGAGCAGGGCGATCCAATTCAAGCGAGTGAAAAGCTTTACAAGGCTGCTGAAGAGGCTGTGAAGCTCTTAGCGAAGCGCTTCGCTTTACCTGAGTGCGAGGAGGCTGAGAGTAGGGGTATATGGACAGCAACCCTGCTATTCAGTGCTGTGAGAGGTCTTTCCGAAAGGGTGAATCCACAGGTTGCGAATTGGTGGCATGCCGCTTGGCTTCTCCACGTCGAGGGATTCCATGAAGCTAGGCTCGGTATAGAGGAGGTTAGATTCAGAGTAAAGTTCATAGAGGAGCTGGTGAGGTTTGCTGAAGGATGAGAAGATAAGGAGTTTAAGTAGAACATGCCTGAGCCGGCTTTACACTTCTCGGTAGTCTTCTCCATCTCAGCGCCGAGGCTCGGCGTTAAGCACGCCCTACTACTCTCGCTACTAGCTTTGCTCCCAGATATCGATATACTACTCCACATCCATAGGTCTATGAGCCACTCAGTCATACTCATAGGCTTAGCATGGATACCCATCCTACTAGCCTTCCACCTATTCGGGCGTAGGAATCTCGGTATAGCTATACTATGCTTCCTAGCGGTCCTAAGCCATCCGCTAATCGACTGCTTCCAAACATACACACCGATACTATACCCAGCCTACGATAGGAGTATATGGGTTAGGGTTGATGGGCGGCTCCTAGCATCCCCTGATGGCTTCGCTCCGCAGACATCTGTCAGCATCAGGGATACGCCTACGGTATTCAAACCCTTCGAATACCTAGACGCCCCTATATTCACGAGCGAAGGCTTCCTCATATCGGTAATCCTCACAGTAGCCCCGCTAATCCTAAGCTTCAGGGAGTCTCGTAGGCTGCTTAGCGGATCCGGGTCATCCGGCTCGGAGGCCGATCGCCCCTCAAGGGGGTTAAACCCAGCCGCTAGCGTAAGGGATCCGGTATCCACCGATATGGTTACGGTGGTTATCCCGACTTTGAACGAGGAGGAGGCTATAGGTAGGGTTCTAGATGAGCTTATAGCAGAGGGCTATAGGAATATACTCGTAGTCGATGGATACTCGACCGATAGGACGGTCGATATAGCTAAATCCAAGGGTGTCAGCGTCGTATACCAGGGTGGTGTCGGTAAGGCTGGCGCTGTAGCGACGGCTATAGAGAGTGTCTCGACGCCGTACATGCTCGTTATGGATGGTGATTACACGTATGATCCTAGGGATATTAGACGCCTCCTAGAGTATGCCGGGGAGTACGATGAGGTTATAGGATGCAGGATTGATAGGGGTAATATACCGCTCATGCATAGATTCGGGAATAAGATCATAAGCTTAGCTTTCAGCCTGATGCTTGGTAGGAGGGTTAGGGATCCATGCAGTGGGATGTACCTCTTAAGAACGGATTTCGCTAGGAGGCTTGAGCTAACATCGAGCGGATTCGACGTTGAGGTTGAGATAGCCGGTCAGGTCGCCGCGCTAGGTAGGATAATCGAGGTTCCTGTGAGGTATAGGCGTAGGATGGGGAGGGGTAAGCTTAAGGCTTGGAGGGATGGCTTCAAGATAATATTATCCGCGGCTAAGGTTATGTGGCTATACAACCCGGTCTTCGTGATATCAGCCCTAGCAGCCCTACTAACGGTGCCCGGAGCGGTAATACTATTGGAGCAGCTTACGCTGAGATACCTATACGGCGCATGGTCGCTAGGCTGGTCGTGGCTAGGGCTAGTACTATTCGTAGCCGGACTACAGGGGGTAGCCGTAGCCGCGACATCCCTAATGCTCAAGAGGATGGAGCGAAGGATAATGCAGGCACTCAGAGAGAGAGGCTAAGGCTTGCAACCAAGCCTCAGAGGCTCAGAACTAGGTATATTGACGCTTTCAAGCTGGTGAGCATAGCCTGGGGATAACCTATATTGTGGGTAGGGTTAGGGGGCCTCTAGGCGAGGAGGAAGTCCGCTTACTAATCGATAGCGGTATAGCATACACCGTTCTTCCCGAAAACGTTTGGAGGAGTATAGGGCTTAAGCCTATGGGAGGAGCATGAGTTCACATTGGCTGATGGGACAATAGTAAGGCGGAAGGTTTCGGAATGCTACATCATACTCCCACAGGGCGAGAGCTATACACCAGTCGTCCTAGGAGAGGAGGATGATCAAGCCCTACCCGGCGTCGTAACGCTTGAGATCCTAGGCCTAGTCTTCAACCCATTCAAGCGTACGCTACAGCCGATGCGTATGCTCCTAGCCTAATCTTCAAGAATTTACCCATGAGGATTCTGGTAACCGGTAGCTCAGGGTTGATAGGCGGATGCGTCTCCGAGAAGCTTAGAGGTAGGCATGAGGTTTTCGGTTTAGACCTTAAGCCGAGCCCTTACACCACGATCGTCGGAGACGTACGCGACTACGATCTAGTCGAGAAGGTTGTAGGTAGCGTCGATGTTGTAATCCACTGCGCGGCTCAGACTAGCGTATCTAGATCGATCGAGGATCCATTATTCGACGCTGAAAACAACGTGATCGGAACGTTAAACCTACTCGAAGCTACGAGAAAGTCGAAGAAGCTGAAGAGGTTCGTTTATATAAGCTCCGCCAGCGTCTACGGATCTCCAGAATACGTCCCCGTAGATGAGGACCACCCATGCAGACCGATCTCCCCCTACGGCGTAAGTAAGCTAGCCGGAGAACTATACGCTAGGATCTACCACGAGATTCACAGGGTTCCGACTGTTTGCATCAGACCATTCAACGTCTACGGTAGAGGACAGGATCCAAGCTCACCCTACTCAGGAGTCGTCTCCAAGTTCCTCGATAGGATAGTTAGGGGTTTACCTCTAGTGATCTACGGGGATGGATGGCAGACTAGGGATTTCATCCACGTCGGCGACGTAGCCGATATGATAATCATAACCATGGAGTGCGAGGAAGCCGTCGGGGAAACCTTCAACTGCGGAACTGGGAGGGAAGTATCGATAAACGAGCTTGCAAGAATGATGCTATCCATCTCCGGATACGATCTCGAAATCGAACACTCCGATCCTAGACCAGGCGATATAAAGCGTAGCTACGCAGATACGAGGAAGGCTGAGAAGATTCTAGGATTCAAGCCTAAGATAAGCCTCGAGGAAGGACTAAAACAGCTTTTGAGAAGAGACTAAGCGGAAGGCGTGCAAGACCTAAGTTCATGTACAATCTCATAAAATACTGAATCTGATAATACATTTGTATGCGCAGTAATAGCTTTGAGGATTAAGAGTTTGTTTAAGTTCTTCTTCATTTTAGCGGGAGATATGTAGTATTTCCATTTGAAGTAATTGGAGGCTGTGGGATGAAGTCAGTGATGGTTGTGGCTGGTACAAGGCCTGAGGTAATTAAGTTAGCTCCTGTGATCAAATGGCTTGAGAAGCTTGGTGTAGAGTACATTTTTGTGTGGAGTGGTCAGCACTACGATTATGAGTTGAGCGGAATTTTCTTTGAACAATTGAAAATTCCGGATCCTGATGAGAATCTGGGTGTAGGAAACGGGACGCATGCCGAGCAGACGGCTAAGATTATGATTAAGCTTGAGAGACTTATTGAAGGATACTCGCCAGCTGTAGTCGTGGCTGAGGGAGATACTAATACTGTTGTAGCTTCTTCGCTGACAGCGTTGAAATGCTTAGTACCGTTTGCTCATGTTGAAGCAGGGTTGAGAAGCTGGAATATGACTATGCCAGAGGAGGTCAATAGGAAGATAGCTGACAGTATAGCAACCTTACACTTCGCGCCAACGAAGCTTGCCGCAATTAATCTTCTATTTGAGGGGATATCTCCACAGCATATTCACATTACCGGAAACACAATCGTGGATATAGTCCGCGAATATGAAGGCTTAGCGAGGAAGAGGGGCGAAGAACTCCTATCTGAACTGGGGCTTAACAAGCACTGTTATGTTTTGGCAACTATCCATAGGGCTGAGAACACTGAGAATCCTCAAAGGATTAGGAGCATAGTGATGGCGCTAGAAGAGCTTTCACAGTATTACGATGTACTTTTCCCAATGCATCCGCGTACGGAGAAGAAATTGGTGGAGTTAGGTCTTGCACACTTTCTTCAACATATAGGGATCGTGAAGCCTATGGGGTATCTAGAGTTCTTGGGTGTTTTGACACATGCTAGGGTTGTGTTAACAGATAGTGGTGGGGTGCAAGAAGAGGCTTTCACGCTGAGGGTTCCCACCGTGACCTTAAGGTATAATACTGAGAGACCTGAAACCACGATGTTCCATGTTAATGTGCTTGCCGGAGCGGATAAGGATAGAATAGTTAGGCTAGCTTTGATGCAGGCTGAAAGGGCTAAAGAGATAAGAGGGCTAAACTTCGAGAACCCCCTTGGAGACGGCTCTGCAGGTAAGCGTGTAGCCAAAATACTGAAGGAAGCATTGGAGAGTGGTTTGGCTATAGAAGAGCCGGACTTGAGGGAGATGCCAGTAATCGAATATAGACTTTTGGAGGAGGGTAATCTAGAAAGCTCATTATTATTCGACTTACTTGCGGCTTTTAATGAGGATGGAAGGCCCACACTGCCAAAAGGAAATATATCGAAGTTTCTCGCTAGGGTTAAAGGTAGATTTAATGATAAGGCTTCTGTTAATTCCAAGCAGTGACTATCTGGGTTATCCATTCCCGCAAAGGCATAACCATATATTTGAGAGAATTCATGACGGCAAGGATTTTGAGGTTCACGTCGTCCGGTTTAACATGTTTGGGAAAACTAAATTATCTAGTAAATGCGTTATACATGAGTTTCCTTTAGAGTTTAATACAAGTAAAGTCTCGGTATATTATCTGTTAAATGCTGTGAATAATCTCCAAGAGATTTTAAAAATTGTTAGGCGTGAGTCAATCGATGTCATTATCGCCGGAAACCTTCTCCCTCCCTTTCTGCTCGAACTTTGTAAGAGGATCTTGCGTTTAAAAATACCATTCATATTTGATTTACAAGATTACTATCCAACTTCAGCAACTGGTTACATATGCAACATTCACAGCTTATCTGGAGCCATTGTCAAGGGAGTCTTTGAGAGTATGACTCAAGCCCTACTTAAGATGGCTGATGCTGTGATTGTGCCTGGTTTTGCGCTCGCCATGTATGCCCGTGCTGTACGGGGGAAAGCTGGCTCCGAGCAGGTTTATGTTGTTCCAAACGGGATTTCGGAACATTTCCTTAAGCCACATGATGGAAGCCAGATAAGAGAGAAATTTGGATATAATGAAGAAGACTTGGTTGTGGGTTACGTCGGTAGCATCGAGTTCTGGCTCGACATGAAAACTTTAATCAAAGCCTTGTCTAAGGCTTATCAAGGAGGACTTAGGGTTAGGTTTATGCTAGTTGGTGGGCGGTTACAAACAGCATATGTTGAAAGTACTATGAATTGGATAAAAGATGAGGGAATAGAGCAAATAACTGATTGGGTTGGCTTCGTGGAGCATGAGAAGGTCCCTGAATATGTTGCGGCAATGGATATAGGCACTATACCTTTTGACGCAAAGAATCCTACGGCTTACTATGCGGCTCCTAATAAGTTATGGGAGTATTTATCACAGGGAGTAAACGTAGTTTCGACACCTATACCTGAGGCATTAGTGTACAGAAGCCTACTAAACATAGTTGCAAGTGAAGATGAATATATGGCTGTACTGAAGAAAGTTAAAAGAAAAGGAAATGCAAGAAATCGCTATCAGAATGGGATCGTGGCATATTTAAGGAGGCGGACATGGAATGCCAGTGCAGAGAAGATTAAAAAGATAATATACGATTTGGTGCAAGGTAAATGAAGGCGATGTTTGTAGTTCCACACTATTATCCATATGTCGGTGGTGTTGAATATGTTGTCAAGTCTGTGGCGGAGAGACTCGTTAAAAAGGGGTATGATGTAACCGTGCTGTGCGGAGAGTCGAGCATTGATGATCCAAGGGAGGAGTGGATTAATGGCGTCCATGTGTTTAGGTGGCCTGTTTGGGCTCCTGGAGACGCATACTATATTCCAAGGATGAGGGGTAAGCTGAAGAGTTGGCTTTTAAACGCCGTAAGGGAATGCGATGTTGTTCACTTCCACAGCATCCATAGCGTGTTAACGGTGTATTCTCTAGACGTGTTGAAGAACTGCGAGGTGCATAAGGTTTTAACGCCTCACTATCATGGTACTGGACATACGGCGTTTAGGAGGCTTTTATGGCAGGCTTGGCGGGGTTATATTAAGAGGGCATTAGGTTCTGTTAACTTGGTTCATACGGTTTCCGATCTAGAGTCAAAACTTATGCTTAAGGACTTTAACGTCGAATCTGTGACTGTGGGGCATGGTGTTGAGGAATGGCTTTCTGAGATTAGCTGGTCGCCATCAAACTACGTAATATACAGCGGCAGGATTGAAAAATATAAGAATGTTCATAGGCTTGCGAACGTCGTGAAGATACTTAATAACATGGGTTTAGACTTAGAGTTGAAAGTGTTCGGGAGTGGCTCATACACCAGTAAATTAATGAGACATTTAAACAGGCTGAAGATAAAGTATGAGTTTAAGCCTCCACAGCCATATAGGGGCTACATCATGTATCTATCTAGGGCCTCTCTATTTGGGCTATTATCACAGAAAGAGGCGTATGGATTAACGGTTAATGAGGCAAACGCCATCGGCGTGCCTGCTGTGGTCGTTAAGCCGTGGGGCCTCAACTTCTCCGGAAGAAGCAGAACCTTGATAACACAACTGTATAAAAGCGATGAAGAATTAGCAAAAGAAATAGTTACTTTCCTAGATGAAGCCGGAAAACAGCCAAGATCAGAAGTTCCAAGCTGGAACCAGGTAGTAGATGTTTACATTAGAAGATTGTATTGCCCACAAGAGAATTAAATTCGCAACCAAAGATCGCTTTTATGGAAAACTGCAAATTCTAGTGAACTCTTCATGGAAAGTTTTTGAAAAATGGGTAAGATGGGCGTAAAATCTGCCCTGGTAACTGGTGGCGCGGGCTTCATAGGTAGCCACCTAGTAGATAGGCTTATTTCTGATGGCTGGAAAGTTAGAATATTAGATAACTTTAGTAGCGGAAGAATGGAGAACATTGAGCATCATCAAAGAGTTTGGGAAAGGTGACAAAGCTAGTTGCAGAGACTCATGATAATGAAGCTATATTATTAAAGTTGCTCAAGCTTCGCGGTTATGATCCTAAGATCATGGTGTATAAACTAAGCCCATGTTTATTCAGATACTGGCTGACTGTGAAGCCGAGAATTTATGGATCGATCATAGCCGTTTATAGACTGTTAATAGCAAGTGCTTTCAAGCCTACAATCACACTAGTTAAAGCATCAAGGGGCTTGTAAATGGCGTTGTGGCTGAACAGTATAGCGGAGAACTGGAGAACTTCACCAAGGTTACCCGCCATTATCTTCGATGTATGCCTTTTAATGCCCCCACACAATTATTTGTTGAGGGCTCCAATAGTTTGCTCTGCGAATATTTAGGAGATTAGAAAGTAACGTATATAGAAACATGTTCTCTTAAGAGAAATTGAGGGTTGCATAATAGTGAAGGCCTCCATCATAGTGCCAAGTAAAGGCTGTAAATACCTTAAATATCTCTTGCAAGGACTTCGACGTCAGAATATTAAACCATATGAGGTTATTATCGTTATTAAGGGGTATGATGTTAAGGCTATGGAGAATTTATGTAGGGAGCTTGATTTGCCGGGCATTATTATTGAGCAGAGGGAGGGATATTTCACGCATGCTCTAAACATTGGGAAGAGGGAGGCGAGAGGGGACATAACCATATTCACGGATGATGATGCGATACCTTTACGGAAGTGGATTGAGAGATATATCGAGATGCATAGTTTATATCCAGAGATAGCGGGCATATCCAGCAGGGATATTCACGTGAACTTAAATAGGCTGGAACTCATGCCTACATCTGACGACAAATCCACGGTGAGACTTTACAGGTGGCTTATTAGGCCCTGGTTAGAGCCCCCACACCTAATAATGAAGAAGTATAGGCTTGGGGTATACCTAACGAAGAATCTTAACATAGCACATGGTCCATTCATACCGGGCAGAACCTGCTACTCCCTACCATTCAGAGGTGTTAACATGAGCTTCAAAACAAGCTACATATACGATGTATGGTTCCCGGAGCATGAATCATTGAAAAGGGCTCCCGGCAATGAACAATACTTCGGACTACAACTACTACTCAAAGGTTTCGAAACCGTATATATTCCAAACAATCCAGTCTTACACATAGCTAGAGGCGAAAGTTTATCAAGAGCTAAACATGGTAGAGGAGAATTGGAAAAAGAATCCGAGATTATGAAGGAGTTCTATAAAGTTCTATTAGTGAGAATAAGAACATGAAGATATTACATGTGGCTCAGAGTCTAAGTGGCGGAGGAGTATCTAACGTTATTGTTAACCTTGTAAAAGCTTTTCATAAACTTGACATAGAAAACGTTATCGTAACACCTAGGGTGAGTAACACTTACCATAGACTGCTAAGGGAAATATATGTTGCGGAAAAGATATACATCTTGGGAGGTGATGTAAATCCCTTTAATTCTATTGAATATATCTTACTTACTCGAAATCGAATAAAAGAGATTATAAAACATGAAAAGCCAGATGCTATGATTATTCAACCGGGATGGCTTTCGCTTTACTCTCACTTCTTATCACGTATGCCCATAATAATCGTAGTTCACGGAACATATCTAAATGAGATCAAGTATATGCGACATCATCCAATCTGTGGCCTAGAGAGAACAAGATATATCACAGGAATACTGCTTTCACAAGCTATAGAGACATTTCAGCTTAAAATGGCTGCTTCGAGGAATAACATAATTATAGTGGCTGTCTCAAATAATACCAAAAAGGAGCTTACAACTATGGGTATCGACTCTGAGAAAGTAATATCTGTGCTTAATGGTGTTGATAAGGTGAAGTTTAAGCCCATGGATAAGGATCGTGCAGGATCTCTAGTTGAAGGATGGTTCGGGGTCGAGTTGAGGGATAAAGTGCTCCTACATGTAAACCCAGGACCTGGAAAGGGCACTCACATGCTTATAAAGGCTATAGCTCGGCTCAAAAAGATCTATGGAAGAGACTTCACATTACTCATAGTTGGCAGGCTGGGGCCAAAGACGTATAGAAAGCATATAGAGGAGATGATAAGAGGTTTAAGGCTGGAGGAGAACGTGAAGATGCTGGGATACGTGGAGAACGAGAGACTACCGATAATCTACAACTCCGTAGACTTGACAATAGTACCATCATATTCCGAGGGGGGCCCCCTAATAACACCAGAGTCTCTAGCATGCGGAACACCAGTAATAGCAACCAATGTTGGAGGTAATCCTGAATATCTTAAATTGGTGCGTTCAGAAAATTTTGTCGTTGAAATAAAGCAGTATGATTTTTCTAAAGGGCTTGCCTTAAAAATTTTTGAAGCTCTTATGACTTCTGGTAAAGAGCTAAATTGTGATGCTATCCCAGGATGGAATGAGATAGTTAAAGCATATCTTAGCATTTTTGAGTTGTTATTTCGATGAGGGCTCTTTACATATATTTGACAATGGTTCTTATCGTCACAGCAACTATCTTAGTAACTTATCTTTATACATCAAGTCATTATGCGGAGCTCCTATACGCAATATATGTCCTGCTACTAACTCCCTTTAGCCTCTTATTCATTAAAGCAAAGGATAAATCCGAAACATTATTCATTGTCATTATAATATTGTTAACTGTAAGAACGTTACCTAGACTCTCAAACATATTTTCTGGTTACGTGGTAGCACCAGGTGATGAAGGCTATGATCTAAGCACATCCTTAATCACGCTACTTAACGGGCGTCTAGTCTACAAAAATATTAATGCTCATAACCTCGAATACATCAATTACCCTATGTTGCACGTATTCACAGCTATGCTTAGCGTAACTTCTAATGTAGACCCCCTTCTCATATTGATTCTTCTACCTCAAATAATCTCATTAACTATATTCCTCCTCTTCTATGAGACCTTTAAAGGCAATGACTTGAGCCGCCTTAAACTAGTTGCAATAATAGGCGTGGCTTTCTTATTGGCCGGAATTCACGCACAATATTGGTCTACATTTACTCGCGAGTCTTATGCTTCCGTTTTCTCAACATTATTGCTCTTAAGCGTTGCTAGAACGCTTGTGACATCACAACATGACTTTAAATCGTCGATGCTAATGTTAGTCGTTTTTGCATTAACGTTTTCACACTTCGCCACTAGCGTTTACACTATTTTGGCCATGACACTTCTACTGATTTCATTGAACTTGCTTAACCGTTTTACTACATTAAGCACTACCTTGAGAGTCAAGAGCGAAAATCCCAAGTTGACATATGGCGTGTTTCGAGCATTGCTTCTCGCCAACCTCGCGTATATTTTCTATAACGAATTCGTGTTTGGTTACGCTCGCAGCTGGTTCGTAACTTTTGTAAGAGAAATACAACATTACCCTTTTAACGTGCTTGAGGCTTTGTTGAATATTGGCTCACGTCTCCAAATGTTTGAAAGATTTCTCATCTACATCCACTATATTGCCCTCTTTTCCTTGTTATTGCTCTTATTGCATGAAGTTTCTCGTAATAAAAAATTATCATTAAAGTTATTTTTATTTGCTTTTATAACACTATACTTCCTCTTAGCTTATGCACGCTTTATACCAGGACAGGGAAGATATCCATTAACGCGTTTCGCACACAACTTCTTATTTATATACATGACAATGTCGCTGATTCTCCTCAGAAGCGAAAAGCAAGCCAATTTTAGATGGCCAAAGAGCCTAGTGGTGGCTAGTGCATTGTTGATATTGTTGGCTTTAGGTTACTTAGCTCAGGTATCGCCTCTCTTCAAATATAGTGAAGATAGATTAAACGCTGATCCTTGTGCTACGTTTAGCTTCATAGTTACGCATACGCTTTGTGACTTTAACTTAGGCTACGTAGTACTAGAACCATACGTGCCCGTGGACAGGTACGTGTTCTCCCTTCTAGATTCGCACAACACATTTCATAGTGTCGAATACTTCCAATTTTCGTTATCGGATTTCAGAGTATATGGCAGCAATGGCGAAAGAGCAATAAATATCCTTGTATCGTCGCCAAAGCGCGGCGAACCTATATTGCAAGGTTTCTCTATAATATATAGTTCTTGTGATGTGGTGCTTCAACTAGTATGATCTCTTACAACATCAATGAACACTAATGGCTTTGGCGTTCTACATGCTTTATCGCTCTTCTCATTACTCTTGTCTCGCACAGCGTTGTTAGAGTTCCTGACCAATAATAATCCAGTTACGATAATAACGAGTCCTTACGAGACTTCCTCGGCAATGCTTGTGGCTAGTACTATGGCTCTGAGGGTTATGTAGGTGCTCTCTTGAGTTCATTGACATTTTTACATTTGCATGCAAAACCTGATGTGACAAATCGGCTATGCCTTCAATTGATAGGTGGCAGGATGTCCACTATGTCCCTGCTACCTCTCGACTACCACTTAGCAAGTGAAATCGTAAGGTCTGTATACGTTGGGGAGGTATTCATAATTAGCTCTCGAGAGATTCGTGTATTATATCAACGCTCTTTACTCTTTTTGATGATTTTCATCCAGTAAACTTCTGTGCGCACCATTGATTAGAAGACAAACTTTTATGACGATGCAGAGGTGCTCATAGAGCGCTAGATCTCTATAAAAGAACCTCGATGTTATGGAGTATTATGCGGTAACGAGTCAGAATAATACGTAATAAGAGGCGTCCAACTATGCTAAGAATCCCGCACGATGTTGTCTTTATAAGAAATCGTGAGGACTCGCTCCTTTCAATAATAGTTCCCACACTCAATGCATCAGACCACATCGAAAGTTTCTTCAAGTACCTCAGCCTCATTCACGAAGTCTTAGATGGCGTGGATCTTGTAATAGTTGATGGGGGCTCTTGTGATGATACGCTAGAGTTGGCGAGGGAGTCGTTTGTAAAAGGAAGGTTCTATGGAAAGATTGTCCTTGCGAAGGAGGCAGACGTCTCTACTGCTAGGAATATAGGTATCGCCATCTCGAGCGGAAAATATATAACATTCTACGACGTAGACGATATTCCTCTGGTAAAAGGTCTTGCAAAAATGTTACAGCTGATCAAAACCTACGACCTCAATGTAGCATTTGGCAGACTTTTAATCTATGATTGCGTATTGAAGAAGGCCACCTATGTTACACCTATTAAAAGCCTCCAGAAGATACGTGGAAGAGATCTTCTCATACATGTACTCAGATCCATTTACAGGGGAGGTTGTAATCGCATAGATCTTAGAATCCAACAAGGAATGTTCTCTAGGAACTTTTTATTGCACAACAATATTTTGTTCACTCCCGCTAGTATAAGTCATGAAGATTTCGAGTTTTTAGTTAAGGCCCTCATAAACTCCAACGATGTACTCTTAGTTCCTGAATTAGTTTATGTCTGGTATTATGGGCCTCGATCTGTGAGAGCCTACAGAATTTACAACGGTCTTAAAACGCTTAGAAGGGTCGGGACAATGCTTACTCAGTCGGGAATCGATGTGTATTGGACTAGGCTCATGATTCTTCAAGACCTGTCATCTTTACTGAGCTTTTACATAAGATCCCTCTTGCTAGGCTATAAAATAGAGAAAAGCCTTTGGAAGTTTTTCTCAGACAAGTATGATGACTTGTTAAGCATTTATGTCGAGTACGTAAGGATGCTCACGAAAGGCTTCTTAACGCATGGTGATCCATCTCTTGAGGGGTTGCTCAAAATTTTAAAGTGCATAATAGCGATTTTGTCATACCGCTATCTTAGAAGAAGAGCGCAAATGTTGAGAAGTCCAAAACTGGCAAGATATTTCCTTTATTTTGGAGGATAACACTATGTTAAAGTTAAAATACCTTGTTTTCTCTGGGATGGACGGATCGGGTAAAACAACTAAAGCATTATTCACGCAATGCGTTCTAAATAATTTAAACTTAAAAAGCATGTATGTATGGTTTCGATGGAGTGCTTACTCGTCATATTTTGTGTTCCCCATAGCGAGAATTGCTAGACTAACAATAAGGGTGAATATTAATGATAAGATTGTTTTTATCCGAAGGTATTACATGAATAAACCCCTCGCATATTTGTGGGTTTTAACACAGTCAATAGACTTTATCATAAGTTATATATTTTCATTGCTCCGTGCAAAGTTATGTAAGACCAAGGTTATCATTTACGATAGATTTGCTATACCTGATAAAATTATAGATTTAATATATGAAAGCCGGATAAATGTACTCAGAGTGCCATTAATAAGAGCTCTAATTTACCATTTTCTGTCAAAGTTTAAAGACGGAAGTATGCTGATAGTTTTTAATAAAGTGTCACCGTACAAAGTTCTCGAAAGGCGAAAAGACTTACCTTCCATAAGTTATCCGTTTATATATGACCGACTTTATGCCATCATACTTAAGATGTTGTCAGGGAGCCATAATGTGCTTATGTTGAACTCCGAAAGACCTCTTAATGAGAATTTAGTAGCCATAGCAAAAATCCTCAATACAGTGTTGCACCATGCAATTTAAAACTATTAAAGAAAGAATGAATGTATTCGTCTGCGATCCCGAAATAGTGCTTAAGAATCCCATCTCGGGTCAAGACTTCTATCTGCGAAGAGTTATTGCTTTTATGAGAGAGAGTGGCTTTAAAATTCTTGTCGTACGTCCTCATGATATAAAGGTCTTTTCTGATAAAATGTCAGATGAATATGATCTAAATTTTCACATGCATTACGTAAACTTCAGTAGTATAGCATCCTCCAAAATACTACACCCCAAAGCTACACATTTACTCTACGTGTATCAACTTGATGATCCTACGTGGAGTCGCTATGAGAAACACAGATATAGGGCCTTCTTACGCTTGACGACAATTTCAAAATTGATTGATTGTTATGTAACACCATCACATGATCTTTCTAAAGAGCTGAGCCGTATCGTAGGTTCAGGTAACGTAAAAACGTTAGAGCCGTATCATCCGTGTGATGAAGCTTTTCGTGATCTTTTAATTGATGAAAAGGTTAGATATTTAGAATCAAGGCGTCTTAACGTGCTTTACGTGGGACGCATAAATCGATTTAGGGTCGATCTGGCGTCAGCCATCAGGGTTTTAAAGTCTCTAGTAGCCAAGGGATTTTATGTGAAATTTCGAATAATTTCCATGAAGGAAATGGGGTTACCAGTTCAATATAGGGCTTTTGGTAGCAATAAATTAGATGTAGAACTTATCGGAAAGAGGCTTACAGAAAACGAGAAAGCGGAGATATATGCCCAATCACATATACTCCTTTTTACAAGTAAGGGATATTCTGCTATGAGACCACCACTCTCAATTATAGAGTCTGTGTGTTACGGTGTTGTACCCATAATTTCACCTAGCATCACCGAGTTTGCTTTTATTGATGATATTGTAGTTAAACGCTTAGAAGACAAGACTTTAATGAAGAAGATTGAATACATCGTTGATGCATTCAAGATAATAAACAATAAAGTATTTACTTCCTTTAAGCATTTTTACTCTAAAGAGAGATTTTTACAGCAACTATTGTCGATCCTGAAGTGAGAGTATGAGTAAAAATAATGGCATAACTGCTAATGAAATCCTTCTTAAGATAGTTAGATGCACATATTTTAATGCATGTGAAGAAACAAATGACGCCTTGAACTCTCTAAGTGTATTGAACTCAAGTAAACAGAAATTATTGGTCAAAGAATTATTGTACTTGTTAGAGAGGAATAAATTATCTGCTACTTTATTAGGCAATTACCAATATTCCTTTAGCTACGGAGGAGCAAGGAAGCTTATCGAAGAGGCACTTGAAAAAGATCTTCAATATACAAGAAATTACTTTACGGTCCTCAAGCAAGTAGTCAAAACCCTTAATAAAGTAGATGTAAACTATGTATTAATAAAACATTACTTGATGAAACATGTAAAAATGCTTGATATCGACCTTCATATTTACGATCCCGATGAAATTTTACGGGCTTGCGAGGCTTTGAGTAAGTTAGACGCGATTTTTTATGACTTCAGATTTTTCTCACATCCTCTTAAGCTTGGTATAAAAGTTCTTTCCATAGATCCCTTGGGCGAGGTAAGTGTTGAAATATATCCTGAAATAGCGGTAGGAAGGATAATCGTTGGATGTTCACGAGAGTTTATGGATAAAGCTACTAAAGTCGCTATTGCAGACGCCACGAACGAAGCATTTGATGCTCGAATGCTCCCGGTCACGGAAAATCTCTATACCATGCTAACGCATGATTGGTACTCACAACATATACCACTCTCTACAGTAGTCTATCTCCTTGCAAACATACATCGCTGTGACGTAAACAGACTACAGCAACTAGGAGAGAAGCATGGCACAGTGGCTTCGGTATATACCTTCTTAAAACTCGCATCAGCCTTAGATAAGGCATTGCAAATTGGGGTGGTAAGCGAGGATATTAGAAGAATATCTGAGGTATCGAATTTTCATGGAAAAGCATCAATCGATCGCTGGGTTAAGGAAGTTGAATCGAGACTTAAGTTTCCTCTTGAAATTCCTTACAAATTCATCTTCTCATCTATGCCTTATCATATTACAAAAATTGTTAAAAAAATTGGTGTAATCAAGACTTTATACGACGTGTATTCACATTTTATTCCTCTTTTGACGTATCTCTACGAGTTTGGCAAGAGATTTACTCATGCTTAATCTTGTTAAACTTTTATCTTTATATATTTTTAAGAGTTTTTAAAAAAAGATTTATGAGATGTAACAGTTACTGTTTGTCTTATTTTGGAGACTACTCAAGAAATGACATAGTTAAAGAAAGACATCTTAAAGAAATCTTAAAAAGAATTGCATATCTCATTAGGCAGTCCAAGCATAATTTGATCTTTATCGATGCCGGTGCGTACTTAGGCGATTACACTAAAGAGTTAGCAAGAATGTCTAACTACTCCATTGCTATTGAGGCACATCCCGGCAATTACATCAAACTTCGCAACAATATCCAAAATTTAGTACCAGGCCACATCATACCTTTGAACTATGCAATCTATAATTTTAACGGACATAGTCTTTTATATGTTCATGAGGAAACGACACATAGTCTCGTAAGAAGAGAAAGGTCTAAAGGAGTCGTTAGAGTTAAATGCATGACTCTAACATCGTTACTTATATGTTTGAGTAAAAACCAAATCATTAAAACACCTTCAATCATAATGGTAAAAATCGATATAGAGGGAGCAGAACTAAAAGCACTCCTCGGACTAATGAATCAACTTCCCAAACCTCTATTTCTCATTTTAATAGTGGAACTACATGGATTTTTCAATAAAATTTTCGTCCTGCTAATAGCAACATTGAAGGGCTTCAAAGTAAAATTAATTAACGATTCGCACATACTTTTGACAAAGGTAACGCGATAATGAAGAATAAGGAGAGGCTTTTTGAAGTGTTGCTAGGAATAATGTTGAATATAGTGAATCTCATGATATTGTTAGGCTCGTACATGATTTCAAAAAGTGTGGTGCTATCTTTAATCCTTTCAATGATGCTCTTACCGGTTTTCTTCTTTGGCACTAAACTGATATACAGGCCACGCGAGAAGATTCTCACGATAGAGGACGTCCGAAAAAAGATATTAAGGCTTAAAAAGAGAAAGTTTATAGCCTTTATTCTCGGCTCATGAGATAGATTCAAGCTTGAGACTTTTGATAATCGGCAACTTAAAGAGCAAAACATGCATATACTAATGTACGTGCATATTAATGTATGAGAGCCTTAAAGATAATGATAATAATGTTAACGCCAACATCGCCTAGCTAGGAAGAAGGACATAACTTTCCGTAGCGAGGTAGATCTCAAGAGGAGGATCTACCTGATACTGGCGAAGTATCTTGACGCCTTCGTAGTCAATGCCTGGCGGGGACTAGAGGACGTGCTAAGCGACGTATGTAGAGTGCTTCAGTTAAGCCGCTGAGTCAAGGCACTATAAATGTGGACCACCACCCACGTTGCGACGGCTCTGATGATATGTTCTCTCCTCGGGCAGAGGACCTCTCGAAGGAACAAGTTCTTATTTTCATTAGGCTCCTTTCTCCCTGATCTAGACCATCTCTACGAGCCCTTACATAGGTTCCTGTTCCATAACGTCTTCTTTCTCGCATCTTCAGCTGCGATGTCTAGGAGTTTGCCCTTAACGCTGGGGATCACACTCCACTTTTTCGAAGACGCTCTCGCCTCCAACTTTAACACACTCTTCTACCCACTGGCCCTCATAGATCTTGGACTTGGGTTTGGCTGGCTCTACTCAGCCCAGTTTAATATACTCATTGGCATAGCCTATCTACTCATTCTAGTCTTCAGGGAAGGTCTTATCTCGAGGTATAGAGATACTTGCTCATGGATGAGGCTCTTCCTAGCATCCCTAGGCATAGCGAGCTTTACTGGTACGAGGGTCTCAGAAATGCTCTTCGATAATGTAAACATCGCTATAATCGAGTGCTCGAGGCTCCTCGGTTCAGCACTACTAATACTGAGCTACTTCTTGCGTACTCCTCATCAATATGAAGACCAACCACGATTAAGAACCCCCTATCAACGCTCCAGAAGGCTGACTTTAAACTGAAGGAAACCGTGAAGGTTTACCACCTAGGTGTAATGAAGCTTTTACCTATAGCCCCAGCCTACATCCTCATAGCTGGAAAAGCAAAAGCATCTAACCATGCTACGAAGGAGCTTTCCATCTATTCTAGAGCGGTAGTTTAGCTACCGGTGCTTCCAGTCGCCTGTGAAACCTTCACAGTCTGCCTTCTCAACCCAGAATCGCATTGTATATAATCGTTTTAGGCTTCCTAGCGATCTTCACAGATTACGGTGTAAGCTAGGCTTTAACGCGTCTTATAGCCCTCTACAAACCGAGGTGTGGGTAAGGACGACTAGCGATGCTGAACCAACAATATTCAAGGTTCTTCCTAGGTTTGCTGGTATCTCCGCTGAGCTATCGATTGTACGTGCATATCCCTATACTGCTATGCCGATGCCGAGTTTGATAGATTTGATAATATCGATAGATTTATTAATATCAATAGAGTTAATGGATCTTAGCGGTAATAGGTGTTATGCTAATGCCGCAGAGGATATCCCTTCAGAGCCGTAAAAGATTGATCAAGATGTATTTCGAGGGGCAGCCCCAGACCAGTATCGCCGATAGAATCGGTGTTTCCCAATCCACTGTGAGTAATGAAGTTAAACGATTTATAGGGGTTGCTCGATCATCATCGCTTGAGGAGGCTTTAAGGATGTATGATGTCGCCGAGCTTGTGGAGGAGCTGAGGGCCCTCTCCGTCGAGCTAGCGAGGATCGGGAGGTCGCCGAGGGAGTGTCTGGAGGCGGCGAAGGCTATGGAGAGCATTAAGGAGGCGGGGCTAGACGCATCCGATATCCCTGCATTCCTAAGGCTCTGCAAAAGGTTTCAGGGAAGAGGATCCCCCTCGCTAGAGGACTTCCTGAAGTGTGCCGTGAAGCTCTCCAAGCTCGAAGAGGAGATGGGGAGGAGCTACGGTCAGATCCTAAAGGACTTTGAGGAGAAGGGAAGGCTGTCGAAGGATCTTGAGGAGCACATTCGAAAACTACGCTCTGACATAAAGAAGCTGGAGGAGACTCGCTCCTCCCTGCAGAAGCAGTTGAGGGAGCTTGAAGAGGGTGTGAGGAGGAGGATGGAGGAGGCGAACCTAACGTACGAGAGGATAGAGTTAGCGTTGAGGATCGAGGATCTGATGAGGAGGATGGGAGTGTCGGCGGAGAGCCTCGCAAATTTCCTCGGCGAGGTGTATGCGCTAAACTACGACCTCGATACGGTAGTCAAGATATTGAGGGATCTAAGGGGGTTGGGAGGTAGATGAGCGTAGATGTAACACGTATAAAGAAACTTTATGAGGAGTTCGGGTCGCTGGAGAGAGCGGTCCAAGCTAAGCGGCAGGAGTTGGAGAAGATCAACCAGGAACTCCGGCAATCCGAGGCTAGGCTTCGTGACCAGGAGCGTGAATACTTAAAGTTGAAGGGAGAGGCTGAAAAATTCAGGCAGGAGATATATCTTGTGGAAAACCTGAGGGGAAGAGGCTTCACACCGGAGGGCTTGGAAGCTATAGCTAAGCTCGCGGAGGGAATGAATCCTGATGATATACTAAAAGGGCTGGAAAAATACCGTCGCATGGAGGAGCTCGAGTCTCAGCTCCTTTTAAAGGAGGGGGAGCTCAGGAAGCTGGAGAAGAAGATCGAGGAAGGTGAGGGAAGAAAAGCTAAGCTAGAGGGAGAAGTGGAGGGTCTCAAACGTCAGGAGCAAGCCCTTCTACAATCCATAGGAGTCCTGAAGGAGAGCTATGAAAAACTCAAAGGTATGGAGGATAGACTCAGAAAAATCGTCGAAGAGTTGGAGTGCAGAAGGGATGATCTGAAAAGGGAGATCGATGATATGGGGAGGGTGAAGGAGAGGGAGGGGAGGGCTCTCAAAGCACTGGAAGAGCAGACTAAACGGGTGAGGGATGAACTTAACCAGAGGATATCGGAGAGGATGAAGCTGGAGGAGGATATAGAAAGTTTAACTCGAACAAGGAGCGACCTAGAGAGGGAGATCGAACAGAGAAGATATGAGATAGAATCCTCCAAGGCTATAGTAACTCTTCTCTCATCATCTCGCATAGAGGATCTCAAGAGCTTCAGAGGGTGGGTAGACGGACTAATCAATGCCGTTATCTGCTCTGGTGCACCGTCAGCCAAGGATATCGATGCTGCGAGGAGCCTGATTATAGAGAGGCTGATGGGAACCATCAAAATCCTAGCTTATAGATGTAATAGATGCAATACGAGGTGGATCATCGAAACTGGAGAGAATATCGTCGAACTAAAATACCTTGATACATATTATATCCTCTGTTACTGCCCAGTCTGCCGTCTCAGCTCCTTCTTACGCTTAGATGCCGAGCGCATGAGAGAGCTCTTCCCCACAGCTAATAGGCTAACCTCAAAAGATCAAGAAATCCTAAAACAGGGGGATCGATCTAGCAGCGCTTAAAAAGCGGGAGTTCACAGGATATTAGCGGCATGGCGGCTAGCCTTCCGTTCAGATAGCTACATTGCTTCGCTGAGAAATAACGGTTTTAATTCGATCCTGCGTACTCGTATATGAGTGGTGAGGTTTATGGCTGATGCAGGGGGTGCTTCAGAGGTTCTGAGGATGTTGAGGGGGGAGCTTTCTGGAGATGATAATGTACTCCTCGCATACGTGTTCGGCTCCTACGTGCACGGCTTCACAACCCCTCTAAGCGATGTAGATGTAGCGGTGCTCCTGAAAGATAACAGCTTAAGGAAGCTAAGCGATCTGTGGGGTAGGCTTGCGAAGGCTTTGAAGATAGGTGAGGGCCTCCTAGACCTCGTAGATCTAGCAAGGGCACCCATCCACTTAAAGTATAGCGTAGTTAAGCATGGCTTCAAGCTCGTAGATAGAGGAGGATCGAGGAGAGGTTGAGGGAGGAGTCTGAGAGGATCGGTGTCTCGGAGGAGGAGCTGGTGTTGGAGGCTTTATCTAAGCTTCTTAACGAGCCTCTCGACCCTGAAATGAGGGTTGAGATGCATCTGAAGCTTTCCGAGAAGTATCTGAGGGATGCCGAAGACTTCTTAGCTAGGGGTGATTATACCCAAGCATCTGAGAAGGCTTGGGGTGCAGCATCCCAGATGGTTAAGGCATTAGCAGCGAAGAGGGGGAGAGATTAGGAGCCGCGGAGAGCTGCATAGGGAGGTTATCAAGCTCACCGAGGAATCTGGAGACGATGAGATAAGGCTTCTGTGGCAATCCGCTATATCCCTCCATCAAAACTTCTACGAAAACTGGCTCCCGCCAGAAATGGTTGAGAAAAACATCGGGGATGTGGAAAAGCTTGTAGAAAAGCTTAAGCATCTGCTTCATCAGTAGGTGGAATATGATAGGGAGGGCGGCATTCTAGGCGTATAATCAATGAAGATGGAAGGGAATAGTTTTAAGCGACGTTAAATTATCTATGAGGGGTGGATTATGGCTGCCCTCAGTAGGATCGAGTTCATCAGGCATCTACTCATCGAGGCTGAGGAGTATCTGGCTAGGGGGGATGCCGTCCAATCCTCAGAGAAACTCTATAAGGCTGTTGAGGAGTGTGTTAAAGCGTTATCTGAGCGCTTCAACCTTCCAGAGGTAAGGGATGCTGAGGAGAGGGGTAGGTGGACGACTACCCTCCTCGAAAGAGCTGTGAGGAAGCTGACTAGCAAGATGGGCGTAGACGTTCAGCTCGGCTGGGATGCGGCAAACCATCTACATGTATGGGGGTTCCACGAAGCAAAGCTTGAAGCAGAAGACGTCAAAGCTAGGATCCCCCTAATAAGACGGCTAATAGAGTTAACAGAGAAACTTAAACCAAACGATACGAATCCCTTCTAACCGGTCACTTAGGCTTAGGGCTGAAAACGCTTTCATCACCCTTCTCTCCGGAGACCACGGTTATAGACGCGATTTCACCCTCATACCCAGCAGGTAGATGCCGCACCTCCCTAACTATAACCCCACCCTCCTAGCAGGCTTAACTCCGACCCCTCAAGAAACTTCCTCGATAGCCAAAGCTCATCGGTAGCGTATGAAACCTTACATGAAAGTTTTACCTAGACTGATAGCTAAGGACTCGTATCTGGAGTCTTAAATGAGCTTCCATGATATCGGAAAACCGCGATCGCGAGGGGCATGGTAAGGCTGATGCTTGAACATCTTCAAAATCTTCTACGGCATGGAAGTTAGCCTAATTGGTAGGCTTCACGTCTATGAGAGGTTCGGGGTCATCGAGAACATAGTCCACGATATCATAGTAGGGATGGATCTAATGGAACCTTATGAAGAGCGAGCGGGAGAAAGGTGGGAAGCCGAGGGAGATATTCAAGGAGTCCGTCGAGCAGCATTTCAGAATCTAAGCTTTTTATATACGTATATACGTATATACGTGTGGGTGGTTCGAGTGGCTAAGAAGAAGCTTACTTTAAGCGTGGGGGAGGATTTATTGGATGAAGTTAAGAGGATCGCCACTATGGAGGGGAGGAGTTTAAGTAGCATCGTCGAGGAATACTTTGAGTACGTGGTGTTTAGGAGGTGGGCTGAGGCTCTCGGCGGGGAGCTAGGTTTAGGAGGTCTAGAGCCCACAGCCGAATCCGATGTTCCGAGGGGTAGACCTAGAGGGCTAGATGCGGCTAGGATGGTGAGGGAGTTGAGGGGGGAGCGGAGCATTCTCGTTGAGCAGGGTTGAGGAAATATACTACTTGGATACTAGTGCTTTAGTGAAAAGATATGTCGAGGAGCCGGGCAGCGAAACCGTCGACGGCATATATGAAGATGCCTATAGGGGTATTAAGGCGCTATCATTCTCATACTGGAATATTGCCGAGGCCGTAGCGGTATTCGATAAGTATGCGAGGAAACTAGGGCTAGACGCTAAGAGGATGGTGAGAGATATGCTGAGGGAGTCCATGACCCTCTCGAGATTACATAGGCTCGTAGTTGTTAGCGTAAGTCCACCCGTTCTTCGAGCCTCTATAGAGCTAGTGTTGAAACACCACATTTACGTAGCGGATGCCCTCCAAATAGCTTCAGCTAAAAAAGTCGATAGCTCCACAGTAGTCACAGGAGATAGGGAGCTAGTCGGCATAGCAGAGACCGAAGGCTTGAAAACGCTATATGTAGGTGTATAAAGCTAAACTTCGCAGTCGAGGAGATCTGCCTCCCGAACCTCAATAGGAAATATTGGTGGATCGCTGGATGTCGGCTTTAAACCTTAAGATTTTCATGCTTTATTACAAAATTGACTTGCTTGTCACAGTAGGTTATCGGCTTTTGCCTTAACTTGTGGTCTATGTCTAGGGATTAGTCGAGTTATAACGACGCTTTAGTGAGGGAAGCCTGGTTCTTCCTCGCAAAAGGGGGGTTTTTAACTCTCTGAAGAGGGTTGGTAGGCCACCTTCCCTAACAGCTTGATTATACTTCTTGCATTGATACGCTCATACTTTAAGCTCCCATCCAGCCATTGGGAGCGTAGGAGAATGCTTAGGGATAGGTATGGAGCTAGGGAGAGAAGCCTTCATGAAGCCGTGTTTTACGAAGGCTATATCGACATCGAGGATATAAGGTAAAGGTTAGAGGTTACCTGAACGATATAGGTAGGGTGCTGAGGATAACCTAAAAGTGATTTTAAACCCGAACGAGTTGGATGCACGCGAATAGATAAGATCCTTCATGCATATTTCAGACTACGGGGGGTTTAGAAGGACGTATGCTTGAACCGAGGATAAGCTGAGGCAAGATGTTAAGATTTCGATGGTGTTCCCCTCGGAAAGAGGGGTTAAGGCTTATATCAAGTCTAATCGATGGGTGGAGCCTAGGATTTGGATAGAAAGCTTAATAATTTTCGGTTTGCTAAACCTTAATCGGTGTGGTTGTTGGTTAGGGTTGGGTATGTTAAGCCGTTGAGGCTTCTGATTAGGAAGAGGGTGGGGTATATTAGGCCGTTAAGGATGAGATCCTATGGGGGTCAGGGTCAGAGTTAGAGTGAGGTATCGGGGTGCATCGCTAGATTTAGTCGCACTGGTTAATACTGGTTACGAGACGGATGTCCCGGAAATCCTCGTCCCGATGAGCGTCGCCGAGAAGCTTGGATTACTACCTAGACTACCGGAAGGCACTGTCATCGAGACGTATAAAACTGCATCAGGATTAATGAGGGTATATAGGGTGGGGGGAGCCTATGCAAGCCTACTCATAGGAGGCGCTGAGGAGAGAAGCGTCGAAACGTATATCGTCATCTCCGAGTATACCGATGAATCCTTAATAAGCGATCAACTAGCTAGCGAATTCGGCATAGTGATCGAGGATCCTGCTAAAGGGCTATGGAGACTTAGAGGAGAATCGTCGATAAGAGGTAGCGAGAAATAAGCTTCCCCACCATTTATACACGCTATCAAGGTAGAAATGCCTAGTCAGGCAGGGAACATTAGCAATATAAGCCTATCTGTAGCTTTATGGCTTAATCGAGCTTCACATGTAGCGGACTCTAATTAGCATCTAGGAGAATGGGCTCAAGCCTGACTTTAGGATGAGCCTCGGGGATCAAAATCATGTGGTGGGATGCTCGCATGGCTTATCGACTTAGAGCTCGAGATTACACCTATACTGCGTTCAAGAACATCTTGAGTCGAATGCTCATACGCCTCAAACCTGAACTTTTTATAGGAGGGCTCCCTTAGAGGCATTGAAGCGTAGCGTATGAGGGTTGAGCAGGCCGTAGCCGATGTCGAGCTTAAGTTTAAGGATAAGAGTGTTATGTTGAAGGCTCTAGTAGATACGGGAGCCTCTAGGAGCGTGATCTCTAAGAGGTTGGCAGATCATCTAGGAGCCTTCACACCTCTTAAAAAGCCTTACGAGCTGAGGACGGCTGATAGAGATGGCGGGTTGAAGATAATCGGCTACTGTAACGTCGATATCGCATTCGAAGGGGTTGAAGTACCCGGTGGCACTAGATTTGATGTTGCAGAAAACTTGAGGGGGGATGTCGAGCTCATAATCGGCAGACCAGATATAGATGCTTGGGAGATAGTATTCACGCCTGAAGGTCCTAAACCACGAAAGGCTCCCATAGAATTCGAGGTAATCTAGCTGCGATACGGAAAGCTATGGGGTTCAGCGGTGTTAACGGTTAAAGCGGTGGCAGCTAGTAGATGAGCTACGCTCTCATCTCACCGTGGATTTTTCAGCTTGCTGGAAAGCTAGGTGAAGAGGAGAACGAGCCGGAGCTTAGAAGGCTTTTCTCGGTAGCTAGTACGCTACACCAAAACCGTCACGAAGACCTAAAGAATATTCGGGAGATGTGAAATAGCTTATAACCAAGTTAAAGAAGCTAATTAAATAACTTTTGCCATCTCAGCCGGTATAGCTAAGGATCTCCAGAATGTATTCGGATATCGAGGGATCTTATGGAGGAAATCTTCTATCTAGGCTCGATAAAGGATTCTCCCTTTCCCTATGACTTCCATTATGAAGCGGTTCCCCTCCGCCTTCATATGCTCGAACTCTTCAGGCGTATAGCCTACCGGCTCGATAGGTATCTTGAAAGCGTTCAGTTCCATGAGGAGCTTTATCCTATCGAGGAGCCCCTCCTTAAAATCCGCTATGACAAGTATATCCACATCCGAGCACTCATTTATATCCCCTGTAGCGAATGAGCCGAATAAAATCACCATATGCGGGTTTAGGGTTTCAACAACCCTCCTCACATAAGCATCTATCTTCTCAAAAACTTCTCCACTTCTCTCAATATCGATTCTGCGTAGCTTAAGCATCTCTCAGCAATCTCCCTCGTATAATACTTGTAAGCCGGTCCGCTCGGATAAAGATTTGGATATCTCGAGCCGATATAATGCCTATCAAGCTCCCTACCATAGTCCATAAACACTCCGAATGAAAACTCGATCTTAGATGCCTCATCCAGCAGGTCTGTTACAGAATGCGTAAGCAAAGCCCTATAACCCCTAGAATAGAGGAAGCCTTCAAGCGCTTTCTCAGCAGCTTGCTGAGAGAAGAATGCTGATGCATAATAGTTTCCATCCTTTAGACAATCCCTAGCAGTCTTAAGATCTGCCGAAGCCTGATCAAACCACCTTAAACCCTCCTCTAAGTTGCCCATAAAAGCACACCTCCCTGACTAAGGCTTCTCCAAGCACCATACTTAAGCTTTAATCAACATCCATGAAAGCCGGAAAGCCGTGTAGGGATCGACGCGATTAACGCCAATATCCCTAAATGCAGATGGGATGCTAAGCACTTATATTTAATGATGCTTCTAAAGGAGGGGGATGGGGAATGGTTGAAGAAGCTGCTGAGCTGAAGCAAAGCGGATCGGAGCGGGATTAAGAGATGGCTTTCACAATAGGCTATACGATGCTACTCAGGAGGGGTGTAGCCGCTCAATCAATCCTAGCTATAGCTCTTCTAGTCGCGGTAGTAGCATCCACAAACTCCATAGCAAACTATCTGAACCTACAATCAGAAACTCTTGCAGGATTCGTAAACCCTCGTGGAACCTATCTGATCCTAAGCTCGAACTCCACAGCCGTAACGGATAGCAAACTACCTATAGACCTAACCGCTAGGCTTAGAAACCTCAGCTACGTTAAAAACGTGCTTCCCCAGAGGATGCTGACGGCCGATCTAACGATAAACTTTGGCAGCCGTACAATCCTAGTTAGAGGAGTCGAAGACATCGGTAGCTTCCTTAAGACGAGGGGAGCCTATCTAAACGGGACGGCTGCGGAAAACTGGATGGAAGCGGATATCGGCGAAATACTTGCTAAAACCCTCCGCGTAAGCCTTGGAGACGAGGTAAGCCTAGCCGTCGGCGAGAGATCTGTTGAAGTTAGGGTTGTCGGCGTATTCAGAAGCCAGACGCAGAGCGATAGCGAACTCCTAGTTCCCATCGAGACAGCCGGTATGCTCTCCGGAGACTATGCTACAGTATCCCTCATAGAATTCTCGCTGAAGGATAGCGTCGACAGCCGGGAAGCCCTAGGTCGAATCGCAGAGCTACTGCCTGGAAACGTTAGGATCGTCGAAGCTCAGCAATTAAAGGGGTTCGTGCAGCAGATAAACATGCAGACGGTGGGCTTCCTAAACATCTGGTCCACAGCCGTCTACGCGGCTATGGCTGCAGCCTCCTACATAGCCGCCGCGAGGCTTATAACGGAGTCAAGCTACGAGCTCGCTATGCTAAAAGCATTGGGAGCAAGGAAAAGCCTAATCTTCACCCTAATACTAGCCTACACAGCGACGGTAGCTCTTCTAGGTTCAATCCTTGGAGTAGCCCTAGGCACGGCTGGAACGCAAGTAGCCTCGACGATTCTTAGATGGATTACGCCGAGCGTGGATATAGCACCCTTCCTACTAGCGGAGCAGGCTATCCGAATACTCCTCTCAACGATAGCTTCATCGATCCTCGGATGCATATATCCAGCTCTTAAATCTGCACGCACAAGATATGTGGAGCAACCGTTTTGATACCCCTTAAGTTAAGGTTTTATTCGATCAGCCTCCTGGATAGCGGGTATGGTGGCTACGATCGACATAGCGTTACCCGAAGAGACCCTTAGTAGCTAGGCTTGCCGTTGGGATAATCGGCTCTAATAGCTACCGGTGGGTCAAGCCCCTTCAGAAGCCTCGGGTATGGAGTTAAAGCATCGGGGAACAGTAACATGGAGGGGAGGAGGAGATGAGCGGAATCGGTATGAGAGGCCTTAGCGGAACCGCCCAAAACGTTATAGGCGAATCAAGATATAGGAGGAGATTAGGCGACACATGAGGGGCTCCTCATGAAACTTACAGGCTTTAAATACCTGAAGCGGCAGCGCATCCTAACCCTTACATTAATAATTACTTTATCCTCCATGCTTTTCTCATTAACCGCCCTAAGCCTACTGAGCTTCTACAGGGGCTTCGCTATCTACCTAGGCGAGGGGGAGGATATCGTGGTAGTCTACGATAGGGGTAGCCGTACACCGTTCACAGGTCTTGTCCCAATCTACCTGGCTGAAGGGGTAAGCGTATTAAACGGGGTTTTAGCTAGCAGCCCTGAAGCTATAGCTCCATGCATCGTAAGGGGTGAAGCTGTATTCCTGAGGGGGATTGTACCGGGAGATTTCGTGAAGCTAAACCAGATAGTCATGGTGGAGGGCGGTATGCTCGAGTTAGGCGACTTAAACTACGTGATCGTCGGGAGGAATGCTGCTGTAAGGCTCCGCCTAAACCCAGGCGATGAAGTGCTAGTTTTAAGCGTCTTAACAGATAGGTATGTGGAGCTACGGATCAAGGGGGTTTTCGCTTCGTATTCACCGATCGACGATGAAATCCTAGCGCCACTACACGTTGGACAGTGGCTGCGGGGGGCGGGTTACGGCTATGCTACGCTAATAAGGTTCAAGATAGATAGGGATGCTATAGAACCCTCCAGGATTCTGGAGGAGATAGCTGGTGAGACCTCTGAGCCGAGCATTCCTCCGAGTACGGCTCCAAGCCAACCGCAGCCGCCGAGTATCACTCCGAGGATGATAGCTAGGATCAGGATCGAAGATATAGGTGTCGAGGAAGCATACGACCTTATGAGGAGCTATATGGATAGATACGGCTTAACGAGGGAATCCCTCCTGATACTCTCAGTCATGGTTTTCCTCTTCTCCGGCGTCAGCATAGCTGCAGCCTCTAAAACCATCATAGCTCAGCATAAGGGTGAGATAAGCATCTTAAGATCTATAGGAGCGCCTAGAAGGCTTCTGAGGATGGATATGCTAGCTAAGCTTCTACCATGGTCGATGGCATCATCGTCTCTAGGATTCGCTATAGCCGTAACGATCCTAGCCGTGATTCATGGAGGCGGCTACCTGCGAATCCTATCGCATACAGCCCCGATCCAGATCGATCTACTTATCGTAGCCCTAAACTTCATCCTCACCGCTCTACTCATCTCGATAAGCATTCTTAGAGGCGGCTTGGAATGAGGAGGTATCTATACGCGTTCATAGCCTTCTCAGCAGCTTTAGCAGTAAGGCTCTACCCAACCCTTTTAAGCGGGCTACCCTTCTCCACGGATGCTTGGAGCCCGATCAGAAACACCGAGCTCCTCCTAGAGCATACACCGATAAGCTTAGACGACGATATGATGGATGGATATAACTGTTACTGGCCTGCTAACAGCTTATTCTGCGCTGTTCTCTCCCAAGCCGCTGGGCTTAAGCCTATGGTAGCTATGGCCTTCGGTATCCCGCTAGCAGGAGCTCTAACCATACCGATTCTCTACACACTACTCTGCAGGATAAGCCGTAGACCGGCATTCCTCTCATCGATTTTATTAGCGATAACCTATCCCTACGCATTCTTCACGGCTGGGGTTACGAAGGAGACGTATGCTAACCCGCTCTACATACTACTAATTCTAATCTTCATGAGCCGGGGTGGGTGGGGTAGGATTCTACTCTTCGCAGTCGCTTCATCCGCTTTGGTTATGTCGCATCATCTAACATCCTTAATCGCTATAGCGATCCTAGCGAATATAGCCCTAGCCTCCTACATCCTGAGTGTTATGAGGAGTGTGAGCCAGGATAGATCGGGCTTCCTCCTCGTCTCGATCCTAACGGCTGCGGCGGCACTCTACTTCGGGCTTTACGCCTATAGGGGGTTAAGGATAGCCTTCACGCTAAGCGATCTATTATCGGCGGCATCCTACCAGATCCTAGCATTCGCTATAACGCTATACTTAGCCTTCAAGCCTCAGCCCAGCTCTGATCGGGGGATGCTCCCCGCATGCATAGCATCGGCAGCCATAGCCTTCCTCGCAGCATTCCTCTGCACGAGGAGATCTATAATGCCTGATGCCCCGATCCTGCCAAGCCGCTACATACTGTATGCGGCGCCGTTCATCCTAACGTCTCCGCTGACGGTTTTAGGGGTTGGGGAGCTGCATGGTATGCAAAGCTGGGAGGGCTATGCACTCCTCTTCTGGCTATCGACGCTTTTAGGGCTTGAATCATACGCGGTTTTTGGATCCTCACCGCTCGGGCTTACCCTAGCGTATAGAACCCTAAACATCCTATGCATACCGTTAACGATATTATCCGGGTTCGGGCTTCATAGGCTGTGTAAAGCTTCCGATGGTTTAGGGAGGCGGGGGGCGGTGAAACCTGCCATCATGATAGTCTTGATAGCTATCGTAGCTCTGAACTCGTACAGCATATACGCCTCCATCCTCCTTCAGGAACGCTACATGGGATACTTCTGGCTCTACAAGCGGTCTGAGTACTATGCAGCTGCATGGGTTAGAGGTGTAGCCTGCAACCAGACGATTGCAGGTGATGTGAAAGCATCATACATTCTGAGGGGCTACTTCGGCTTAAGCGTCGATGTATTGTATGGGCTAAAATACCTAGCGGGTGAGGCAGCCTCAGAACCCCGGATTCTATTCACCTACGATCAGATGGCGGGAAACGGATATGTAATCTACGGAGGCTACAGCGTCGATCTACCCGGAGATTGGAGGGGGAGGATTCTCCGGTTAAACCTGGTATACTCGAGTAGGGTTGTGGATATCCATGAAGCAGGGTAGAAGCTTGATCGAGCTGATCGATGTGTGGAAAAGCTATGGTGTAAGCCAGGTGTTAAGGGGTGTAAACCTGAACGTCGAGGAGGGGGATTTCATCTCTATAAGGGGTAGATCTGGCGTCGGGAAGACGACGCTCCTCAAGTTGATCGGGCTCCTAGAGACCCCGGATGCTGGGGAGGTAAGGTTTCTCGGGAGGGTAGCTAACAGGCTTAGCGACGATGAGAAATCGAAGCTGAGGCTAAACTATATAGGTTTCATCTTTCAATTCTTCAACCTAATCCCATCCCTAACCGTCTTGGAGAATATAGAGCTGCCGCTAGCCCTAGCCGGGGTAGATAGGTGTGAGAGGAGGAGAAGGGTTATGGGGCTCCTAGAATACTTCGGCTTAACAAGCTTGGCGGGGAGGTTCCCGGATACGCTGAGTGGGGGTGAGAGGCAGCGCGTAGCCGTGATGAGAGCTCTAGCAAACAATCCGAGGGTAATCTTAGCCGATGAGCCTGTATCCAGCCTAGATGACGAGAACTCGAAGCTGCTGATGGAGCTACTCACCAAGATAAATAGGGAGAGGGGGGTGACGATAATCTTGACGACGACAGATCTCTACGAGAAGCTTCCGACGAATAGAGACTTCACGCTTAGGGATGGATGCCTAATCGAGATCGACGGTAGGTAGGCTCCCCAGCTATGGGGAAATCTACATCTGCAAGCTATAGAACTAACTAGACTGGAGGCTACCCTAGCGATACTCATCAGCCGCTCTCCACGCATAGGGGGCTCCTACTCTACCCTACCCAGAAGCTTTCTCAAACCCTCTATAACTACCGGTACGGCTTCCTCAGCCGGTGCAGCCCCCTCATACTCTATGGATAGATAACCGTTATAGTTACGCTCTCTTAGTAGAGGTATTATCCTAGGGTAGTCTATCACTTCATCCACCCTTGTAGGCGTAGGCTTATGGCATTTCGCATGTATATTCACCGCATACTTTATACTCTCAGCTATCTCCCTATACGGATCAACCCTATAGTTCCCTAGATCTAGGGTTAACCTAACCCACTCCGAATCCACGGAATCCAGTATTCTAGATACCTGCTCGAATGTAGCCGTTATCCCCCCATGATTCTCCATAGATATAACTACGCCGTACTCCTCACCGTATGATCCGCATATCTTCAACGATTCGACAACCCAGCTTAACGCTTCATCGAAGCTATAGCCTTCAGGTACGCTACCTGCGAATACCCTCAGCGTAGGTGCTCCTAGGAAGTATGCTACCTCAACCCATCGTTTAACATGCTCGACCTCCCTCATCCTATCATCCCTAGAATGCTTGCAGAAATCGCTCCTAGTAGCCGTGCCATAGATATCTAAGCCGTAATCCAGGCATAGCCTTTTAATCCTTCTAAGATAATCTCTATCGGTCGATTCGAAGTAGTAGCCTGTAAGCTCGACACCGTCAAGCCTATATCCTCCGCAGATCCTTATGAAATCCTCAAGCTTCATCCTACCTTCGACGATAGGCTTACGGTAAGAATACGCCGTACAACCTATCTTCAACCAATCCCACCTCGAATTATCTCCGCATCGCTCAACTAATATATCTAACCCATTAAATCTATGAATACCGCTATATAGCTTAACCTTCGATGGGAGCCGTACATCTATGGTGAGGGTAGCTCCTCCCCTCATCCAGTTGATCGACGCAGCCTAAGAGGAGGAGAACCCGGCGGAGGTAAACCTGATGAAGGGGAAAACCTTATATAAAGCCTCCCCTCCCTAACTAGGTATCGGGATCGGTAGAGCCATCATGATGGTTGAGAGCAATTGAGTCTTAAACGTGGTTGTGAGAAGGTATAGGCATAAAGATGCCGATGCCGTCGTAAACCTTCTTAAACAGCTAGTATTCCTCGAAGGTAAGCCTGGTAAGCCTAGGATAATTAAGAGGTTCCTTAGAAAGATCTCTAGAAGCGGTGTTATACTGGTAGCAGAGGCTGATGGAAAGATAGTGGGAGCTGGGGGAGGATACGTTATAGGATCGATAGAGAATGTGGAGGGTGAACGCTACGGATTCATAGAATTCCTAGTAGTGGATGAGGGGTATAGAGGTATGGGTATAGGTAGGAGGCTTCTAACGATCCTCGTAGATAAACTTAGAGCTAAAGGCGTATCCGAAATCTACCTCGAAGTAGATCCGAGAAATGAAGCTGCTATATCGCTATATAGGTCACTAGGTTTTACGGTAAGCTATTTAACGATGAACCTTAAAATCGACGATTATGCTAAAGGTTAGGATAACGGTGGATCGATCTACATAGACGTCGAGTCTAGAGTAGTATGGTATAGGTTATCGTAGTGTATCGGTAGAATCCTTTTATAAGGGTGGACTCCACAAGTTAGGAGGGGCTATGGCCGATAACCCAGATGATGCGGAGTATCGTACCGTGAGTAAGTATAGGGATAGGATAGTGAGGGGGCCTATACTACGCACACTCATATGGCTTGGTATACCCCCTATGCTTAACCAGCTCGTTACGATAGCTTATAACGTCGCCGATGCATATTGGCTTAGCAGTTATAGCGAACTCAGCGTGGTTGCACCGAGGCAAACACGCCCCATCCTCATGCTATTCCAAGCCCTCCTCAACGCGTTGAACGCTGCTAACCTCAGTATAGTATCCCAGTATATAGGTAGGAGATATTTTAGGGAGGCTACGCTGGAGGCTTCACGCTTCATGACAGTCTCAGCATCCTCAGGCCTCCTCCTATGCCTACTACTATTCGGTCTGAGGGGGTATATATTCACGGTTATACTATCCACGCCTGAGGAGATGCTAGGCTATGTTATAGACTACTCCAGTGTGATATCCATAGATACTTTCCTCAACTATATAGTGTTAACCTACACAACGATACTTCAAGCGTTAGGCGATACTAGGAGACCTGCACTCATCAATATGGTGGCTGTAGCTATAAATACCGTGCTCGATCCATTCTTCGTATTGGGTATAGGTCCCTTCCCTAGACTCGGCGTTATAGGTGCAGCCCTCACCGATGTCATAGGTAAGATAATCTCCATATCGGGTATGGCTATCATATTCGCTAGAAGCTATCCTGAAATCAAGTTGAGGCTCACGAAGGATATAGATGCTGAATGGATACGTACCGTTATGCGTATAGGATTACCGATACTCGCTACAGGCTTGATGAACGGATTCGCCTTCCTACTCCAGCTAAGGATAGTTAATATGCTCGGAGTGGTAGCCGCAGCGGCTTATGCTATAGGCTTCATCATAATGGATATAGCGGATGCAGCCCTCTGGGGGCTGACCGGAGCGACAGCCGTTATGATAGGGCAGAATCTAGGTGCGAGAGAGGATGCGAGAGCTAGAGAGATAGCTTTGAAGTCAGCTCTAACGATATTTCTAGGCGTCGCGGTAGGCGCCGCCCTGCTATACCCTGTAAGATGGAATCTGGCAGATGTATTCGCAGACGACGTAGACATAATATGCGAAACATCCCTATTCCTTCAAATAGTATTACCATCCATACCGTTCTTCGGCCTATTCCAGGTAGCCCTATCCACAGGTAGAGGATCAGGGCATACCCTAATACCCACCCTCATAGGGGTACTCAGGCTATGGGGTTTAAGAATCCTACTAGGATACATACTAGCGTTCACCATGGGTATGGGCTCCCTCGGGGCATGGCTATCCCTAGCTATAAGCAACCTCGTAGGGGGGATCCTATCCCTAGCATGGGTAAAGTATGGGAAATGGACTAAAGCCGTGATAAGGGAGGGGAAGGTTGCGGAAACCCATATGAAACCATAAACGTATTCAAGCCTTAGCTACCCCTCGATTTTCACCTCGTATCTAGCGGCTATCTGCTCATCCAGCTCCACACCGAAACCCGGCTTATCAGGTATCTCTATCCATCCACCCCTAACCTCTATAGGATCCCTATAGATCCCATGCACATCGGGATCTCTATACGGGCTCGATTTCGGGAAGCATTCCACTATCAAGCCGTTGGGGAATGCTGCTACCGCGTGACTACCTATTATATGGTTCCCATGCGGAGCGAAATCGATATGGTATGCTCCGGCGATAGACGCTATCTTCCTGATCTCCGTAAGCCCTCCAGCTATATTAGGATCGGCTTGAACTATATCCACAGCCCTCCTAGATATAAGATCCCTAAAACCGTATCTAGTGAATTCATTCTCACCTGAAGCTATAGGTATCGTCGTAGACATCCTAACCTCTATACTCCCATCGATATCGTCTGGGTTCACCGGTTCTTCAAACCAGTATGGATGATAGGGTTCTACAAGCTTAGCGAAACGTTTAGCTTCATAGGCGTTCCACGCATTATTAGCATCGACCATTATATCTACATCATCACCGAGAGCCCCCCTAACAGCTTTAACTCTCTCCACATCGGTCTTCATATCTACACCGAACCTCCAACCGCCAACCTTCATCTTAACAGCCGTAAACCCCTCAGCTACATACCTAGACATCTCTCCAACGAGATCCTTTATAGATCCCCCCTCGATATAGTATCCCCCGGCTGCGTAAGCCCTGACACGATTATCGTAACCGCCGAGAAGCCTGTATACGGGTTGCCCGAGGATCTTCCCCGCTAGATCCCATAGAGCGTTATCGACGCAGCTCATAGTAGCTATATAGTCGCCTTTAGCTACGGGCTTCCTATCCCCACCCATATACATCTTCTGCCATAAACGCTCCAGCATCAGAGGATTCTCACCCAGCAATTTAGGCTTGATACGCTTCTCGATAACCTCTCGATCGCCTCCAAACCAGAAGCCTGTAACATCCTCATCTGTTTCTATTTGGGTTATACGAATCCGCCTCTCGATACCAGGTCTACGCAGGGTTATCGCATTAAAGTATGGCTTAGACGGCACTCTAGGTTTTGGGAGAAGAAATTCACGCACCTTAACATCCACTATCTTCAACCCAAAATTCACCGGATCAGATTATCGATATACACAGGCTTCTTAAACCTTTAGACGCTAATCATCATTCCTCATTCACGTCAAAGATTTTACATAGAAGCTGATATAATTCATCTTCACCCTCCATCTTCGAGAATAACTCCTTCTCCGCCCTAAGTATACGTCCTACAACTTGAGATGCCCTCTTCCACTCCATCTCAGCCCACATCATCCTATAATGCTTCAACTCTATCCATGCCCTAAAGATCAAAACGATAAACATACCAACGGTTACCATCAGATTCAGCAAATATAATTGAATATATCCACTCTTTAGCCACCTCCTTAACATGCATCCTACGACTAATATTTATGGAGGATTATCCTCACGTAAAAAGCTTTAGATGATACGCTGAGACCATAGGGTTTTCTACAATATTCTCTCTATTCCCAGTAGACCTGAATCATAGCTTCCTCCATGCCTATAGGGGGTTAAAAATTTGTACTCAAGAAAGGCTTGAAAGGGAACGATAACTCTATAGCCTTCAGAATACTGAAAGCCTCTGGGAATACAGGAGAGCAAACGGTTCGAATAGGGATGGAAGTATGGATTAAAAGATGCGGGGGGTGGGATTCGAACCCACGTAGGGCCTACGCCCACGGGATAACCCACCTTTGATGGTCTTGAGTCCCGCGCATTTAACCTGGCTCTGCCACCCCCGCGTCTATCTCTTCTAAGGATAGGATAGATGTAGTGCGGGGATTAATCCTTTTCTACTCATTTATGAGTAAATATTCATAGGTAAGTATAGTTAAATCGAGGGATCATAGGACTAGTCTATCACAGTCTATGAGGGCGACTAGAAGCTATAGAGTAGCCGTAGTGATAGTATTCGCCGCTTTAACGTTAATCCTCAGTCTTTCCCCGTTAAAATTCCCGGCGCCGTATGCCCCATTCCTATACTACCAGTTCTGGGAGGTACCGATAGTAGCTGCTTTCTTTATCTACGGGTTCAGGGTAGGTGTATCGATAGCTTTAATCAATACATTAATTCTCCTACTAGTTTTTCCAGGTGCAAATCCTTCAGGTCCACTCTACAATTTAGCAGCTATCGTTAGTATGCTTACGGGTATGTGGCTGATACTCAACATATCTAGAAGGATGGGTATAGGCGGATGGAGACGGCTTATAATCCTCGTAGTAGTGTTAGGCATAGTGTTTAGGGTTGCTATGATGAGCATCATGAATTATTTATGCCTTCAGCAACCTCCACCGATAGGGTTCGCCCTACCGGTTTACGTCGTGATAGCTTACCTACCGTTAATAGCTATATTCAATTCATCGCTCGCCGCCTATACGATCCCCCTCGGATTCATCCTAGCATCATCGGTATCGAGTATCGGCGGTATATCGATACGTATGATCGGCTCTTAACATCGTCTAAATAGCTCTGCCAGCATCTCCTCGACCGATAGTATTAGGTGGTTTATATCTTCATCGCTATGCGCATAGGATATAGCCCCTGTATGTTCTGGTAGGAAGAATACCCCTCTCAGCATGAGTGCCTTGTAGAATCTCTGCGTTAGTTTATGGTCTATATACTCGAAATCCTCGTATCTTCTGATACCGATACACTTATTCGTAAGGAATATATTCAGAAGAGATTCTAATCCTACGACTGCATGCATAACTCCATAGTCTTCTAGAAGCTTATCTATCCTCCTACGAGCCTCGCTTCCAAGCCTACCTATCTTACCGTAGACATCCCCCTTATTCTCCTCCAAGAACCTTATAGTCGCTAAACCAGCGGTCATAGTTAACGGGTTAGCTGAGAATGTCCCCCCACCTATCCAGCATAACTCCCCTTTACCATACCTTCTAGGATCAGCTTTCTCCATTATCTCGGATATACCTGCGACGGCGCCGATAGGTAATCCTCCGCCTAGGATCTTACCCATAGTAACCATATCGGCTTCAACCCCGTAATACTCCTGCGCTCCCCCTAAACTCAATCTAAACCCTGTTATAACCTCATCGAATATTAGTACTACATCGTTTCTAGAAGCTTCCTCTCTAAGCCCCTTCAGATAATCCCTATCTGCAGGTATACATCCTTTAAGCATAGGTTCGACTATTATGCAGGCGATCTCACCGCGTTTGCTGGAAAGTATACTTCTGAAGGCTTCCAGATCGTTGAACGGTATAGCATCCACATACATCTGCTCCTCGAAATTTATACCTGTAGATTCAGGTTTATCCAAGGGTAGCGATACATACTTATTGAGTAGAGTATTCCCACCATGCCATCCACCCGTTATCTTCACTATACGTCTACGCTTGGTATAGGCTCTAGCAAGTCTGACGGCGTACATCGTAGCTTCTGTTCCGCTATTACAGAAGCGCACCATCTCAGCGCATGGAACAATCCCCGTAACCTTCTCCGCTAACTCTAACTCTAAGGTATTCACAGTACCGTAATGCGTCCCGTTTCCTATCTGCTTACCTAAAGCTTCCACGACTACATCTGGTGAATGACCTAGTATCAGACCTGTATGCCCCATCCAGTAATCGCAGTACTTATTCCCATCAACATCCCATATATATGCACCTTTAGCTCTAACCGTATAGAATGGGTATGGGTCGAAGAATCTTATATTATGCGATACCCCTCCAGGTATAACCTTCACCGCTCTCTCGTACAGCTTACGCGAGGTAGGCGTCCTCTCCATATACCTTAAGGTTAATTCATCCTGGCTCATAGCCTTAGTAAGGATGATATAGGATAGGTTTATATTTCTATCCCTTTGCTTCTGATATCGAAAGTGGAAGGGAGCAGATCGAGATTTGAGAATCGATATGAGTTCTATAGAGGGTAAGTGGCTTAAGATGTGGAGGGAGCATAGGATATTCGAAGCCGATCCTAGAAGCGATAAGCCTAAATTCTTCATAACGGTAGCTTACCCCTACCCTAATAGCCCGCAGCATATAGGTCATGGGAGGACGTATACGATCGCAGACGTGTATGCTAGGTATAAGCGTATGTGCGGATTCAACGTCCTATTCCCTATGGCGTTCCATTACACCGGTACACCTATAGTCGCTATGGTTAAAAGGCTTAGGGGAGGGGATGAGGAGCTTAGGAGGCTTTTCATAGAAGTGTACGGCGTACCTGAACACGTAGTAGACGGATTCGATGAACCTATAAAGGTGGCTAGATACTTCCACGAGGAGATAAAGCATGGCATGGATGAGATGGGTTATTCGATAGATTGGAGGAGGGAGTTCACGACTATCGATCCGCATTACAGTCGATTCATAGAGTGGCAGTTCTTCAAGTTGAGGGAGAAGGGTTACGTTAAGCAGGGGAGCCATCCAGTTGGATGGTGTCCAAGCTGCTCTGGACCCGTAGGTCAGCATGATACGCAAGGAGATGTAGAACCTGAGATAGGCGTCTTCACCCTAATATATTTCAAGCTTGGAGATGGATGCATACTACCCGCGGCTACGCTTAGACCTGAAACGGTATTCGGAGCGGTTAACCTATGGGTTAATCCTAATGGTAGCTACGTGAAGGCTAAAGTGGACGGCGAGTATTGGATCGTCAGCATGAGAGCCCTGGAGAAGCTTAAACTCCAGAATAGATTCGTAGAAGCTTGCGAATTTATGGAGGGATCGGCTCTAATCGGTTTAACAGCGTTAAACCCTGCTACAGGCTCAACCGTACCTATACTACCTGCGGAATTCGTAGATCCGAGTCACGGTACCGGCATCGTTATGTCGGTACCAGCTCATGCACCTTACGACTACGTAGCGTTGAAGGAGATTAAAGCTAAAGGTGTAGATGGTTTAGATCGGAGTATAATTGATGCGGTCGACGTGAAACCTGTGATACGTGTAGACGGTTCCTCCGATACACCTGCTAAGGATGCGGTCGAGAGGTATGGTATAGAGAGTCAGATGGATCCTAAACTTGAGGATGCTACCCAGGATGTGTATAGAGCGGAGTATCATAGAGGATTTATGAGGGATGATATACCGTCGTATGGTGGACTACCTGTACGTGAGGCTAGGATCAGGGTGGCTGAGGATCTTGAAGCTAGGGGTTTAGCATCCCGTATATACGATATAATGAATCACCCGGTTTACTGTAGGTGTGGAGCGCTATGTATGGTTAAGATACTTGAGGGTCAATGGTTCATAGACTACGGTGACCCAGGATGGAAGAGTATGGTCCATAGACTTATAGATGAGATGAGTATAAAGCCTGAGACGCTTAAAGCTGAATTTCATAACGTGGTCGATTGGCTTAGGGAGAAGGCATGTGCGAGGAGGGTTGGATTAGGTACGAGGCTTCCATGGAATCCGGATTGGGTTATAGAATCCCTCTCGGATAGTACGATCTACATGGTCTACTATCTTATATCGAAATACGTGAATCTATACGGGTTTAAACCAGATCAGATGAATCTAGAATTCTTCGACTACGTCATCCTAGGATTAGGGGATGTAGAAGATGTATCACGATCTACAGGCATACCTAGAGATATACTTGAATCCATAAGGATGGAGGTCGAGTACTTCTACCCACTCGATAGCAGGCATTCAGGTAGGGATCTGGTAAGCAATCATCTATCATTCTTCCTATTCAACCATGTAGCGATATTCCCTGAGAAATTCTGGCCTAGACAGATTGTCGTGAACGGAAGCGTCATGATGGAGGGGAAGAAGATGTCTAAGAGCCTAGGTAATATAATACCGTTGAGAAACGCTATAAGAGAGTATGGAGCTGACGCCTTGAGACTATCGCTTCTATCCGTCGCAAGCCTACTACAGGATGTAGATTTCAAGCGTAGCGTAGCTTTATCGTTTAAAGCTTGGCTTGAGAGATTCCTTATGGAAGCTGAGGAGCTTAGAGATGCTGCCGAGCTAGATCTAGTCGTGGATAAGCTTAGGATACCTGATAGATGGATCCTAAGTAGGCTTCAAGCAAGGATAGATGAGGCTAGGAAGGCTCTGGAAGAATTAGAGGTTAGGGATGCTGTTCAAAGCATAGTGTATGGACTCGACGAGGATATCTCATGGTATAAGCTTAGAGTGGGCGTCGACGGTTATTCAGACGAGTTAACGAAAGCTGTTTTGAAGAGTGTATGGAAGGTTAGAGCTCTACTCCTAGCTCCGCTAGCTCCGTTCACAGCTGAGGAGGCGTGGCATATACTAGGTGGCGATGGGTTTGCATCCGTTCAGATGTATCCAAGCCCCTCACCTAGCTTCAGGGATATAGTGCTTGAAGCATGTGAAGATATTCTCAGAAGCCTCCTATCCGATACGAGAGAGGTTTTGAAGCTTATAAGGAAGCCTGCCTCCAGGATATGCTACTATCTATCGTCGCCATATAAGTGGAGGGTTGCATCGCACATCTCGGATACACTCTCCTCAGGTTCGATGGAGGTGAAGACGTTGATCGAGAAGTGTAGGGGCGATCCTGAGATTAAAGCCTATATAGATAGGATAGGTAGATTCGCTTCAGAGATAGCTAGAGAGGCTTTAAGACTCGGTAGAGCTAAGGTTGAACTATACTCAAAGGTATCTCTAGATGTTTTGAAGAAATTCCTTGAAGATGCTAAGCCGTTCTTAGAGAGGGAATTGAAGTGCAGGGTTGAAATCTATGTGGAGGGTGAGCACGGAATTTACGATCCAGCAGGTAGAGCATCTAAATCTACCCCTTGGAAGCCGGCTATCTATGTAGAATAGATTCCAAGTAGCTGTTCTAGACTATATCGATCCATAAGGCTACTAGCAGAAACGTTTTAGCCGGATTACCCTATAACTAGAGTATGCTAGGTGTCCCCTTTGGAGGATAAACTCGAAGCGGTTGTGGATGAAGCCTGTAAACTTGGGGCTTCCTACTCTGAAGCTCGTATCCAGAGAAATATGGTTGCATCGATATCTTCTAAGAATGGCGTACCTATCAATATAGAAGAGAATGTGGAGGAGGGGTTAGCTGTAAGGGTTCTAGTAGACGGAGCCTTAGGCTTCTCCTCGACAAACAATATGGATTCCGACTCCATATCTAGGTGTATAAGAGAGGCGGTAGGTAGAGCTAGAGCGTCTAGTAGATATATGCGTAAACCCATAAGTTTCTCTGAAGCTAAGCTTGGATCGATTACATACGAGGTGAGGGGGAGGGAGCCTTTCGATACATACAGTGTACATGATAAGATTTCACTTCATAAATCGATATACTCCTCGCTTAAAGAGGCTTTGAGGAAAGTTGAGTTGGAAGTATTCTCGGTAGAGTATACGGAGATGATCGAGGAGAAACTCGTAGTGAATAGCGATGGGGGGTTCGTTAGGAGTAGGATCCCGAGACTAGCATTCAAGTACAATATAGTGTTACGTGACCCTTTAAAGGGATCCATACAGAGGGTTAAAGAGTACGGATTTTCAGGTGGGATCGAGAAGCTTAAAGAGCAGCGTATAGATGAAAAGATAGAGGATGAATCTCGTAGACTTGAGATGGTTCTACTCGAAGGTGTAAAGCCGCCTAACGGGGTTGTAGATGTAGTTATCGGAAGTGAGCTGGTCGGGTTGATAGTTCATGAAAGCTGCGGGCATCCATGCGAAGCTGATAGGATCCTAGGTAGGGAGGCTGCTCAAGCTGGGTTAAGCTTCATAAAACCTTCGATGAAGGGGTTCGATATAGGCTCGAAGCATGCTACGGTAGTGGATGATCCCACTATACCTGGAAGCTTCGGCTTCTACCTCTACGATGATGAATGTGTAGCTGCGAGGGCTAAATTCCTCTATAGAGAGGGCGTGGTCGAAGGGTTCCTGCATAATAGGTGGACTGCACATGTATTCGGGGTGGAAAGTAACGGTTCAGCTCGTGCGAGGAATTATCGAAGCGAGCCTATAGTGAGGATGAGCAATACGTATCTAACCCCTGGCAGCTATAGCTTCGAGGAGCTAGTCGAAGATGTAGGTGAAGGCGTCTACATATCATCCTATATGGAGTGGAATATAGATGATGAGAGATGGAATCAGAGATACGTGGGGCTCGAAGCTTATAGGATAGTAGGCGGAGAATTGAAGGAGCCTGTAAGGAATCCAGTTCTAGAGATAACGACTAAAGATTTCTACTCTAAGATGGATGCTAAAGGTTGTAGAGTTATGTTCGAAGCTGGGTTATGCGGTAAGGGTGAACCTATGCAGGGGGTGCCGGTATGGTTTGGCGGACCTGATGTTAGGCTTAGAGGCGTTAAGCTAGGGGTGTCTGTGTTATGAGTTTGCTAGATATCTCTAGATCTATAGTTGAGGAGGGGTTAAAGGCGGGGTTTAGCGAAGCTGCTTGTAAGATTGTATCCAGCAGGACTGTTATGGTGAAGTTTTCAGGTGAACCTACGGTTACGCAATCATGGATCGATACATGCATCCACCTATACCTAGCTAAGGATGGTAGGATAGCTCTATGCGAGTATAGAACGCCAGATGTAGAGCGGATGAAACGTAGGTTGGTAGATCTTCATGAATCAGCTAAGCTTATCGAGGCTTCCCCGATATACGCTCCACTACCTAAACCTCGCAGAGTTAGACCTTTACATCTAGTGGATGCGAAGATAGTAGAGCTAATGGATGATCGATCCGGTCTTATCGATTATGCATGGATGATGATCGATGAAGCCTCCGGCGAGGGGGCGGAAAATCATGCCGGAGCTCTCTCAGCCTCTCTATCATCCAAAGCTTTAACTACTAGCGAAGGTGTCGAACTCCAGGAGGATTCAACAGGGTTTGAATGCTATCTTAGGGCATTCTCAGGGGATGGATCCGGTCAATGGGCTTATGGGGGGAGGAGGCTGGATGAATACAGTATAAGGGAGGTTGGTAGGAGAGCTGGGATGTATGCATACTTATCCAAGAGAGCTGAACCCATAGAGCCTGGCGTATACGATCTAATTCTATCCCCTATGATCGTAGGGAATATAGTTAACGTCATAGGGGATATGGCTTCAGCTCTCCAAGTATACCTCGGCTTATCCTTCCTATCAAGGTTTAAGCTTGGTGATAGAGTGGCATCCGAGAATGTCTGTATAGAGGATGATGGCGTATCTGATAATCTACCTAGATCTACCGGCTTCGATGATGAAGGCATACCCACGAGAGTCACTACTATAATATCTGATGGAATCTTCGAGAATCTACTACATAACTCTAAGACTGCATCGAAATTTAGCGTCGAGAGCACTGGTAATGCTGGTTGGGTTAAACCTGAACCTTGGAACCTCAGGTTTAAACCTGGGGATCTGAAGGAGGATGAGATACCTTCGACGCTTAGGGAGGGATTAATCCTGACGAATAACTGGTATACTAGGCTTCAAAGCTATGTCGAGGGAGTTTTCTCCACGGTAGCTAGAGATGCAGCATTCCTAGTTAAAGATGGAAGGATCGTGAAAGCTGTTAGAGGCTTAAGGATAACTGGAAGTCTACATGGTCTCCTATCGTCGGTGGAATACTCTACGGATAGATGCTATCAGATTAAATGGTGGGAGGTTGAGGTTCCGGTGGTAGCCCCCTACATACTCGCTAGGAGGATATACGTGTCGAAGCCTATGTAGATTATAGCTAATGTTTATCTATCAGCTTTCCATCGTCTACATCCTACTACGCTTAGGATGCGGTTTCATGAGCTTCATGAGCAGAGTCGTAGTAGGGTTTAAGAACTGGGGTAGGAATGCGAAGGTACTCGTAGCTACGGAGCCGTTTTGGAGTATACCTATGAGTTGGGTCTTCTTCTATAGATCCATATTCCTTAGGGAAGCCGTGATGCTAACCGAGGTGGAGATAGGAATCCTCTCATCCATATACACGGCTATAGCATCCATCTTCCCTCTACTAGGCGGATATCTTGCAGATAAGTTCGGCAGGAAGAGGGTATTCATGATACTCGATAGCTTAACATGGCTTTCAGCGCTTACCATCTGGCTTATAACTAGAGATATCGTATATGCGTTGATAGCGTATATTCTCGAAGGATTCACATCGATAGTATATCCTATCTGGGAGTGTCTGCTAGTCGAGGATACCGAGCCTAGATACAGGTCAGGTATCTATGCATACGTATCGACCGCGTATACGGTCGGCTCGATGACCACCCCGATAGCGGGATACATCATAACGATTAAGGGTGTTGATCTAGGTTGTAGGATTCTATTCATCCTAGCTATAGTTTCGTTAAGCGGTATGTATATCATTAGGTGGATCCATCTCAGGGAGACGGAGGTTGGATATAGGCTTATGAAGGAGAGAACGCTGTCTAGCTTCAAAGGTTACGGTGAGGTTCTTAGGGCCGTAACCTGTGAAAGAATCCTCCTAGCTTTAATACTACTATCTATAATTAACTCTGCATACTATAGTTCCACCCTATATACGCCTCTATACCTAGTGGATAGTAGGGGTGTAGGGTTAACTACAGGGGAAGCATCCATACTACCGTTCTGCTCATCCATCACTTCACTTCCACTACTATCGATCATAGTGCCTAGAATATCATCTAGAAGCGGGTATATCAAAGCTTTATTCGCAGGGTACCTATCAGGGTTGATCGCCACCATAGTCCTCCTATTCTCTAGGAGTATCTATGGGGTTATAGCTGCAGGTATACTACTAGGCTTATACTCGGCTGTAGGCTACTCTATATCGAGGGCCTTCCTAACAAACGAGGTGGAATCCGTAGATAACAGGTATAGGGCTAAGGTTCTATCCGTTACATCCACTCTCTCATCCATGATAAACCTAGCTACACCAGCCGCAGTAGGATACGTATACTCTCTACATCCGAAGTTATTCGTCGCAACGTTATCAGTCATAATGTCTGCATGCCTCCTCGTATCCGTACTACTGGGAGCCTATACGCGTAGGTTAAGCAGTAGAACTACTGTGAAAGCTTAATCTAATTTATATCGGTGAAATCCACGAGTTTTATAGGGAGGAGATTTGTGCCTCCTCAAGGCCTACATCGAAGATCGGGATGGCAGGAGATTCGTAGCTAAGGATGTAGCCTTTGTAACCGTGAACGGAGGAGCTGTGTATCTGAGGGATATAGGATTCAACAGTTTAGCATGTATAGAGGGGTTTACGTCTATAGAGATCGATGCGTTAGGTGCACGTTTAACCGTGAAGCGTATCTAGCCTACCTAGGCCAGCTGGAGCCGTCGAATCTATCCAGCCTAACTAATTCGTTAAGCTGTTTACGCTCCTCCGTGGATACATCCCTAAATGCCTCCCCCTCCTTAGGGTAGCCTAGAGGAACTACTGCTACCACGTTTACATCTTCAGGTATTCCTAAAAGCTTCTTTATACGTGTATTATCGAACGCACCTATCCAGCATGAACCAACTCCCTCGGCTCTAGCTGCTAGTATTAGATGCGTCGTAGCTATCGAGCAATCTACAAGCATACTCATATCTCCCATATACCCCCCTCTATTATAGTGTATATTGAAGCCGCATACTACGACTACGACGGGGGCTTCTGCTATAAACATCTGGTTACTACAGTATTCGGCAAGCCTCCGTTTAACCTCTGAGTCTCTAACTAGTATGAACAGCCATGGCTGACGATTTGATCCGGATGGAGCTATACGTGCCGCGTCAAGTATCCTTTCGAGAACATCCTCTGGTATCGGATCTGGTTTGAAGGATCTAACGCTACGTCTAGTTCGGATAACCTCGTAGAATTCCATAGGCGACCGATACCAATCTAGATGATATGCCTGCTATAAATTTTATCCATGATCCATCCAAATATAGATCTTAAGTTGAATCCTCCATAGTAAAATCCTAGCGGAGCAGGCGAGCACCGTATGTAGCGTCCAACCTTACAGAGGAGATGAAAACTATTCTAGATCAGGGTGGGTATACCCTGATAAACTATATGCTAGGGTGAAAGAGGGATGGGTGTATATAGTTGCTTCGATACTATTCGAGTAGTGGGTGGATGTGTATGAGATCTTCTGTATGGCTTTAACCATAACGGTTGACGCACGGCTTTACCCCTTTAAAATATAGATTGAGGTGGGAAGAAGATTTAAGTCCACTATTTCTCCGATGTATCAGATTTAGATTCAGCTTCCTTCTCTACTTTCTTCAATTCCTCTTCTATCTCCTTCTCTATATCCTCTATAGGCTTAGGTGGAGGGGTCGTAGCGAGAGTATACCCGATCCATGCAAGTATCGCTAAAACTCCTGCAACGGCTATGAAACCTGTTATCTGTAGGGTTTGGAAGGCCCATGGAGAGATGAATACAAGCCATCCATAAATAAGTATACCTATTATGCATCCGATTAGGAGTGCAGCACCTATAACTTGATCCCTACTCAACCCATACACACCCTCCTTAAGCTACTTCCTATCTGATCGGGATCTTAGGTTAAAAATTTTACCTTCTAAAAGAATCTAACGGAAGCTATCCGATTAAATTCCTAGTCACGAGTATAATTCGTGGACGCGTTAAATCTACTATTCGAATAGGTATTTGAATAGTTCATCTACTAGTTTTGCATCTAGCTTCTCGTACCTTTCGGTGGAGCCTACATCATACCAGAATCTATCGGTTAAATACGCGTATACAGGGATATTCATCGATATGAGGAAGGGGATTAGATTGCTCATTATATCCACCTCCTCGCCTACACGGTTCTCAGAAATCATCTTCAGATACCTAAGAACCTCGTTTTTAACGACTAAAACCCCTATCGATACCGGTAGATCGAGGATGGGTTTCTCCTCCATTTTTAGAACCCTATTTCCTTCTACATATACAACCCCTACAGGTATCCTATATCCTCTAGCCACTGCTATGGTCGAGTAAGCATTATACTTAGTATGGATGGATATCAGATCCGATAGATCTATATTCGATAATATATCTCCATAGTATACTAGGATATCATCGTATCCCTCTAGGAGACCTGATTCATAAGCGTTAAGTAGAGCCCAACCGGTGCCGCTACATCCGGATCTATCTAGAGAGTATTTTATATTCACATCGAATCTGGATCCATCACCGAAATAGTTCTCGATTTGTTCATGCTTATACCCGGCGAGTAGAACTATATCCTTCACCCCATGCTTCTTTAAGAGTAGAACTATGTATTCTAGGAGGGGCTTCTGTTTAGACCCGATAGGGATCATAGATTTCTGGAAGTAGTATGTGAGAGGTCTAAGTCTACTACCTGGGCCTCCGCAGAGAACTGTGGCGATAACCCGTTTACGTGTATAAGCATCACCCATGGGGATTGCCTCCGTCGGTATAGATTAGCTTCCACGTGGAGAACTCTTAAATCTTCACATAGCCTTGCTTGTAGTTTAGTATGAAGGAGTTTAGGGTTAGATATGGATGTATAAGCGATCTAGATTCTATAGAGGAGATAGAGAGGCTTTCCTTCGGAAGTAAATCCTATCCTAGGAGCCTCCTACTCCACCTACTTAGGGATGGGCAGACTTTAATCGTAGAGTATGATGATAGAATCGTAGGCTATGTATCCTACACGCATCTAGGATTTATAGCTCGTATAATATCCATAGCTGTTCATCCGAATTATAGGAGAATGGGGTTGGGTGAAAGCCTACTTAGAGAAGCTATAGAGGATATGAAGCGTTTAGGTGTACGTAAGGTGTTATTGGAGGTTAAGGTTGATAATAAGGCGGCTATCAATCTATACTCTAAAGTCGGATTCAAAGTAAACTCCATATTGAAGGGGTATTATAACGGAGAGGATGGATACCTCATGTGTATGGATATACGTTGATAACAACTCTTTAAGGCTGTTCCACGCCGTATTTAGCTATCTTAACGGTGAATAACCTATACTTAACCTCCGGGTTGCTCACCTCCTCTACTATACGTCTAGCTATGAGCTTAGCCGGATCCGGTATACCCGTCCTTTGCTGTATATCGCTAAACGATTTAAAGGGGTTGCTCTCCCTCTCCCTAAGTATGATCCACATATACTTCTTACCTATACCAGGTATAAGCTCGAGGGCATGCATCCTAGGTGAGACCGGTGTAGATGAGTTGAAGAATTCTACGAACCTCTTCTCGTTTATCCTCACTATATTCTCCACCACCGATTCAAGCTCAGATTTAGCTACATCTGTAAGATCACCATACTCTATTAACCCTAGTATGTAGAGTATCTTATCCCTACCATCCCTACCTATGAAGACTCTCTCACCGATCTCTAACGATACGTTCGGTTTAACAACCGCCTCCAGCAGCAGGAAGACTCTCTCACCGATTAGCTGAGCTACATCGCCTAAGGCAGGCTTCCTAACCATACGTCTATGTATAGGATAATCGAGGATATACCCGTAATCTTCGTAGATCTTCTGCCTTCTACTAAGAAACATAGGTTTTTCCTAACCCCCATCTCCGGATAACAGAACTGCATCCTACCTAGATGATCTGAAGCTATCTAAAACCTCGAGTATCTTCGCAAATACCTCCGTGGATACGAGACGCCATCTACCAGTTCTAAGTATGGATCTGATCTCCTCGACGCTCTGAGGCATTATATCCACTAATTGCACAGCTAGCTCAGGCTCCACCTCGAAATCCGAGGTTAGTATGGAGAAAAGTTTAGACGCGTTATCTGGATCCACCTTAGAGAATTTCGAAGCGTAATCTAAAACTCTCTGCTGTATAGGTGTAAGTCTATCCTCATCTATACTGGAAAGTATCTTCAGAATCTCCGGTATAGATATGGGATACTCCTTATTGATCTTGCTAGACAAAGCAGACTACCCTTAAAAAATAAGTGATACGCTATATTTTAAGCTTTAAGCGTTAGCTACCTGAACCCAGGGACGTATATGCTCAGGTCTAGCTATAATCTGCTTCACTTTACCTCCAACCTTAATCTCAAGTATATACGCTCTACCCCTCATACCAGATACCAAGGCAACTTTACCCTGATATCTACGGTGAGGCATACCTTTATGCATCGATGGATCTATATCTATAACAACCCTATCACCGGGTTTATACTTGTAGAGCAGCGGTGTAATCTTCAAGCTAAGATACTTCTCATCTACATGCTTCTTTAAGACCTTCCTAGTCCTAGATCTATACCCTTTCGAGCTGGGCATGCTTCATACCACCTACATAGACTATCGTATCTACAGGTAGCCAGGCTACCCCCGTGACCTCCATGATAGTAGGCTTCGTATCCCTCCCTCCCTCTATAAAGCTTTTCGTATGGAGAGGCTCCGAGGAGGTGAATCTAACTTCGACCGATCTATCGTCTACGATCTGTAGGGATAGATTAGATATAGTCTTCAATCTAGGTTTGAACCCAGGATACCTCTGCTTAATCTTCAACCCCTCTAACCTCTTAAGATGCTTAATAGCCTCCACCATATCCACCGGCTCCATAGGTCTGAGACGTAGAATATAACCTTCAGGTTCGAAGGATGCTTTCATCTGACATATAGATTTCCTATCCGTATAAGCTAGCTCTCCTACATCGATCAACCCTTCGAACATGGAGTATAGCTTCTCTCTGAATATGGTGAGATCTACCGAGCGCCGTTTAGGCTTACGAACCTCCAATATGAAGCTTCTACCCAACCCTAATACAACCCTATCTCTACCATCATCTATCTGTAGATGCAGTTTAACAGATTCACATCCATATAGATCCATAGCTACCTTCATGAGAGCATATTCTACTGAAATTTCTCTAACACCTAACCCCCCGCAGGAATCGCATCCCCTACCCATACATACCCTACACAGCTTCGATCTGATGGGGAATCCCGTCTTAAACTTCCTAAACCTTCCAGCTATATAGATCGGAGTAGGGGAAACCTCAACCATCATCGAAAACGGGTCGACCACTATGTTTAAATCTGGTCTCACCGGATCAAACCTCACCTTAAGCATAGACGCTAATAGTTTACCTAGCTCACGGCTAAGCTCAGATTTTATATCCTCACAGTATGTTGAACCTGAAATCAGTCTAACCCTATCCTCACGTTCAGAAACCCAGCCTGGT
>Ga0272445_1000269_pt1 | contig 51008 bp, 52 predicted proteins | sample YNPCB0031_FD_194404 | JGI IMG/M metagenome (GOLD analysis project Ga0272445, IMG submission 194404) | Hot spring sediment microbial communities from Yellowstone National Park, WY, United States - YNP-CB-003-1 | ecosystem: Environmental > Aquatic > Thermal springs > Hot (42-90C) > Sediment... | reverse complement strand
CTTGCCTGAGCTAAGGAGAGGTTTGCCAAAGCCTTTTGGTAGTTGGCGTAAGCTTGGTCCTTTTCTGCCTCGCTTACAAGCTTAGCCTTATAGGAAGAGGAAACGCGCTTCCAATCCGCTGAAGCTCTCTCAAGCTCAGCTTTTGCGTTCTCAACTGCTGCCTTGGCTGCCTGATACTCCGCTTCGTATGGGTCGCGCTCGATGACAAAAAGCGTTTGCCCTTTTTTGACAAAGCTTCCTTCACTAACAAGCATCCTCTGTAAAATACCTGTTACCCTTGCCACAACAACAATACTCTCCCTACTTCTTGTCTTCCCCGGAAGCTCAACCCTAAAGTCGTAATTCTTCTCCTCAAGCTTATGGATGGATACCGGTACGGTCATGTTTGCGGGCTGAGCCGAGGAAGGCTGTCCCCCCTCCTTAGCTCCCCTTTCACAGGAGAAAAGAAGGACTAAAAGCAAAAGCATAAAAAGCGCCCTTTTTAAGCCCATTTTTTTACTCCTTTTAAGAAGATTTGGACATATTCTTTGAGAATATCTTCTTCGCTAAAGTTTTCACAAACCGGCACGCCCTTAATATCCTTAAGAAGAAAATAGGAAAAAATCATCCCTAAGAGGGCTTGCCCCGCTATCTCAGGATGAACATCCTCCCTTAACTCCCCTCTCTTTTTGAGCTTGAAAAGATACTTTGAAAATTCGGATTTTATTGAGCTTATGATGGCTTGAAAGGCATTTCTAACCTGTTCTGGGTAGAGGTTTAGTTCACTGTGAAGGATGAGGATTAAAGGTTTTCTTTCCCTTAGACGTTCTAAGAAAGCCTTACCAAGAAAGGAAAGAGCTTTGTCAGCAGGCAGGTCTTCAACTTGAGGTAGAAGCTCTTTTAGCTTTTGAAGGAAGGAATAGCGTTTTAAGACCTCTTCAAAGATAACCTCTTTGCTTGGGAAGTGCCTAAAAAGAGTGGTTTCGGTTATGCCGGCTAAGGTGGCTATCTCTTTCGTGGTTGTGCCAAGGTAGCCCCTTTCTGAAAAAAGCTTCAAAGCAGACTCTAAAATCTTTTCTCGCGTCTTCTCTTTTTTAGCCTTTAGCTTTGTCATTTTTTTAAAAAAAAAATTTAAAAAAAAAAAAAAAAAAAAAAAAAAAAAAAAAAAAAAAAAACGTTTTTTTATTTAGTAAGTTAGTACTTACTTTAAAAAATTTTTGTTTTTTTGTCAACCCTTTTAAGAGGCTGTTTCAAAATTTTAGTTTATATGATATTTTCTGTAATGATACTAATTTTAGATGGGAGGTATGAGGAGAAGTTCATTTTCTTTAGAAAAATTATATACCTTTGTGACTTATTTTCTCTCAAACGTTAAATCAGAACCTAAAACAAAAAAGCGTGGAAGACCTCAAAAATATGCAGACAAGGTTATAAATCGCTCTTTGGTTGTATTAGACTTTAATGGGACGCCCCCACAGAGAAACGCTTGCCTTGGCTTCTCAACAAAACTTTCCTACCTCCTCTACAGGATTAGCGACTTCAGAGTTAAAAATTTAGATGAGAAGTTTTTAAAAGTTTTTATAGAAGTGAGCTTTAAGGTTTTTTTTCAAGGAGAAGCTCAAGTAAAGCATTATATGGCTTGTGCCACAGGGTTTGGCTTTGGAGATAAATATTGTCTTAACTGACAAAGAGGAACAAAGATAAGGATGGTCCAAGCCCATGTGAGGCTTACAGTTGTTATATTGATAGATGCTACGATGCGATAGACATAGTTCAGAGGGGTTTAGAGCTTGGATGTGAGCCTGCTATAAGAGTGAAAGAAACCTTTAGGATGAAAATAAGACATCCAGTTAGAAAGTTATCGATGGAAAACTGGAAAAGGTACGGTAGATATAGGTACCGGATAGAGCCATTATTTGGGTCTATAAAGTTAAAGCTTGATTCAAGCTTTAGGGTAGTGAGAATGTTTATCTAAAGATCATTTGTAGGGGAACCAAAAGTAAATGTTTTTTTGAAACAGCCTCATATCTCATTGACAGTTGGAAAATTTTAGTTCATAATTTTTTAAAAATAGATATAGAAAAATAATTTTATGAAACCCTCTTTTCAGATTTTACAGAAGAAAAAAGATCTGCTTTATAAACTAAATATCCTTTCTGTTGCTGCAAGATATGATAATTCCTGTAGTAGTTCTGGAAGAAAAAGAGAAACTCCAGCCTATGGTTTGAAAAACAATTATTTAAGTGGAATTTATTATACCTGGAGTTCTGATGGAAGATGTGTTCCTTTTTTAAAAATCCTTTTAACCAATTATTGTATAAACAATTGTAAATATTGCATAAATCGTCGTATAAATGATGTTCCTCGAGCAATTTTTTCTCCTGAAGAAATTGCCTATCTCACAGTAGAGTTATATCGCAAAAATTATATTGAAGGTCTCTTTTTAAGTTCAGGAATTTATCGTACACCAGATGATACTATGGAACTTATGATTAGGACTGCAAGTCTCTTAAGAAAAAAATATCTTTTTAAAGGATATATTCATTTAAAATTAATCCCAGGAGCTTCTCCTGAATTGATAGCTAAAGCTCTAAAACTTGCTGATCGTGTAAGTTCAAATCTTGAACTTCCCACTGAAGAAAGTCTTAAAAAACTCGCCCCAGAAAAAAGTTTGCCTATACTTTTAAATCCATTAAAATTAATAAGAGAACTTTATGAAAATAAAGAAATAAAGGCTCCAGCTTCAACTCAGCTTATAATTGGAGCAACTCCTGATTCTGATAAAGTTATTTTATCCTTAGCTCAACAATTATATGCTCAAAAAATGGTAAGAAGAGTTTATTATTCAGCTTATATTCCTGTTAATAAAGATTCTGATCTCCCAGCTATAGAAGAGCCTCCCTTTTTAAGAGAACACAGATTATATCAGGCAGATTGGCTTATTCGTTTTTATGGATTTCAAGTAGATGAACTATTTCAAGAAGAAAAAAATCTGGATTTAAGAGTTGATCCTAAGTTTTCTTGGGCTATGAGAAATCTTCATTTCTTTCCGGTTGAGATAACTAAAGCAGATTATTGGGAATTAATAAGAGTTCCCGGAATAGGCCCAAGTTCTGCAAAAAAGATTATACAAACTCGCAAATATGGAGTTATTTCTGAAGAGGTTTTAAAAAAGCTTGGAATTCCCCTAAAAAAGGCAAAATATTTTATTACTATTAATGGTAACCCCTTAGTTGATTCAAAAAAGAAAAAAACACTTTTTTATAGACAAACTGAACTTTTTTCTCTTGAAAAAGAAAATTTTTTACCCTTTAATATTTAGAGTAATTTTTAACCCTTTCTAAAAATTCTTCAGCCAATTCTATAAAAGAAAGACTTGCCTTATTTTGAGGTTCATAGTCAATTACAGGCTTTCCAAAGCTTGGAGCTTCACTAACCCTTACACTTCTCGGGATAAGAGTATTAAAAACAATCCATTTAAAATGATTTTTAGCTTCCTCAGCTACTTCATAGGAAAGTCTGTTTCTCTTATCATACATGGTTAAAACAAGACCAAAGAGAACTAAATCTGGATTAAAACTTTTTTTAATTCCTCTTATTGTTCTCACAAGAAGAGACAATCCTTCAAGAGCATAGTATTCACATTGTAAAGGGATAATTACCCCTTCACAGGCAGTAAGTATATTTACTGTTATTAAACTCAATGAAGGTGGCGAATCTATAAATATAAAATCAAAAAAATTTTTTAAAGGAAAACCATTAAAAGTGCTTTTTTCAATTAATTTTTTAAGTAGATACTCTCTTTCCGGCAAATCTACCAATTCAACCTCTAATCCAACAAGATCAATAGAGGAAGGTAAGACATAAAAATTGGGATAGGGATTTTTAAGAAATCTTTCACAATTTTCCTCTATTAAAGCCTGATAAATACTTTCTTCTTTGTTTACCCTTATTCCTAATCCACTTCCAGCATTTGCTTGTGGATCAAAATCTATTAAAAGAATTTTATAATTCTTAAGACTTAATGCCCTTGCGAGATTTATAGCAACTGTTGTTTTTCCAACCCCACCTTTTTGATTAATAAAAGCAAAAATTTTCATAGATCATTATTTTAAAAAATGATAATAAAGATTGTTTATTAAAATTACTAAAAAAAAGATAATGCTAATAAAACCATTGATTGTAAAAAAGGCTTTATTGATTTTGGAAAGGTCATTTTCTTTAATAAGACTATGTTCATAAGTTAAAAAAATAGCAATTAAAACAAGCCCTACAAAATATATCCAAGTTGTTTTAGGATAAAAATATCCAGTTAAAAGAAGGAGAAAAAAGGTTATTAAGTGTAAAAATTTGGCTATTCTTAAAGCATTTTTTATTCCAAATTTTACAGGAATAGATTTTAGTCCCATTTTTTTATCAAATTCAATATCTTGCAAACTATAGAGAATATCAAAACTTGCCACCCAACAAGCCATAGCCCCTGCAAGGAAAATAGCTATTAAGGAAACATTTTCATTTAGAGCTATATCAATAGCTATGGGTATTAAAAAATAGACTAATCCTAAAAAAAGATGAGGAAAATAAGTAAATCTTTTGGCAAAGGGATAAATAAAAAGAAAAAATATAACTATAGGGCTTAGTAAAAGGGCTAAAAAACTTATTTTATAGCAGAAAAATATAAAAAGAAGTGAGCTAAAAAGGATAATCAGTTTTATTTCCCAATCTTTTACTAATCCTTTAGCATGGGGCCAGATAGAGGTTCTTGGATTTTTTTCATCAAAAGGTTTATCAATAAGTCTATTAAAAGCCATTCCAAGTGTTCTTGCAGAAACGAGAGCACCTAAGATATATATAATTTTCCCCCAAGAAGGAAAGACTTTATAAAGAATTAATAAACTTGCTAAACCAAAGGGTAAAGCAAAAATAGTATGTTCAAATTTCAAAAGTTCTGAGTAAAGTTTAAGTTTTTTCATAATTTTTTTCATAAGATTTCAAGCAATGTTCTGTATTTGTTCCCTTAATTTTTCTATAAGTTCTTTAATTTTAACTGCTATGATAGAAATTTCAGAAGATTGTGCTTTATTAGATAGGGTGTTTATTTCTCTAAACATCTCTTGGCAAATAAAATCAAGCTTTTTACCGCAATCCTCTTCTTCCATAGTGTTTTCAAAATGGAAAATGTGGACTTTAAGTCTATCAAGTTCTTCGGTAAAATCAATTTTATCTAAAAGATAAACCAATTCTTGATAAAATCTATTTTCATCTATTTCACGAAGATTAAATTCTTTAAAAAGTTTATCAATCCTACCTTTTAACTTTTCTTTGCTATCTTTTATAGCTTTTTCTTTTAATTTTTCAATTTGTAGTGTCTCATCTTTTAATTTTTCTAAATAGATTTTTAAAATATTTTTTAGATTTTCTCCCTCTCTTAAGCGAGAAGCTTTAAGAGCTTTCAAGGCTTCATTTAGAGGAGGATATATTTCTTCCCAAAGTTTATCAAGTTCTTCTTCTTTTTCTTCTAAAAAAAGATATTCTCTAAATTTTAAAAAGTCAGAAAAAGTTAAAGGATCTTCAAAACCAAGTTCAAATTTTAAACGAGTAAGAGATGTTTTTAGGTTTCTTGCAAGTTCTATATCAATTAATACTTCTTTTTGGCTAAGATCAGTTCCTACACATTTGACTTGGATTTCAATTTTTCCTCTTTTAAATTCTTGAGAAACAAATTTTCTAATTCTCTCTTCTAAAAAAGTGTATCTTTTTGGAAGTTTAAGGGAAATATCTAAGTATTTTGAATTTAGGCTTTTTGCATAAACAGTTATAGTATAATTATCAGATTGAAAAACACCTTTCCCAAATCCAGTCATGCTTTCCATAAAAATCCCTCAATTTGTAGCTAATTTTTCTTTTAAAAAATTTAGAATCCTTTCTTTTTCATCAGGATTAAACCAATATATATCAGGCTCTTTTTTAAACCAAGTAAGCTGTCTTTTAGCATAACGTCTAGTATCTCTCTGAATAAGTTCTATAGCCCTTTCTAAGGATATTTTTCCTTGTAAATATTGAATAATGTATTTATATCCTATGGCTTTAAAGGGTTTTAATTCAGGAGAATATCCTTTTTCTAAAAGGTTTTTAACTTCTTCAATCCATCCTTTTTCAATCATTTTAATTACACGGAGATTAATTTTTTCATAAAGTTCTTTTCTTGGAAGGATTAAGCCAATTTTTATAAGATTATATCTTTTTTTTCCAAAGAAGGGATTTTCTTTATGAAAGTAAGATATGGGCTTACCTGAAGCATATATAACTTCTAAAGCCCTTGTAATTCTTACTTTATCTTTGGGTGAAATTTTTTGAGCATATTCTGGATCAAGCCTTTTTAACTCTTCATAAAGAGAGGATAAATCTTGATCTGCCCTTTTTCTTAAAGTTCCTCTTATTTCTTTCGGCACCTCTATAGAAAATAGTCCATATTCAAAGGCTCTTAAATAAAGACCTGTACCTCCAACAAGAATGGGAATTTTCCCTCTTTCCCAAATTTCCTTTATTAAATTATCAGCTATTTCTACAAATTTAGCTGCATTAAATTCTTCATCAAGCTCAAGTAAATCATATAAATGATGAGGAACTCTTTTTCTTTCTTCTTCTCCGGGTTTTGCAGTTCCTATATTTAATTCTTTATAAAATTGTAAGGAATCAAAATTTACTATTTCTCCATTTAGTTTTTCTCCTAAAAATACAGCAAGTTCTGATTTTCCAACTCCTGTTGGTCCGACTATAGCAATAACCTTTTTCACTTCTAACTTTTTATCTCCTTCTTAAATCTTTTTCTATATCCTTTAAAGATAATTTTATGTAGATAGGTCTTCCGTGAGGACAGGTTTGAAGATTTTCAGAAAAAAACTTTTCAATCAAAAAATCTATTTCTCTTTCAGAAAGAATATCTCCCTTCTTTCTCGCAAGTAAACAAGCATATCTTCTTAAAACCTCAATTTTTAATTCATCTAAATTGGGAAAAGGTTCTTCTAAAATTTTTTCCAAGATATCTTTTATATCTATCTTAAAAATAGAGGGAATTTTTTTTAAAATAATTTTGTTATTTTCTAAAAATTCAAGTTCAAATCCCATAGAATGTAAAATTTTTCTTTTTTCCTCAAATTCTGAAGGATCGCATGAGATATTCAGTAATACCGGGATTAACAATTCTTGAGAAAGACATTTAGAAAAATTTCTTTTTAAATCTTCATATATTATTCTTTCTGAAAGAGCGTGTTGATCAATTATGTAAAGGTTTTCTTCCTTTTCTACTAAAAGATAAGTATTTAAAAAAGTTCCCAAATATTTATGGGAAGGTTTTTTAAAATCTGAAGAAATAAATAAAGGTTTTCTTTCTAAATGAAAGGGAGAAACTTCTTGAGGATAATCTAAAGGTATATCCTCTTTTATTTGTTGAGAGAAGGGATGTTTTTCTCTTTCATAGTAAAAAGTTTTTTTGCTAAAAAATTCTTCTAAAGCTTTATTTAAGGCAAGAAATAGTGTTTTTTCATCTTTAAATCTTATTTCCCATTTAGCAGGATGTACATTAACATCAACAAGATGATAAGGAGCTTTTATAGAGACAATCCCTGCAGGAAACCCCAGATTTCCATAAAAAGGTTTTAGAGCATTTATAATCATTTTAGTTAATTTTTCATCTTTTATCCATCTTTTATTAATCAGAAAATAGAGATACTTTGTATGAGAAAAAGTCTTGGAAGTATCTGTAAGAAGTAAAAAAATTGAATAAGGAGGGTGTTCAAAATGTAATTCTTTAAAGAAAGATTTTTCTAATCTAATTATATAGCTAAGAAGCTCCCTTTCATTTCCTCCTTCCCAGAAAAAAAGAGTATTTTCTTTATTTTCATCTATACTTTTTACTTGGTATTTAGTTTCAGGAGAGCAAAGGCTTAGACCTCTTATAATTTCCATTATCTTAAAAGTTTCAGTCCTTGGAGTTTTTAAAAAGGCTTTTCTTGCAGGCAAATTTAAAAAGAGATCCTCTACTTTTACTAAAGTTCCTTTATTTAAATGAGCTGGCTTAAAATAAATTTCTTTACCGAATTCTACTCTAATTTCATAAGCAGAATCATAATCTGCATGTTTACTTAAGATAGTCATTTTAGAAACTTGAGAAATACTCGCTAAAGCCTCTCCTCTAAAGCCAAAGGTAACAATTTTAAATACATCTGAGAGGGTTTTTATTTTACTTGTAGCAAAGTGTTTATAACAGATTTTTAAATCCTCTGGCTCTATACCTTCTCCGTCATCATAAACAGAAACTTCCTTAATTCCGCCTTCTCTTAAATTTATCTTAATAAAACTTGCTTTTGCATCAAAGGCATTTTCTATTAATTCCTTTACCACTGATGCAGGTCTTTCTACAATTTCCCCTGCAGCTATTTTTGATCTAATTTCTTCAGGAAGAATTTGAATTTTAGGCATAAAATTAAATATTTAAAAGACTAATGAGTTTTTTACAAAAGTTTTCACATTCTTTTAAAACAGCCTTTTCTTCTGGAAGAAGCTTTATTTCTATAATTTTTTCTACTCCGTTTTTTCCGAGAATAACAGGGACTCCTAAAAATACTCCTTTTATTCCATATTCTCCTTCTAAATAAACTGAGCAAGTTAAAACCCTTTTTTCATCTTTCAAAATACTTTCTATCATTTCAGCAATAGCAAGCCCTGGTGTGATAAAAGCACTTCCTGTTTTTAAATAAGATACTATTTCTGCTCCACCAAATTTAGTTCTTTTAACTATTTCTTCTATTTTTTCTTGAGGTAAAAGTTCTGTAATAGGTATTCCGGAAACATTGGCAAGTCTTACTAAGGGAAGCATTAAATCTCCATGAACACCCATTACTAAGGCTTGAACATCTTTTGGAGAAACACCACATGCTTCAGCTATAAAATAGCGATACCTTGCTGAATCAAGTACTCCAGCCATACCTATAACCCTATTTTTGGGGAAATTAGTTATCTTATAAGCTACATAAACCATAGCATCAAGGGGATTAGAAACAACTATAACAATGCTATCTTTGGCAAATTCTTTTATTTTTTCTGCACAAGATTTAACAATTTCTTTATTTATATTTAAAAGGTCTTCTCTTGACATACCTGGTTGTCTTGGTTTCCCAGCAGCAATAACTACCACTTGAGAATCTTTAATACTTGAAAAATCTTCAGTTCCCAAGATTTTACAAGACCTTCCAAAAAGAGGATTACTCTGAGCTAAATCTAAGGCTTTACCTTTTGCAAGATTAGGCACAATATCCACTAACACTATTTCTTCTGCCAAATTTTTAACCATAGCCCAATTTGCACAGCTTGTTCCTACTGCTCCTGCACCAATAATAGATAACTTAGCCATTTTCTCCCCCTTCAAATAATTTGAGCCAAGTTTTAAAAATTTCTACTTTTTCCTCTCCATAATTTCTTAGATCATTAATAATTTCATCTACAGATTTCTCTCTTACACTTCCATCAGGATGTTTAGAAAAAAATTTATCTGCAAAGGCAATAATTTTTTCTTCTAAAGTAATAGGCACCATATCTCTTTCAGGAAGGGGTAATTTTTTCTTTACAATTTCTTCTTTAGTTATTCCCACTCCTATATGTCTTTCACATACAAGAGCATGCTTTGGAAGACCTTCTTTTTCAAGAAGCATTCTCCCTAAATATCCATGAGTAATATAAGGATATTTTCCTTCTGGATTAAGTTTTGGAATATAAGTAAAAATTATTCCTATATCATGAAGCATAGCTGCAGAATAAATAAAATCTTTATCTACATCTTTAAATTTTTTAGCAATTTCTAATGCCTTTTTAGCTACAGCAGAAGAGTGCTTTATTAAAACTTCCTTAAGTCTTGGTTTATCAGAATAATATTTTTCAATAATTTCAAGAGGATCCATCTAATTTTTAAGTTTCCTTTTCCAAGGATGGATTAATAATAAATTTCAAATTTTTAAAAAGAGGTTTTAAATCTGAAGGAGCAAAACTTTCAAGTCTTTCAAGAATTTCTAAAGCTTGAGAAGAAAGGATTTGAAGATAGTAATGATTGGGTACTTCAATAACCAAAGTTCCATGGTTAAAGGAGTAAGGTTTTGTTTTTTTAGAAAAGTCTGGATGAATAACTTTTCCCCAGTTTTTTTGAGCTAATTCAAGAGCAATTATACTTTTTTTAACTTCTGGAGGAAGGTTTAATTCTTTAAGAATTTCTTTAAAGGAAAACATTTTATACCTCTTTAAGAATTTCTTCTAAGGATTTATAAACTATATCCTGCAATCTTTTTAAAAATTCTTCTGTTTCTGCTTCAAATCTTAAAACAAGAACTGGTTGTGTATTTGAGGCTCTTACTAAAGCCCATCCTTCCTTAAATTCAATTCTTGCTCCATCAACATCAATCACATTTAAGCCTTCATTTTTAAATTTTTTTACTAATCTTTCAACTACTTTAAATTTTATTTCATCTGGGCATTCCTTTCTTATTTCAGGTGTAGAATACATCTTGGGAATATCTTTTAAATATTCAGAAAGAGGGATATTATTTTGAGATAAGATTTCAACAATTCTTAAAGAAGCATATACTCCATCATCAAATCCGAACCATTTATCTGCAAAAAAGATGTGTCCACTCATTTCTCCTGCAAGAAGTGCCTTTTCTTCTTTCATTTTATTTTTAATAAGAGAATGACCTGTTTTCCACATTATTGGTATTCCTCCAAGTTTAGCTATTGTTTCGTACAAGGTTCTGGAGCATTTAACTTCTCCTATTATTTTTGCTCCTGGATATTTTTTTAATAAATCCTTAGCAAAAATGATTAAAAGCTGGTCTCCCCAAATAATATTTCCTTTTTCATCAATAACTCCTAACCTATCTCCGTCTCCGTCGTATCCAAAACCTACTTCATATCCACCTTTTAAAACCTTATCTTTAAGCCATTTTAGATTTTCAGGAACAACAGGATCAGGAAAGTGATTAGGGAAGGTTCCGTCTATTTCACAAAAAAGGCATTCTACTTCACAACCGAGCCTTTTAAAAATTTCAGGAGCTGTTAAACTACAAACTCCATTTCCTGAGTCTAAAACTACTTTTAATGGTCTTTTTAATTCTATATTATTGCAAACATAATCTATATATTTGTTTAAAATCTCTCTTTCTTCAATTTTTCCATTTCCTTTTTCATAATCCTTTTTTTCAATAATTTTTCTTATTTCTTGAATTTGGGGTCCAAAGATGGTATCCTTTCCTACACAGATTTTTAAACCATTAAATTCTGGGGGATTATGTGAACCTGTAACTTGGATTCCCCCATCAGAATCTTCAAAAGCAAAAAGAGAGAAATACATTACAGGTGTAGGACAAATTCCTATATTTATTACTTCAATTCCAGTTGATAAAATCCCCTCAATAAGTGCTTCTTGTAAAGAGGGAGAAGAGAGTCTTCCATCTCTTCCGCAACAAATTTTTCTTCCTCCCTTTCTTCTGATAATTGTTCCGTAGGCTTTTCCAATTTCTTTAACTACTTCCTCAGTAAAATCTTCTCCAACTTTTCCTCTAATATCATATTCCCTAAAAATATAAGGGCTTATTTTCATAGTAACCCTCTCCTACTTAAAATTTATTTAATTATAAACTAAACCTGCTAAATAAAAACCCACACAAATTAAAATAATTCTAATTTATCTCACTTACGAAGTGCGAAAAGTTGAAAAAGGGTTAAAGGGATATAAAATAAAATTGTGAAAGTCTTTGAACATTGGATTTTAGTTAAAGCTGATTCAAAAGAAGAAGCTAAAACTCATATAAAGTCCTTTTTAGATAAATATGAATTACTTTATTATGACAAAATAGAATTCTCAGAAATTCTTAGAGGAGATGATATTAAATTTTTTGATACTTTATTTTCTTTTATGAAAATAAATAAAAATATTATAGAATCTTTTATAAATGATTTAGAAGAAGAGGGTTATAAAACTTTAAGGGATTTAAAAGATCTTCCGCAGGGATATCTTTCCAAAATATTACATACCCTTACTCATCTTTTAGATGGTTTTATGGGGATTGATAGCTATTTTTATAATTTAATTGAAGATTCTCATTTTGTGTCAAAAAAAGAAATTTATGCCATTCAGAGGGAGCCAGAGAAATATTATTTAGTTAAAATAAAAGGATATTCCGAGGTCTCAGAACCTCTTTTTGAATGGTTAAAACCTTTGATGAAAAAAGAGAAAGATAATAAATAAAAAGGGGGGAATTAAAATGGAGAGAATTTCAAAAATTCTTTTGGGTTTAATTTTTATAATTTTAATTAGTTTTTCTATAGGTTTATCTAAAAGTGATAAAAAAATTTTAATGATTATTGCTTCACAAAATTTTAGGGATGAAGAATTGTTAATTCCTAAGAAGCTTTTTGAAAAAGAGGGTTATAGTGTGGTTATAGCGGGAACTTCTTTAAAACCAGCTAAAGGCATGCTTGGTGCTGTTGTGACACCTCAAATTTTAATTGATCAGGTTAAAGTAGATGAATATGATGCTATAGTTTTTGTAGGAGGAGTAGGTGCTAAAGAATATTTTAATAATTCTATAGCCCATAAAATAGCAAAAGAAGCGGTTTCCAAGAATAAAATCCTTGCAGCTATTTGCATTGCTCCAAGAATATTAGCTGAAGCTGGAGTTTTGAAAGGAAAAAAAGCAACTGTATGGGTATCAGAAGAAAAAATTTTAGAGGAAAAAGGAGCAAATTATACAGGAAAATCAGTTGAAGTTGACGGAAATATAGTTACAGGTTCTGGTCCGCAAACCGCAGAGGAATTTGCTAAAATTATAATAAAACTTTTAAAAGCTAAAAAATGAAATTTAATTTCGATTTACTATTTTTTTTAATTCTAAATAGGTTTCTCTTACTTTATACACATAATCTAAATAAATAGGAAGTTCAGAAAGTGGAATAGCTTGTGGTCCATCACAGAGTGCCTTATCAGGTTCTGGATGAAATTCAACTAATACTGCATTAGCACCAGCTATTACACCTTGAGCAGTAACATGATAAATATCTCTTATCCCATCTGAAGATTTTATTCTCGTACCAATAGGATGAGATGGATCAATACATACAGGGAGTCTTGTAAGTCTTTTAACTACCGGAACATGAGCAAAATCGGTTAAATTTCTGTGAGGATCTCCTAAATGAGTTCTTACACCTCTTAGACAAAAAATAATTTTAGTATTACCTTCTGAAGCAATATATTCAGCTGCCATAAGACTTTCTTCTAAAGCAAGTCCATATCCCCTTTTATATAAAATAGGAAATTCTTGCTGTTTACCTACTGCTTTTAATAATTCAAAATTTTGGGCGTTTCTTGTTCCTATTTGCAAAATTATTCCGCAAGGATTTCCGGTTAATTCAAGAGCTTCTCTTATTTCATCTATGTGATGAGGAGAAAGAACCTCCATTACAATTATTTTAATTCCATATTTTCCTGCTAAATCAAAAAGCCAAGGAAGACAATCCTTACCATGTCCTTGGAAATCATAAGGAGAAGTTCTTGGTTTATAAGCTCCCATACGAGCACAACACACATTATTTTCTTTTAAGGCTTTAAAAACTTTTTCTACATTCTCATAAGTATCAACTGCACAAAGACCAGCAAAGATATGAAAAGAATCTTGATTAAATTGGATTCCCTTATACTCAAATCCCAAATCACTTAGTAAACCATGTCTTCCAATTAACCTATATTTAGCTGTTACTCTTATAGCTTTTTCAACACCAGGTAAACTTTCTATTTCTTCCTGAGAAATCATATAGTCTTCCCCTATAAGATGAATTTCGAGAAGATTTCGGGTAACTCCTTTATGTTCCATAACTTTTACCTGTAAATGGGGAAATCGTTCCAAATAAGTCATTAAAGATTGAAATTCGGGACTTTCTTTGGTAATATGAGCTTCCATAATAATAATCATTACTTAACCCTCCTTTTTTATTTTGATTATTAAGTTCAATAAATATCAAATTTCAATTTTTGCAAGTCTTTACTTCTAATTGGAAAAGTTTTAAAATAGGTTAAAATTAAAAAATAATAAATAAAGGAGGAATTTTTTGAATCCAAGAATAATCTTTTTTGATACTACTTTAAGAGATGGAGAACAATCTCCTGGTGTTTCTTTAAACTTAAAGCAAAAAATAGAAATAGGAAGAGCTCTTGCAGAACTTGGCATAGATGTTATTGAAGGAGGGTTTCCTATCACTTCACCCGGAGATTTTGAGGCAGTAAAAACTCTTGCCAAAGAAATTAAAGGGGTAACTATTGCTGCACTTGCAAGAGCAAATAAAAAAGATATAGAAGTTGCTTGGGAGGCTTTAAAAGAAGCTGAATTTCCAAGAATACATACTTTTATTGCTACTTCAGATGTTCATCTAAAATATAAACTCAAAAAAAGCAGGGAAGAAGTTTTAGAAATAGCAAAAGAGGCAGTTAAATATGCACTTTCTTTTTGTCCAGATGTAGAATTTTCAGCAGAAGATGCTACTCGCAGTGATTGGGAATATTTAGCTAAGGTGGTTTTAGAAGTAGTTAAAGTAGGAGCAAAAACTATCAATATTCCTGATACAGTTGGATATACAGTTCCTCACGAATACTATAATCTTATCAAATTTTTAATAGAAAAACTTATTTTGGCAGGTTATGAAGAGGAACTTAAAAATGGTAGCTTAAGAATTTCAGTTCATTGTCATAATGATCTTGGTTTAGCAGTAGCTAATTCACTTTCAGCTATTTTAGCTGGAGCGACCCAAGTGGAAGGAACCATAAATGGAATTGGGGAAAGAGCAGGGAATGCAGCTTTAGAAGAAATTATTATGACTCTTAAAACAAGAAAGGATTTTTTTGAAAAAGAATTGGGATATCCTCTTCAAATTAATATAAATACAAAAAAAATTGTTCCTACAAGTCAGCTTGTTTCTAAATATACCGGGATGTTTGTTCAATCTAATAAAGCTATTGTTGGAACAAATGCCTTTGCTCATGAATCTGGTATTCATCAACATGGAATAATTTGCGAAAGATCAACGTATGAGATTATTAATCCAGAAGATGTAGGATGGACAGGTTCAGCGATAGTTCTTGGGAAACACTCTGGAAGACATGCTATAGGATTTAAATTGAGAAGTAAGGGCTGGCAATTTGATGACGAAGTGTTAAGTCAAATTTTTGAGAAATTCCGTACAGAATTAAAGGATATACTTAAAAAAATAGATGATGAATATTTAGAAGGCATTCTAATAGATCTATTCTGGGAAAAAGAATATAGATACCATCTTATTTCTTCACAAGTTATAAGTGTTTATAGTGGTTCTCTAAAACCTATTGCTCAAGTAGAGATAGAGGACAAAAGAGAAGGAAAAAAAGTCTCTATTGGACTTGGAGTTGGTCCTATTGATGCAGCTTATAAAGCAGTGGCAGAAGCCTTAGGTTATTCTTTTGATAAAAAAGAAGGAAAAGAATTTTTAAATCTAATAGATTTCCATATAAGCGCGCTTAGTGGAGGAACATCAGCAGAGGGTGTTTGTGGTTTAATTATTGAAGATGAAAAAGGATTAAGAACTGCAGGTCTTGGAAAAGACGGAGATATAGTAATTGCAAGTTTGAAAGCCTTTCTTAAAGCTTTAAACCGTTTAGAAGTTTTAAAAGAAAAGGGGGAGGAATTAAAAAAGAAGGTGCTTTCTTTTAAGAATTAAGAGGTCCTTTTTAATAAAAAGAGCCTCTGTGTTGCTTTATTTGCCCATTCACTATCAGGGCTTAAATAAATTATAGATTGCCATAATTCTTCTGCTTTGGTTTTATCTCCTTTTTTAAAATAAATTTCTCCAAGATAATATCTTGCTTCCCCAGAGGTTTTGTCCAATTTTAAAGCTTGTTGAAAATAAAATTCTGCTGAATTAAGATCTCCCTCATTTAAATATATTAATCCTAAATAAATCAAAGTTTTAGGATAACGAGGATTTTCTCTAAAAGCGGAAAGAAGAGTAGATATAGCTTTATCCTTGTCTTTAAGTTGATAATAAGCCCAACCAAGATTAGTACGAGCAATAAAAGAATTTACATAATATGGGTTTTCTAAAGCTTTATTAAAATACTCTATTGCTTCTTTATATTTCCCCTGTAACATTTGAAGAGAACCTAAATTATTATAAGCTTCAGAAAAATTAGGATCTAATCTAATAGCCTCCTTTAAATTCTCTTCAGCTTTTGAATATTCATTTTTTCCCATATAAACAAGTCCAAGAAGATTATATATCTCTGGATCACATTTGTCAGCACTCTTAGCTAATTCAAGCTCATTTAGGGCTTCAGTATAGCGATTTTCCTTAATGTAAATTTTGGCAATTTCCTTGTGAGAAGCAGCTTTTTCTGAATAATATTCTTTTTGAGCTCTACAAGAAAATACAATTAAAACTAAAATTACAAAAGGGATTAAAAATTTTGGTTTCATAGGTCTCATCCCTCTATGAATTTTATATATACTTTTCTTGTTCTCGGGCCGTCATATTCTGCAAAAAATACCCTCTGCCAGGTACCAAGAATAAGTTTTCCCTTTTCTACAATTAAAATTAAAGAAGGTCCTGTAAGACTTGATTTTACATGCCCAGGAGAATTTCCTTCAAGATGTTTATAACTAAAATTTTGAGGAGCCATTTTATCAAAAATATTTAAAATATCCTCCTTTACCGAAGGATCAGCTCCTTCATTTACAATTATTCCTGCTGTAGTATGAGGAACATATACAATACAAATTCCGTCCTTAGAAGGTAATACCTTTTCAATTTCTTGAGTAATATCTATCAATTCTTCCTTTTTACTCGATTTTATTGTAATTGTAATTATCTCCATTAAATTTTATAATATTTATAAAAATCCTTAAAGTCAAGATTAAAAATGAAAAAATTTTTAGCTATTTTTTCTTTTTACTTAATAATTTTTTCATTTTCCTATTTAAAAGCAGAAACTATTATCTTCATTGATAAAAGCAAAAAATTTTTGGAAATTAAAGAAAAAGAAAAAATAATAGCAAAATATGAAATAGGCTTTGGTTTAGAAAGCGTGCTTCCTAAAGAAAAAAGGGGAGATTTTTTGACTCCGGAAGGGGTTTTCAAAATAATTAACATAAAACCTTCAGAAGAATACAAATATTTTCTTGAACTTAACTATCCCAACCTTAATGATTTAGCTTTAGCTTACTATAAGGGAATAATAGAAAAAGAAAAATTTATGAAATGGATAAATATGCTTGAAAATAAAGAAATTGTGGAAGATAGTTTACTTGGAGGAAAAATTGGTATTCATGGAGGAGGAGCCTTTAAGTGGGAAAAAAGAGATGGTAAACTTTATAAGAATTACCATTGGACTAAAGGTTGTATAGCTTTAAATGACAAAGATTTATTAGAACTTTTGAAATATGCTAAAAATGGGCAAAAAGTTTTTATTTTAAATTCTCAAAAAAAGTTTTTTGATATCCTTAAAAAATTTGTCTATCCTACAAAAATAAAACCTTTTGAAATTTTTGAGGGTGAGTTATATTTAAAATTGAATGAAGATACCTATATTAATTTTTATCTTTTAGAAAATTATCAGGGATCTAAAAAATTGGTTATTAAAAAATGGGTTAGAGGTGCTCTGAAAGAAAAAATAGAAAGTGATGAAAGCGGTAATATCCCAGAAGAAGAAGATTTTAAAAAGCTTTTTATAGAAAATTTGGAAAATCTTTTAAAGCCTTATAAACAACTTGAAATATAAAAATGGAAGTTGTAAAAGAAATTACCAAAATGAAAGAAATTAGTAAGATTTGGAAAAAAGAAGGTTATAAAATTTCTTTTGTCCCTACTATGGGCTTTTTACATGAAGCGCATCTTTCTTTAGTAAGAAAAGCAAAAGAGTTGGGAGATAAAACTGTAGTAAGTATATTTGTCAATCCTTTACAATTCGGTCCTAAGGAAGATTTTAAAGAATATCCAAGGGATTTAGAAAGAGACTTAGCCCTTCTTGGAAAAGAAGAAGTTGATATAGTTTTTGTTCCAAAAACTGAAGAAATGTACCCTTCTGATTTTCAAACCTATGTTGAGGTTACTAAACTAACTACTGGACTATGTGGTGCTTTTAGACCAGGACATTTTAAAGGAGTAACTACAGTAGTTTTAAAACTTTTTAACATTATTAATCCTGATATAGCTATTTTTGGAGAAAAAGATTATCAACAGCTTCAAGTAATAAGACAAATGGTAAAGGATTTAAATTTGGATATAGAGATTATAGCCCATCCTACTGTAAGAGAAAAGGATGGTCTTGCTATGAGTTCAAGAAATATATATTTATCTTCAGAAGAAAGGGAATCTGCAAGCACTCTTTATAAAGCTCTTCTTCTTGCTCAAGAACTTATAAAAGATGGAGAAAGAAATTCTCAAAATCTTAAAAAGAAATTAGAAGATTTTATTCACTCCTTTCCTTTTACTAAAGTTCAGTATATTGAATTTGTTGATCCTTTAACTCTTGAGCCTGTTGAAAAAATAGAAAAACCTGTTGTTTGCGCTTTAGCTGTTTTTGTGGGAAAGGCAAGATTAATAGACAATATGCTTATAAATCCAGAATAAAAATGTTTATAAAACTTTTGAAAAGTAAAATTCATTTAGCAACTGTTACAGGGAAAAATCTTTTTTATGAAGGAAGCCTCACTCTTGATAAAGAAATAATGGAAAAAGCTAATCTAAAGCCCTTTGAAGCTGTCTGGATATATAATCTTAATAATGGAAAGAGATTTGAGACCTATTTATTAGAAGGAAATAAAGGTGAAGTAGTCTTAAATGGAGCAGCTGCAAGACTTGGGGAGATAGGAGATAAAATAATTATTGTTTCCTATGCTTGGGTAACAGAAGAAGAAATTAGAAATTTTAAAACCTATTTAGTTTATTTAACAGAAAAAAATGAAATAAAAGAAATAAAATTAAGTTCTCATAATTTTTAATGTTAAAAGTCTATCCTGTAAGTCTTGGTTGTCCTAAAAATAAAGCTGATTTTGAAAAACTTTTATATGTATTATTTAAAAAGAAGTATCAAATAGTCCTTTCTCCTGAAGAAGCAGATATTATTTGGATAAATACCTGTGCATTTATAAGACCAGCAGTTGAAGAGGCAATAGAAAATATTTTAGAATTAGGAGAGAAAAAAAGAGATACCCAAAAATTAATTGTTTCTGGATGCTTAACTGCAAGGTATGGAAAAGAGGTATTAAAAAAACTTTTGCCAGAAGTAGATGATTTTCTTGGAATAGAGCCTTTTAAAAAATTTATCAAAAAAGAACCTCTTGAAAGAATTCTTACTGAAAGTCCCTTTTATGCATATTTAAAAATTTCAGAGGGATGTAATTATAAATGCTCCTATTGTACTATTCCCAAAATAAGAGGTCCTTTAAGAAGTAGGCCCTTAGAAGAAATTTTAAAAGAAGCTGAAAACCTTTTAAAAAAGGGGGTAAAAGAAATAATTTTAGTTGCTCAAGATATTACTTCTTATGGAAAAGATAGAGGAGAAAAAGAAGGTTTATTGAAACTTGTCTCTCTTTTATCAGAACTTCCCTATAATTTTAGAATAAGACTCCTTTATCTTCATCCAGCTAATATTAATAAAAAATTTGTTAAAGAAACGCTCCTTAATCCTAAGGTAGTTCCCTATTTTGATATCCCTATTCAACATGCTCATCCTGAAATTTTAAGAAAGATGAAAAGACCTGTAAATATAGAAAAAATTAAGGAAATAATAACTTATATAAGAGAAATTAACTCCTTTTCAGCTATAAGAACTTCTATAATAGTAGGTTTTCCAGGAGAAGGAGAAAAGGAATTTCTAACCCTTTGTGACTTCATAAAAGAAGTAGAGTTTGATCACCTTGGAGTTTTTATTTTTTATCAAGAAGAAGGAACTGTTGCTGAAACACTTTTGCCCAAAGTTCCTTATAGAGAAAAAATAAAAAGAAAAAAAGAAATAATGAAAATTCAAAGAGAAATTTCTAAAAAAAGATTAGAAACAAGAATTGGTAAAGAGGAAGAAGTTTTGGTTTTGGGAGAAGATTTAAAAGGAAAATTTTTTGGGATAGCTAAAATTCAAGCTCCAGAAATAGACGGAATAACCTATCTTTATTTAAATAAAAAATTGATTTACCCAGGCGATTTAGTAAAAGTTAGAATAAAAAAAGCTAATTTTTACGATCTTTGGGGAGAAATTATTTAAAGAATAAATTTAATCAATTCTACATCTGAAACAATATTCTCTAATTTTTCTCTTACATATTCAGGAGTAATAACTACTTTTGTTGGGGCAATATCTGGTGCAGAAAAAGATATATCTTCTAATACTTTTTCTACTACCGTATAAAGTCTTCTTGCACCAATATTTTCCATTTTTTCATTTATTTCATAAGCAATTCTTGCCATTTCCTCTATAGCTTCCTTAGTAAATTCTAATTCTACTCCTTCTGTTTCTAATAGTGCTTGATATTGTTTTATAATAGCATTTTCCGGTTCAGTTAATATTCTTACAAAATCATCCTTGGTTAAGGGGTCAAGCTCAACCCTTATAGGAAACCTTCCTTGAAGTTCAGGAATAAGATCAGATGGTTTGGACATATGGAATGCCCCACTTCCTATAAATAAAATATAATCGGTTCTAACCATTCCGTAGCGTGTATTTACAGTTGTTCCCTCAACAATAGGTAAAAGATCCCTTTGAACTCCTTCTCTTGATACATCAGGACCGTGAGTTTCTCCTCTACTTGCAATTTTGTCTATTTCATCAATAAAAATGATACCACTTGTTTCGGTTCTATAGATAGCTTCTCTTATTACTTTATCCATATCTATTAATTTATTAGCCTCTTCTTTAGTTAAAATTTCTAAAGCTTCTTTTACTTTGACTTTTCTTTTTTTGGTTCTAAAAGGAAGAAAAGTAGAAAGCATATCCCTTAACTGCATTTCAATTTCTTCTAAACCTGATGCTGCAAAAATTTCTATAGCAGGTGTTTTTTGGATAGGTTCAATTTCAATTTCTACATATCTTTCATCTAAGACACCATCTCTTAGCATTTTTAAAAATTTTTCTTTAGTTAAGGGATCATATTCCACTTTAGAGGAAGAAGTAGGAATAAGGAGTTCTATTAAACGTTCTTCAGCATTTTTTCTTGCCTTTTCAAAAACTTTTTTTTCTTCCTCAGCTTTTACCATTTGTACTGCAATATGAGTTAAATCTCTTATCATAGATTCTACATCTCTTCCCACATATCCTACTTCAGTGAATTTAGTTGCTTCAACTTTTAAAAAGGGTGAATTTGAAAGCTTGGCAAGCCTTCTTGCAATCTCAGTTTTTCCTACTCCTGTTGGACCAATCATAAGAATATTTTTAGGATAAATTTCCTCTTTTAAAGGACCTTTAATTTGCTGCCTTCTCCAACGATTTCTCATTGCAATAGCAACAGCTTTTTTAGCTTTTTCTTGCCCTATTATATAACGATTTAACTCTTCTACTATTTCTCTTGGTGTAAGTTCTTTATAGTTCATAACTCCTCAACTATGATCTCAGAATTAGTATATATACAGATTTCACCTGCGATTTTTATTGAAATTTCAGCAATTTCCTTAGCAGAAAAATTTGTATGTCTTAATAAAGCTTTAGCAGCTGCAAGAGCCATTGGTCCACCAGATCCTATAGCAACTACATCTTCATCAGGTTCCACCACATCTCCTGCACCTGAAATAATAAGCATATGTTCACTATCACATGCAATAAGGAAAGCTTCCAATCTTCTCAAAGCCTTATCAGTTCTCCAATCTTTGGCAAGTTCTACAGCAGCTCTCAAAAGTTGTCCACTATAGGCTTCAAGCTTTTTTTCTAATCTTTCAAAAAGAGTAAGGGCATCAGCTGTTGCACCAGCAAAACCAGCTAATACCTTTCCCTTATAGAGTTTTCTTATTTTTTTAGCTTTATGTTTTATTATAGTATTTCCCAAGGTAACTTGTCCATCTCCTGCCATTGCAACTTTTCCATCTCTTTTTACAGCAATTACCGTAGTTCCTTTAAACATGTTATAAGTTATACCATAATTCAAAAAATTAAAAAGTCCTTGATTTTTGAAAAATTAAATAATATTTTATAATAATTAAGAGTTTAAAAATTTTTTAGGGTGAGGGAAAAGATATGGAGCTAAAAAAGCTAAAAAAGATTTCTGATTATGAATGGGAAATTCCTCCTTATGGGGATATGAAAGTTCCTGGAAAGATTTTTGCTGATGAAAAACTCATTGAAGAGATGGATGAAAAGGTTTATGAACAAGTTTGCAATGTGGCAAGTTTACCTGGTATTGTAAAAGCCTCTATTGCTATGCCTGATGCTCATTGGGGTTATGGATTTCCTATAGGAGGGGTAGCTGCCTTTGATCCAGATCAAGGAGGAATTATCTCAGTTGGTGGTGTAGGATACGATATTTCTTGCGGAGTAAGAACTCTTCTAAGTCCATTAACTAAAAAAGAAGTAGAACCTTATTTAGAAAAACTTGTTAGAGAACTTTTTGAAACAGTTCCTTCTGGTGTTGGTTCTGAAGGAGAAATAAAACTATCTCCTTCTCAATTAGATGAGGTTTTAGTAGGAGGTGCTAAATGGGCTGTTGAGAAAGGATATGGAGAGCCTGAAGATCTTGAATATATTGAAGAAAAAGGATGTATGCCTGGTGCTGATCCTTCTTACGTTTCTATGGAAGCTAAAAAAAGGCAACATAGACAAGTTGGTACCCTTGGCTCAGGGAATCATTATCTTGAAATCCAATATGTAGCAGAAATTTATGATGAAAAAACTGCTTCTGCTTTTGGATTATTCAAAGACCAGGTAGTTATTACTTTCCATTGTGGATCAAGAGCTCTTGGGCATCAAATAGCAACCGATTATTTACCAATTTTAGCAAAAGCAGCAAGAAAATATGGAATACCTATAAAAGAAAAAGAATTAGTCTGTGCTCCTATAAATTCACCAGAAGGAGAACAATATTTTAAAGCTATGGTATGTGGAGTAAATTGTGCTCTTGCTAATCGTCAAGTAATAACTCATTTAGTTAGAGAGGTTGTTAGAAAAATTTTTTCTGGAATTCATTTAAAAGTACTTTATGATGTAAGCCATAATACCTGTAAAGTAGAGTATCATGAAGTAAATGGTAAAAGACTAAAACTCTATGTTCATAGAAAAGGAGCAACAAGAGCTTGGGGACCTGGAAGAGAGGAGTTACCTAAAGCTTATAGAGAAGTAGGACAACCGGTTATAATAGGTGGTTCTATGGGAACAGCATCTTATATTTTAGTTGGAACCTCTGAAGGAGAGGAAAAGGCTTTTGGTTCTGCTTGCCATGGAGCAGGAAGAACTATGAGTAGACATCAGGCTATAAAATCTTTTAGAGCAGATGATATAATAGAAAAACTTAGAAAAAAAGGAATTATTGTTATCGGAAAATCAAAAAAAGGACTTGCAGAAGAAGCTCCAGAAGCTTATAAAGATGTTAATGAAGTTATTAATGCTACTTGTAAAGCTGGTTTAACTAAAAAGGTTGCTAAACTTATCCCTATGGGATGTATAAAAGGATAAAAAAATTTCAAATTGACAAAAAGTTAAAAATTACTATAAATATCTTTTAATAAAATAATAAAAGGAGGTAGCTATGGGAGATATCAAGTTAAAATTAACTGGATTAGGTTTGATTGGGCTATTAGCTTTTGGATGTACTTGCCCTGTTAAAGCTCCAGAAGTAACCGAAACTCCAAAGGTAGCTCAAGCTTCAGAATGTCCTGAATGCGTAACAGAAGTAAAAAATGAACTTGCTGGTTTAAAAGCAGAGGTTGAAGCCTTAAAAACTCAAATCAATCAACTCAAAGTTGATGTAGCTAACGCAAATGAAGCCTCTCAAAAGGCTGTATCTGCTTCTCAAAAAGCAATTGAAGCAGCTAATAAAGCAGAAGAAGCTGCTCAAAAGGCAGAAACTGCAGCTCAGAAATGTGAAAGAATTTTTGAAAAGGGATTGAAAAAATAAAGATGCAAAAACCCTTTTTGAAATTAGGGGAGTACCTTGGTACTCCCCTAAATATTTCAAAATCAGAAAAAAATTATCCTTCAGAAAAACCTTTTAAAGTTGAAGAAAAAGATTGGTCTGAAATAGTTTATACTTCCAAACCTCTTAAAGAAAAAAATTTTTATTGGAAATTTTCACCTAAAAAAGCCTTCTGGGATCTCAAAAAAGATTGGCCTCCAGAAAAAATAGAAATTAAAATCTGGTTAACCTCTGAATATATAGAAGGTAAAAAATCAATAGTAAGTAAAAGGATAGTTAAAGCTTTAAGAGAAGGAAGATTTTCGATTAAAAGAACTCTCAATTTGAGAGGCATGGTTATAGAAAAAGCAAAAGAAGTTTTTGAAGAGTTTATGAAATCTGCAATATTAAATGGAGATAGATGTGTTTTGATCATTCATGGAAGAGGGCTTTCTTCTAAAAGAGAGCCGGTTCTTAAAAATAAAGTAAAAGAGTGGTTAGAAAAAGGACCATTTAGAAAATATGTATTAGCCTACTGTTCAGCAAGACCTTGCGATGGTGGTTGGGGAGCAACTTACGTTCTTTTATCGTCTAAACCTATTAAAAAATAATGTTTCTTAATTCTCCCAGAAAAAAATTTTTTATTTTTGGTGCTCCAGGGGTTGGTAAAACTACCTTAGTAAAATATTTATTTGAATTTTTAAAAAATAATTTATCTTCATTTAATTTTTCAGGTTTTATTACTACAGAAATAAGAGAAGGTGCTGAGAGAAAGGGATTTAAAATAAAGGTTTTAAATTCAGATACAGAATCCTTTCTTGCTATAAGAAAGGATTTAATAGATCCCAAAGAAATAAAAGATAAACACTTTGTGGGAAAATATATAGTAAATATAGAAAATTTAGAAAAGGTAGTAGAAGATTTAGAAAAAGAATTTGGAAAAGAAAATGTCTTTTTTTTAATTGATGAAATAGGGAAAATGGAAATTTTATCTTTAAAATTTCGTAATTTTATAGAAAAACTTTTATTTTCTTCAAGATATCTTTTAGCTACGGTTGGGAAAGGAGAAGATCCCTTTTTAAAAAAGGTAAGAGATTATGAACCAGCCTTTTTATGCGAAGTTACAAAGGAAAATAGGGATTTTTTGAAAAATAGACTTAAATTTGAATTTTTGAGAAAAGGAAAGCTTATTGCAATTGAAGGTATAGATGGAGCTGGAAAGACCACTTTTGCTAAAGCTTTATTTGAAACCTTAAAAAAAAGAGGAATAAATTGTATTTTTTCTTGTGAACCTACTTCTGGCCCCTTTGGAGAAAAAATTAAATCTGCTTTGATTAAAAAAGAAAGTAATCCTCAAGATTTAAAACTTCTCTTTTTAAAGGATAGAAAATGGCATGTAGAAAATATAATTATCCCTGCCTTAGAAGCTCAAAAATGGATTATTCTTGATAGATACTATCCTTCTACTCTTGCCTATCAAAGTTCTCAAGGTTTATCTTTAAAAGAACTTTTAATAGAAAATGAAACCATAGCCCCTATTCCTGATTTAGTTATTTATTTAGACCTTCCTCTTGAAGTTGCTTTTAAAAGAATAGGAAATCGTGAAAAAAAATTAACTATTTTTGAAAAAAGGGAATTTTTAGAGAGAGTAATGGAGACTTATAAAAAATGTCTAAAGTTGTTTAATTATCTAATAATTGATGCTACAAAGCCTATAGAAGAAAATTTGGAGTATCTTTTAAAATTTTTAGATAGTAAATTTAAAGGTCCCCTTTCCTAAAATATCATGAAGATGTAAGATTCCTACTAATTTTTGATCATAATTTATAACAGGTAAAACCGTAATAAGATATTTTTCCATCATTTCAAGAGCTTCTGAAGCTAAACGATTTTCTTCGATTACTTTAGGGTTTCTTGTCATTACTTCCTCAACTTTCAAGTTACTGTAAGTTTTATACTTCAAAAAAATCCTCCTTAGATCACCATCTGTAATAATTCCTGTAAGAATTCCTAAAGAATTGGTAATAAGCACACAACCTAATCGTTTTTTATCAATTTCTACTATAGCGTCTTCTAAGAGAGTACCTTCAGAAACTACAGGTATTTTTTCATCTGTAAGCATAATCTCTTTTACTTTTACTTTTAATCTTTCCCCTAAGGAGCCTCCTGGATGATTTTTTCTAAAATCTTCAGAACCTAAGCCTTTTAATTCAAAAAGACATATAGCTAAAGCGTCCCCCAAAGCTAAAGTGGCGGTTGTACTTGTAGTAGGAGCAAGATTAAAAGGACAAGCCTCTTTAGGAATTTTGGTATTGATAATTATATCAGAAAGTTTTGCTAATCTACTTTCTGGATTTCCAGTTAAACTTATTATTTTGATATTTCTTTTTTTAAGAATAGAAGCAAGTTCACAAACCTCGAGAGTATTTCCAGAATAGGAGATAGCAAGTAAAATATCCTCAGAGGTGACCATTCCTAAGTCTCCATGAAGAGCTTCAACTGGATGAAGGAAAAAAGAAGGTGTTCCTGTAGAAGAAAGAGTAGCTGAAATTTTTCTTCCTATAATTCCGCTTTTCCCTACTCCTGTAACTACTACTCTTCCCTTAATGTTTAAAATAAGTTCTAAAGCTTGAACAAAAGAATCATTTAAATTTTTAGAAACCTCTTCAAGACCTAATTTTTCTATTTGAAGAATCTCTTTAGCTCTTTCAAGAAGGACTTCTTTTTCTTTCATAGAAAATTAGTGTACTAAAAATGGATTTGACGGAAGTTCTGGAAAAACAACTTTTTCAGATTCAACAAAGAAAGTAAGAAGATCTAAAATTTTGTTAGTAAGCTCAGTTATTAAATCTTCTCTATATATAATTTCTGCAAGTTTTTTTTCTGCCCATTCTAAATCTTTAGCAGATAAATCTTTTTTAGGAAGGTGTTTATAGATTTGATAAAAAGCCTTTCTGGTTTTAATCCTTTCTTTTAAATTATTTATTATTTCTTCAGGATCAAGAGGTGTTTTTTTTAAGATTAAATTTTGTAAATATTGTAAATCTTCTTCTTGGAAATTCCAAAAAGCATTTATCCAATCTTTCAAGTCAACTATTTTGTTTGGAGGTTCCATAATAGTTTTAGTGTAAATCAAGAAATTAAAAAATCAAGATATTTTTGTTTTTTAAGTTAAGTATAGCTAAAATTTACCGAAAGATTGAAATAAATAGTTTTTAATTTAATTTAAAAACTATTTCACAAGGGAGTTTTAAAATTGAAACTTCCAGATTTATGTAAGCAAATAGAAGAGAGATTTAAGGAAAAAGTTCAAGCGCTAATGTATGTAGAGAATGATCCAGCTTTTAGAGCCTTGTTAAATAAATTTTTAACCCAATTTAATATAGATGTGGTAGAAGCATTTTCAAAAGAGGAAATGTTTACTAACCTTGAACAAGAAAAATTTCAAATATTAATAATACTTTCTAAGGAGCTTAAAGAGGGATTTTCCAGCTTTGTTTTTAATATAAAAACATTAGCTCCTGAAAGTAAGATTTTGATAATTCTTGATTTTATGATTTTAGAATATCTTTATCTTTTAAAAGTAGATTTTTTAGATTTTTTCTCCTGGGGAGTAGATGATTTTATAATAAAACCCTTTTCCTTAGAAGAATTCAAAGCAAAAATCTTTAAGCTTCTTAAAGAATATCTCATGTTTAAGGAAATAAGAAAAATAGAAAGAGAAGATTTGGTTACAGGGGTTTTTAATAGAAAATATTTTGAAGAAGTTATAATGGAGGAGGCTTATAGAGCTTTAAGACAAAAATATCCTCTTGTAATTTTTATGATAAACATAGATAATTTTAAATGGTATAATCGTCATTATGGACATCAAAGCGGAGAAAAAATTTTAAGGGAACTTGCTAAGGTTCTTCAAAAATCAACAAGAGAAAAAATTGATAAAGTATGTAGATATGATGAAGACAAATTTGTAATTATTATTCCCTACATTAATTGGAGAAAATCCCTTGCAATAGCTGAAAGAATTATCAAAAAATGGGAAGAAATTAATAAGGAGGTTAGTCTCTCTATTGGTATCTCTCAGATTTTACCAGAAATATCCTTGGAAAGATCAGTTTCCTTTCTTATAAACCGAGCCAAAGAAGCTTTAGAGTTAGCTAAAAAAGAAAGGGGAAATTCCTATGAAGTAGATAGAGAAACCCTCAAATTAATACATTGTTCTTAAAATTTTAAGATTTTCCTTCCTCTAATTTACGACTAAACTTGTAAAATTGCTCCAAAATCTCCCCATTTATAATTCTTTTAGCACCTACAAACCTCTCATTAAAATAAGGTTCGTCTAAAGAATCTATAGATAAACCCCTTCTTCTTGAAGAAAAATGAACAAATTTATTGTCTCCTATATAAATTCCTACGTGGGAAATATTATCTTTGTCTCTGTATCTGGAGAAGAAAACAAGATCTCCTGGTATTAACTCATCTTTTTCTACATTTATACCTACCAAAAATTGTTCCCGTGAGGTTCTAGGAAGGTCAATTCCTAATTCTTCATATACAAGTTTTACAAACATAGAACAATCTAAATATCCATTTCCACTCCCACCAAGTTTATATAAATAATCACTAAATTGTTTGGAAATTTCTAAGAATTTTTTCTTAAGTAAGTTTTCATCTTTCTCATCGATAAAGGATTTAGATAAAAAGTTTACACTAAATTTTTGAGATATTAATTCTTTTGGTTTTTCTTTAAATCGAATAGCAGGATTTTCTAAAGTAAAAGGTTCTTCTAAAGGATTGTAAGGTATTTTTAATTTTTGCCCTACAAAAATTACATTATCTTTGATACCATTCAGATCTTTGATTAAATCTATAGATACATTGTGTCTTAGAGAAATAGTATAGAGGGTATCTCCTTCTTTAACTTCGTAAAATATAAATTCCTTTTCCTCAGGTTTTTTTGCTACTCTTTCCAAATTTTGATATATTTTTATTGTTTGTCCAACTTTAAGTTTTGTAGATTTTAAATTGTTAATTTTCTTTAGTTCTTGAATAGGTATTCCATATTTTTTTGAAATACTATATAAGGTCTCACCTTTTGCTACCTTATGATAGGAGATTGGTTTGTTTTCTTGGGAAGAAAAGTTTTTTGAAGTTTTTAAAGATTGGGAATAATAAAGTTCTTTATTGGTAGGAATTTTTAAAATTTGCCCTATAGAAATACTTTCATCTTGAAGATTGTTTATTTTTTTAAGTTCCTCTATAGAAACTTCATATCTTTTAGCAATGCTATATAAAGTATCTCCCTTTTTTACTAAATAAGGAATAAATTTTAAATTTAAATTATGTTCATAAAAAGATTGAGATTTACAAAAAGCTTTTAAAGGAAAAAAAGGTATGATTAAAATAAAACTGAATATGTAAAAAAATTTTTTTCCCATCTATAAAAATTTTCCAGATTTGATAAATTTTAAAAAGTAAAGAGTTGTTATTTATATACATAAAATTAAGCAAAAAGTCAAATAATTGTTTACAAAAGAATATGATAATTTTAAGAAGGAGGTTACTTGAAAAATGATACCCAGATATACAAGACCTATAATGGCAAAACTTTGGAGTCCTGAAGAAAAATTAAGGGTTTGGTGTTTAGTAGAATTTTATGCCTGTGAAGCTTGGCATAAGCTTGGTAAAGTTCCAGAGAGGGATTATCAAATTATAAAGGAAAAATTAATTCCCTATATGGAAAAGGGTTTTACAGAAGAAAATATAAGAAGAGTAGAAGAAATTGAAAAAGAAACTAAACATGATGTAATAGCTTTTTTAACGCATCTTTCTGAAATTATAGGACCTTCTGCACGTTATCTACATCTTGGTATGACTTCTTCTGACATGCTTGATACAGCTATGGCATGGCTAATGAAAAAGGCTATGGAAATTATTATAGAGGATTTAAAAAAAATAAAAGATGTTTTAAAAGACAGAGCTTATGAATTTAAAAATACATTAATGATAGGGAGAACTCATGGAATTCATGCTGAACCAATTACTTTTGGATTAAAACTTGCACTTTGGTATGAAGAAATGAAAAGAAATGAAGCAAGGCTCAATCGAGCTTTAGAAAATATTTCCTATGGAAAAATATCAGGAGCTGTAGGAACCTTTGCTCATGTTCCACCAGAGGTAGAAGCCTATGTTTGTGAAAAACTTGGTCTTAAACCAGATCCTATCTCTAATCAAATTGTCCAAAGAGATAGATATGCAGAATATATGGCTTCTCTTGCAATTCTTGGGACAACTGTAGAAAAAATTGCTACAGAAATAAGACATTTACAAAGAACTGAAGTGTTAGAGGCAGAAGAATATTTCTCTCCTGGGCAAAAGGGTTCTTCAGCTATGCCTCACAAGAGAAATCCCATCCTTTCAGAAAATCTTTGTGGACTCGCAAGACTTTTAAGGGGTTATTTAATTCCTGCTTTAGAAAATGTAGCTCTTTGGCATGAAAGAGATATCAGTCATTCTTCAGTTGAAAGGGTTATTGTACCAGATGCTACAACTGTAGCTGATTTCATGCTTGCAAGATTAGAAGGGCTTCTAAAAAATTTAGTGGTTTATCCTGAAAACATGAAAAAAAATTTTAATTTATTAAGAGGGCTTATTTTTTCTCAACAGGTTATGCTTTGTTTAACTGAAAAAGGAATGACAAGAGAAGAAGCATATAGAATTGTCCAAGAATTAGCTATGAAGGTATGGCAGGATAAAGAACTCAATTTTAAAGACCTATTATTAAAAGATGAGAGGATTTTAAAATTCTTAAGTAAAGAGGAAATTGAAAAGATCTTTGATATTTCCTATTATTTAAGATACGTGGATAAAATATTTGAAAGGGTTTTTGGGGAGTAAAATGGCTTTAAAAGTAGTTGCAGGGTTTTTGAAAAAGGGAAATCGGTTTTTACTTGTTAAAAGACCTGTAAATAAAAAAAGAGGAGGACTTTGGGAATTTCCAGGAGGTAAGGTAGAAAATGGAGAAACCTTAGAGTCTGCAATTAAAAGGGAATTAGAAGAGGAATTAGGTATTAAACCAAAAGTTAAAAAACTTCTTGGTAAGACAAATTATAAGTATCCAGAAGGTGAGATAGAACTTTTTTTATTTGAGATAGAGTCTGAAGAAGAACCTATTCTTAAAGAGGCTTTAGAATTGAGATGGGTTAACTTTGAAGAAGTTAAAGAACTTGAGCTTTGTCCTGCGGATAAAAAACTTTTAGAAAATATAAAGAGAGACTTGTAAAAAATAAAATATAGATTAATTTAATAATAATTCAAAAGGGCGGTTAGCTCAGGGGTAGAGCGCCATCCTCACACGGTGGATGTCGCTGGTTCGAATCCAGCACCGCCCATTAACTCCTTGCCCCCTTTATATTTTTAAAGGGGGCCAAAGGGCCAGAAGGAGGGACTTATGTTTGAACTGTTAAAACCTGTCAAAAGATTTCGTAAATGGGAATCCCTTTTTATTATTCATCCAGAAAGATTGGATGAAAAAGATCAGGTTTTAGAAAAAATCAAACAAATCGTAGAATCAAAAGAAGGGAAAATTTTAAAAATTGATGAGTGGGGTTTAAGAAAACTTGCCTATCCTATTCAAAAGAAAAAACAAGGATATTATGTTTTAATAGAATTTTATGGACTTGCAGATTTGCCAAAAGATTTGGAGGAATTTTTTAGAATTGACGAAAGGGTAATAAGGTTTATTATTGTAAAATTAAAAGAAAGATTTGATCCTGCTGAAGAAAGTACCGAGGTTAAAGAAAATTAAAAGGGAGGTTAAAAATGAATGATACTTTAAGTATAAAGAGAAGATTTTTAACTAGAAAAAAGGTTTGTAAATTTTGTGTAGATCCTAATTTAAAGATTGATTATAAGAATCCAGAAATTTTAAAACCCTTTTTAAATGAAAAAGGTATGATTATACATAGAAAACAGACCGGTACTTGTGCTTATCATCAAAGAAGATTAACTACTGCAATAAAAAGAGCAAGAATAATGGCTCTTTTGCCCTTTGTTGCTGATATAGAAATGGAATAATAAACATTGGTGGAGGAATATATGGAAGTAATTCTAATTAAGGATATCCCTAAACTTGGTAAAGCAGGAGATGTAGTAAAAGTTAAAGACGGATATGCAAGAAATTATCTTATTCCTAAGGGATTAGCCATTTTAGCTAATCAGAAAACTATTAAAGCTTTAGAAAATCAAAGAAAAATTATATTAGCTAAAGCTGAGAGAGAAAGAAAAAAACTTGAAAGTCTTGCAGAAAAACTTGAAGGAATAAGTTTAACAGTTTATAGAAAAACTGTAGAAGATGATAGAATTTTTGGGTCTGTTTCTTTGATTGATATTGTAAATATGCTAAAAGAAAAGGGAATAGAAATAGAAAAAAGTCAGGTTCTTTTAGAGGAACCTATTAAAAAATTAGGTACTTTTGAGGTTCCTATAAAATTAAGTAGTGACAAAATAATTAATATAAAAGTTGAAGTATTAGAAGAAAAATAAATGCCTTCTAATAAACGTTCAAAAAAAGAAATAAAAATACAATCTGAAGTTACCTTTTCCCCAGAATTTTTACCTCCTCAAGATTTACAAGCAGAAAAATATCTTTTAGCAAGCATTTTTGTAGATCCCTCTTCATTGGTTAAAATTATTGATTATTTAAAGCCAGAAGACTTTTATTCTCCAGCTCATAGAGTGATTTACTCAGCTTGTCTTTCTCTTTTTGAAAAAGATGAACCTATTGATATTGTTACAGTTCATAGCGAGCTTGATAAAATGGGAGAATTGGAGAGAGCTGGTGGAGCAGTTTATCTTTCAGAAATTGTTGGTCTTCTTCCAACTTCAGCTCACATTCTTCATTACGCTAAAATTGTTAAAGAAAAAAGCATTTTAAGAGAAATTATAAAGATAAGTCAAGATTTAATATATAGAGCTTATTATTCAGTAGAGGACTCCCAAGAATTACTTAATTATGCAGAAAAGGCATTTTTTGATCTTTCCTATTATGGAAGAAGAGAAAGTTTTTCTCCTTTAAAAGAAGTAGTAAAAGATACTATAAAACATTTGGAAAATATTTATAAAAAAGGAACATCTATAACAGGAATTCCTACTGGATTTTATGATCTTGATAGATTAACAGCAGGACTTCAAAAGGGAGATTTGATTATTCTTGCTGGACGTCCTGGAATGGGGAAAACTGCCTTTGCACTTGATATTGTAAGAAATGCTTGTAAACAAACTAATATTGGGGCAGCAATTTTTTCCTTGGAAATGGGTAAGCAACAACTTTGTGCAAGAATGCTTTGTGCCGAAGCTAAGGTGAGTTTTCAAAAATTTAGAACAGGACAGCTTGATTCTCAAGAATGGCAAAAGATCACTCAAGCAGCATCTACCTTAAGTCAACTCCATATTTATATTGATGAAACCCCAGGAATTAATATTTTAGAACTAAAAGCCAAAGCAAGAAAACTTTTAAAAGAAATACCTTTAGGACTTTTAGTGATTGATTATCTCCAACTTATGAAAGGACTTGAAAGAAAAGAAAGAAGAGAGCAAGAAATTTCAGAAATTTCTGCAGGTTTAAAATCCTTAGCTAAGGAACTAAATATACCTATAATAGCTTTATCCCAGTTAAATAGAAAAGTCGAAGAAAGACCTGATAAAAGACCTCAACTTTCAGATCTCAGAGAATCAGGAGCTTTAGAACAAGATGCAGATGTAATTTTATTTATTTATAGAGATGAATTTTATAATAAAGAAACTCCAGAAAAAGGTATTGCAGAAATAATAATCGGAAAGCAAAGAAATGGTCCTATAGGAATAGTTAAACTACATTATTTCCCTCAATATACTTCTTTTGGAAACTTAGATACTTCTTTGCCTATCTAACTTTTTACTATCAATACAGGGCAGAAAGAATGAGCAATTATTTTTTCTCCTACACTTCCTAAAGATTTCTTACTTGCAGAACTATAAGCACCTATAACGATAGCTGTTGCATCTATTTCTTTTGCTGTTTCAATTACTACTTTATGAGGTTCTCCATATTTTACAAAAATCTCCACCCTAACCCCTTCTTTACTTATATCTTCTGAAAGAGAAACTAAATGAGACTCTAACTCTTTTTTAAGGGTTTCCAAAATTTCTTGAAGATCAATTATAGGCTCTATAGGAATTTTAATTACAGATAAAATACCTAAGTCTCCGTTATAACTTTTAGCTAACATTCCTGCTTTTTTAACTGCTTTATTTCCATATTCAGATGTATCTGTTCCTGCTAAAATCTTTTTAAAACTTATTTTGGTGTTTATAGGGACAATAAGTACATCAACTGGACTATTATTTATAACTCTATGTGCAGTACTTCCTAATAAAATTTTTTCAAAAGCGGTAAGCCCCCTTCTTCCTGTAACGATAAGATCACATCCCTCTTTTTGAGAAACTTCAATAATTTTTTCATGAGGATCTCCCTCTTCAAGGATGGTTTTGATAGTTAAACCTTTTTCTTCAGCTAAATCTTTTGCTTCTTCAAGAGCTTTTTCATAATTTTTTCTGATAAGATCTTTTATATGAGTAAATAAAGAAAAAGAGCTTACTAATTCTCTTTGGGGAGGAATAACACTTATAGCTATAACTTCAGCTTTAGTATTTTTGGCAAAGTTTAAAGCTTCTTCTAAGGCATACTTACTTCTTTCTGAACCATCAAGTCCAACTAAAAATTTTCTATACATAAGAAACCTCCGCTTTACATTTTTAAATTTATCAAAAATTCTTTATAAAAAAATATAAATTAAAGTCAAGGTGTTTTTTCTAAAAAGTTATATTTTAAATTTTCCTCTTTAGAGGGGAAAACATATATCCAAAAATGGCTTGCTATTTCAACTGGGTAGGAAGTATTCCCAAAGGTTTTAATACCTGCTCCCCTTTTAACTGTAAGAACCCACCATCCTGGTTTTTCAAGAGATACTACAAAAAACCCATCTTTATTAGTTTTTACAGTTTTCTTTAAATAGGGATAATTTATTTCTCCATAAGAATCCTTTGGTAAATCTTCTAAATTTAAAAAAACTGGGCTAAATCTTTCAAACTCTACACTAACATTTGAAAGAGGTTTATTATTATATAAAACCTGTCCCCAGAAAATACCTCTATCACTAAATCCATAGGGTCTGGTATAAGGTTTTATTTCTAAATCAAATCCACAAAAATTATCCCAACCCTTTTCTATTTCTACATGGAGAGGAACCTTAGCAAAGGATTTTGTTAATTTTAAATCTCTTGTAAGATAATAATCACTTTCTATACATATATAGTGATCTCCTTTAGTTTCTAAGGATAATTGTATTTTATATCCAATTCTTTCCAAATTTAATGCCTTGTCTTCGTATTTTGTTCTCAAAAGAGTAACTTTTATGGTTTTTTTATCTGAAGTAAGGAGGAAGAACCTTTTAGGTGGTTTTAGATCATATATAGCACCAAAAGCAGGTTCTGCTGCTCCAACATAAAATATTTTCTCTTTTTTCATTTTTCCATAATTATCAGGAAAAGAAATTATAAAAAGTTTGTAAGCTAAAGAAGAAGAGACAAAAAGGTTTATAAAGATGAAAACAAGAATAAAAATCATTTTTATGTAAATCTATTTAAAATCCAAGATATTACTGCACTTTTAAGTTTTAATTCCTGTTCAGGAGTAAGACTTGAAAGCCAATACTTTATCCATTTTTGAAGTCTATTTAAATGAATCTTAGGAATTTTTTCTCCATAAATCATTTCTAAAGCTCTTAGATACCACACAAAGATCGCCTGAAGAGGCATAAATCTATATTCTAAAGTAATAGGATATAAAGCTTCATAAAAAGCTCTGGTAGTAAATTTTTTATCTGGTTCGTTAGGGAAACGCCTTATACTTAGTTTAGAAGCAGGTCTTTCGTGATCAGTAGATGATTCAAGAGTTCTTAAATATTCTAAATTTTCTTGAAATAGATCTAATTTGTCTTTATTTAAACGTATAATTTCATCTTGTAAAGCAAGTAAAGCAAGAGGATTTTCTCTTTCTCTATAATACTTTGCCATTTTTTGTTTTAAAATAGATTTACGAGAACGTCCTCCCATCTTAAAAACACCTCTCTTATTTTTTTTCTTAAATTTAATAAAACCACATATTTAACTTTTTTCAATCTTTTTATCTAAAATAGAAATTTACAAAAATGGAGACAAAACTCATTAAAGATAAAGAAGCAGTCTCAGCTCTTAAAATATAAGGGGAAAGAAAAAGAGGGATAAAGTTTTTTTCTTTTAATAATTTTTCTTCTTCCTTGCTAAATCCTCCCTCAGGACCTGAAATCAAAACAATCTCCTTAGAATTAATTAGTTTTTCTATAAGTTTTTCTAAAAAGATACCTTTTTCTGGTAAAGCAACTATTTTAAGAGATGAGGGGAAAGGGTTTTCAGATAAAAAATTTCTCAAAATTATTGGTGGCTTAATTTCTGGAAGATAAAGTCTTCCTGATTGTTTTAAAGCATTTATAGCTTTTATCTTTAAACGTTCATCTAATTTAGAAGAAATCTTAGCTACAGAATGATCACTTTGAAAGGGAATAAATTCATTTATTCCAAGCTCTACTCCTTTTTCTATTAAAAATTCAGTTTTGTCCCCTTTTAAAAGAGGAACAAGAGCTATAATTTTTACTGATGAAGATTTTTCTTTTCTTAAAAGTTCAAGTAATCTTACTTTTGCTTTTATTTTTTTTCCTTTTTTTATTATTTTTACAATTTCTCCTTCATATTCATTTCCTTTTCCATCAATGAGCTTTATTCTTTCTCCTACTTTTTTTCTTAAGACCCTTATTAAATGATGAGATTCCTCTTCAGAAAGAAAGCCTTCCTTCTCAAAGGTAAAGAAAAATCTATTGCCACCTTGAATATACATAGGATTATAATACAATTTATTCAAATGACTGACAATATAATAATTTATAACGCCAGTGCCGGAAGTGGTAAAACCTATCAATTAGCTCTCAATTATTTAAAAATCCTAAACAAAATTTATGAAAAAGGAGAATTTAATCTTAAAAGTCTACTGGCAATTACTTTTACAAATAAAGCTTCTTTTGAGATGAAAGAAAGAATTATATCTTTTTTAAAAGAGATTTATAAACAAACTGAAAAAGGGAAAATTAAGACTTACGAAACAGGAATTTCTCCAGAAAGAGCTGAGTTTTTTTTAGAAGAGATATTTTTAAATTATGATTCTTTTCAGATAAAAACTATTGATAGTTTTCTTTTAAATCTTTATAGAGCTCTTTCTTATGAATTAGATATGCCTGCAGATTTTCAGATAAAAACTTATATAGAAAAAAATCTTATAGAGAAGGCACTTAATGAAATTTTTGAATCTGCAAAAAAAACAGAAGGGCTTTTAAAATTTTTAGAAAATTTTGTAGATTATCTTCTTACTAACGAAGAAAAATTAAGAATTGACATAAAAAACAAATTAATAAAGGATTCAGAAAAAATTTTTCAGAAAATTACCTATAAAAAGGAACTTCTGGATACCTTAGGCACTTATCAAGAGAATAAAATAGAAAAAATTTTTTTAGATTTTAATGAAATAGAAACTTTTAAAGATCCAAAAGATTATTACTTAGTTTTATATACACTTTTGAAGAAAAAATTAGAGGAGGTTTTTAGTAGAGAAAAGACATTATTTATCGGGATTTGGAAAGAAATATTATCCAAGCATCTTACTTTTTTTCCGGAATTTATTCCCTGGATTTATGTAAAACTGGGCAATTTAGAAGGCATTATAATAGATGAATTTCAAGATACTGATCGTGTTCAATGGGAAGCAATTTTGCCTATAGTTGAAGATGTAGTTAGTAGAAATAAATTTTTCATTTGTGCCTGTGATCCAAAACAGTCAATTTTTCAATGGAAGGGAGGAGATCCTTTTATTTTGGCAGAGTTTATGCAAAAATTTTCTTCCTATCCCATAAAAGTTGAAGTTTTAGGAAAAAACTATAGAAGTGCATTTGAGATCGTTAAATTTAATAATCTCTTTTTTTCTTATATATTAGAGTTAAAAAAGGAACTGTTAGAGGAGCTCATTTTTGGTAAAGAAGAAATGGAAGAAAAAGAAGAAATATTAACTTATATTTTAAAAGATTTTGACTGGAGTTTTGAGAATGTAATTCAAGAAGCTGTAAATGATTTTAAAGGTGAAGTAAAATGTAAGTTTTTGAAAATGGAAGAAAATATAGAGGGGAAATCACCTAAGGAAAAGATAAAAGAATTAATAAAAAAAGAAATTTTAAATATTTTAAGGAATCTTGAACAAAAAAAAGATTTAGATGATGTTGCTATTTTAGTAAGGAAAAATGAAGATATTACTGAACTATCTTCTTTTCTTATTTCTGAGGGATTTAAAGTAATAGGAAGTTCATTTTTAAAAATAAAAGAGTCTCCCCTTATAAATGCCTTCTTTTCCCTTCTTAAGTTTTTAAATTATTTAGAAGATGAAATAGCCTTAGCTGGGTTTTTAAGTGGTGAGTTTTTTGAAAACTCATTGAATATTTTATTAAAATATTGTGAGTTTAAACTCACAGGTAGCAATATAAATTTAGTTGAATTTTTTAAAAAAGAATACCCTTTCCTTTGGGAAAATTATATAGAAGATATTCTTTCAGTTAGAAAATATCTTTCCCTTTATGAGCTTTGTCAATATATAGTAAAAAAATTTAAATTAGAAGAAAAAAAGAACAAAGAGTTAGCCTATCTCTATAAATTTTTAAGTATAATATTAGATTTTTCTTTTAAAGATGGGGATTTAGAAGAATTTTTGGAATATTGGGAGAAATATTCAGAAGATGAATTAGAGATGCCCAAAGATAAATTAGCTATCAAAGTTCTTACTTTTCATTTAGCAAAGGGGCTTGAATTTAATCATGTAATATTACCTCTTTTCTGGGAAGAAAAACCATATAGTTCAGATCTTGGGTTAGTATTTTATAACGGAAATATCTATAAAGGAAGAAAAAATGAGCTTCCTGATGAAGGAAAGATAGGATGGTATTTAGAAAAGGCTAAAATCAAAATGGAATTGTTTAATTTGCTATATGTAGGATTTACAAGAGCTATCAAAACTCTTTATATTTTAATTCCCGAAATAGAAGAAACGAGAGATTTTTCAAAATTTGAAGTCACAAGAGTTTTTAATAAGGTTTACTTTTTTTTAAGGGATAAAACTGAAAATTTTCTTCTATAAGTTTTTTAAGTTCTTTATAATCTTTGATATAAAAATCTGCTAATAAATTGGGATTTTTAAAGGAAACCATTTTAACTTTACATTTTTCACATAAATCTTTATCTACTTTTGAATCACCTACATAAAGGGTGGCTTCCTTTTTTACTTTAAAATATTTTAAAATAGTAAGAAGGGCTAAAGGATTATTTTTAGAAACAACAGAAGCAGTCATAACAAAATCAAAGTAGTTTTTCAAATTAAAATGTTCTAAAAGAGGAAAAGTTGAGGTGGTTCTATTAGTACATATTGCTAAATAAAAATATTTTCTTGCCCAATTTAAAAAATCTATAAGTCCATCTTCTAAAGTCATATACTTAAAAAAGAGTTGATAGGGGGTCTCCTTTTGGATTTTTTTGGCTAATTCTAATTTTTCAGGATGGTTTCTTAAAAGATACTGAAGGCACTCATCTACTGAATGCATATGAATAAATTCTATTTCTTCAGGAGTTAGAGGAGATCTACCTAATTTTTTTAAAATATAATTATAAAAATTGATATTTGCTAACTTTGAATCAAAAAGAACACCATCACAATCAAAAACAAGAAGCTTAAGGTAATTCATTTTTTTCTTTTTAAAAGATAATCACTTATAAAAAGAAGTAAATCTTTATAAAAATTGTTGGGCAATTCTTTTAAACAATCCTTAGCTAAATTTATATATTGCTCAGCCTTTTCTTTACTTTTTATAAATCCTTGATTTTTTTCAATGATTTTTTTAGCAGTTTCAAAATCCTTTTTTTCAACTTCAGGAGTTTTAAGTAAATAAAGAAGCGTATTTTTTTCTTCAGTATCTGCTAACTGTAATGCATAAATAACAGGCAAGGTTATTTTTCCTTCTTTAAAGTCCTTTCCTAAATCTTTCCCTGTTTCTTCACTCAAATAATCAAGAAGATCATCAATTATTTGAAAAGCAAGCCCTAAATATTTACCAAAATTTTTAAGTAACAAACATTCATTTGGTTTAGCTTCTCCCAAAATAGCCCCTACCTCGCAACAAGCAGATATTAAAACAGCAGTTTTTCTGTAAATAACCTCTTCATACTCAGCTTCTGTAAGGTTGGTATTATCAAGATTAAGAAGTTGCAAAATTTCTCCTTCACTCATAAGAAGAGTAGTCTGTGTAATTACATCCATTATCCTTGGATTTTCTAATAGGCTTGCAAGTCTTAAAGCCTTAGCATATAAGTAATCTCCTACAAGAATAGTTGCTTGATTTCCCCAAAGATTTCTGGCAGCTTTTCTACCTCTTCTAAACTCTGCAGAATCAACTACATCATCATGAAGAAGAGTTGCTGCGTGTAAATATTCAAAAAGTATTGAAGTTCTATAAATAGTTTCTAAATATTTGTTATTTAAATTTTCGTTTAAAAAAAGTTTAGCACAAAGAACTGTTAATAAAGGTCTAATTCTTTTTCCACCAGAAAAAATAACGTATTCACTTACTTGATTTATAAAGGGATGTTGAGAGTCTAAATAGGTTTTGAGGGTTTTTTCTATAATATTTAATTCAGATTTTATTTTTTCTAAAATTTCTACTTCTGACACTATGAAGTCCTTAAATTTTTTAAGTAATTATAGTATAAAAAAATTTTTTTAAAAGATTAAAAATAAAATGAAAAAACAAAAAAATTTTCTAAAAAATAAAAAACAATTTTTAAATCCAATTAAGATTTTAAATAATTTTAAAAAATTATTTATAACAGCTTAAAATTAGGTTTGACTTTTGAAATTATTTTTTTAATTTTAGGTTTAACAAACAAATTCTAAATTTATAGGAGGTGGATATGCAGGATATAAGGATTAAAGATCTACCCCCACCTCATGGTGGAAAGCTTGTTGAAAGAGTAGTAAGAGATCCTCGTGCAGCTTGGAAACTTATGGAAAAATGTTCAGCAGTTTATGACATTAAACCGACCCTTTTTAAAGGTATGCCTGTTAGAAATGTTTATAGAGAAATTATGTCAGTTTGTTATGGATTTTTTAGCCCTGTTGAAGGTTCAATGACAAAAGCTGAACTTGAAAGTGTTCTTGAAAGAAGAAGACTTTTGAGCGGATGGGTATTCCCTTATCCAATCCTTTTTGATATTTCTGAAGATGATTTTAAACAACTTCGTGAAAAATTTGGTGAAATTGGACCAGGGGATTGGTTACTTTTAAGATTAAAGGGTGAACCTTTTGCAATTCTTGAAATTGAAGAGGTCTATGAAATAAGTCCAGGTGATGTAGCAGTAAGAACTTTCGGAACACCTGATAAAAATCCAGAAGTTGTAAGAGTTCCTTTTGATCAAAAACATACTGGTTATAATATATACTGTTCTTTAAATCCTATTATTCTTGCAGGAAAATATACTATTATTAATGAACCAAAACTTAGACCTCCTTTTGACAGATTTTGGTATCCACCTAAGAAAGCAAGAGAAGAATTTAAGAGAAGAGGATGGACAACAGTTATTGCTCATCAAACAAGAAACGTTCCCCATACTGGACATGAAGCATTAATGAAGATGGCAGCTTATATTGGTGATATTAAACCCTGTGATGGAATAGTAGTTAATGCTATTATTGGAGCAAAAAGAATAGGTGATTTCCCAGATGAAGCAATTGTAGAAGCTCATGAAATGTTGCATCTTGCTGGTTATATTAAACCAGAAAGACACATGGTTACTATAACCCTTTGGGATATGAGATACGGGAATCCAATAGAATCTTTACTTCACGCTGTAATTAGACAGAACATGGGAATTTCTTTCCATATGTTTGGAAGAGACCATGCTGCATTAGGTGAATATTATGACATTTATGCAACACAGATTTTATGGTCTAAAGGAATTCCAAGTTTTGGATTTGATGCACCTCCTTTTGCTGTTCCTGGTGGATTTTATATAAGACCTCAAAATATTGCTGAATTTTGGTATTGTCCAAAATGTAAAGAATTTGCCTATTCTGAAAATTGTAATCATAAAGGAATTTATTCAAGATATTCTGGTAGCTTTATTAGAGGACTTATAAATGAAGGTCTAACACCACCACCAGAAATTTACAGACCAGAGGTTTATAAGGTAGTTGTGAAATGGTGGAAAGAATTTGGTTATCCTTTCAACAATGAGAAATATTTAAAAGAAAGAGAAGAAAGATTAGAAGTAGATCTTCCTCATATGGATATACCAGAACATTTAAAGAAAAAAATTTCTTAAAAAGTAAAGGAGGGGAATATGGCTAAATATTTTGCAATCATATTAGATGAAAAAAGACTTGCAGCTATAAAAGGAACATCTCTTGAAGAGAAAATTGAACCTATCTTTGGAGGAGCTTTGAAAAGATTGGTAATTGAGGTTCCTGATGATCTTGCTCAAAAAACTATTGATCAATTCTCAAGAGCAAGATTTGATGCAAGAGGTTTTATTGAAGAAACTCCAGCTGCATTTAAAAGACTCGTATTTAAGAAGGTTGTAGAATTAAAATCCTTAGGTCCAGAGGTTATCGAGAAAGCCCTTGAGGAACTTCCTTCTATTAAGGAAGAGATAGAAAAAGAAGATAGAGAGCTTCCTGTTCCAGATATTGATATAAGTGATATTTTAGAATTACAAAAAAATCCAGTACAAAAACCAGTTCAATAAAAAAACTATAAAGGGGGTGTTAATATGCCAAGTTATGTAAATCCTGAAAAATGTGATGGATGCAAAGGTGGAGACAAAACAGTATGCATGTACATTTGTCCTAATGACCTTATGATTCTTGATCCTGAAGCAATGAAAGCTTACAATCAGGAACCTGATCAGTGCTGGGAATGTTATAGCTGTGTAAAAAGCTGTCCTCAAGGAGCAATTTCTGTAAGACACTATGCAGATTTCGCTCCTCTTCATGGAACCTGCCAGCCTATGCGTGGAACTACTGATATTATGTGGACAATTAAATTTAGAAATGGTGTGGTTTTAAGATTTAAGTATCCTACAAGAACTACTCCTGAAGGTTCTGCTGATCCTACAGTAGGGAAACCAACACCCGATCCTGCATTAATTAATACCAATCAGCTTTTTACTGAAGCTGCTGATGGAAAAGAGCCTGCTAAACCTGCTGCAGTATTAAACAAAAAATTTGAAGTTGGTGCACTTGGTAAAACTATGAAAATTAAAACAGCTTAGAAAATTTAAAAAATTTGAAAGGAGGTGGCACTATGCCTAAGATTTGGCATTATAATCCTGGTTTAGAATGTGCAGAACCTGAAATTGTAGAAAAGGAAACAGATATTTTGATAGTTGGTGGAGGAATGGCAGCCTGTGGTGCTGCGGTGGAAGCTGTTCAGTGGGCTAAACCTCATGGATTAAGAATTATTCTTTGTGATAAGGCTGCTATGGAAAGATCTGGTGCGGTAGCTATGGGTCTTTCTGCTATAAACACCTATATTGGGGAAAATACACCTGATGACTATGTTAGAATGGTCCGTTGTGACTTAATGGGTATTGTTCGTGAAGACCTTGTTTTTGATGTAGGTCGTCATGTTGATGATACAGTTCATTGTTTTGAAGAATGGGGTCTTCCTATCTGGAAAAAGGATCCCCAGACTGGAAAAACCTTAGATGGTGCTGAAGCAAAGGCTAAAGGGCTTACTCTAAAAGCTGGTGCTCAACCTGTTCGTTCTGGTCGCTGGCAGATAATGATTAATGGTGAATCTTATAAAGTAATTGTCGCTGAAGCAGCAAAAAATGCTCTTACTGGTTATGATAAGGCAGAAATTATTGAAAGATGTTTTATTGTAAGACCTCTTCTTGATGCTAATGAGCCTAATCGTTGTGCTGGAGCAGTAGGATTCTCTGTAAGAGAAAACAAAATTTATATTATTAAAGCAAATGCTACATTACTTGCTACTGGTGGAGCTGTTAATGTATTCCGTCCAAGATCAATTGGTGAAGGAAAAGGGCGTGCTTGGTATCCTGTATGGAATCCCGGAACAGGATATGCAATGTGTGCCCAAATTGGTGCCAAGCTTGCACTTATGGAAAATAGATTTATACCTGCACGTTTTAAAGATGGTTATGGTCCAGTTGGAGCATGGTTCTTACTCTTTAAAGCAAGGGCAACTAATGCATTTGGAGAAGATTATGTGGCAAAGCATAAAGATGAGTTAAAGAAATTTGCTCCTTATGGTGAGGCAACTCATATTGGAACCTGCTTGAGAAACCATGCTATGCTTATTGAAATGGAAGCTGGACGTGGACCTATCTATATGCATACTGAATGGGCACTTCAGGAAGCTGCTGAGAAAATGGATAAGAAAGAATTTAAACATCTTGTTGCCGAAGCTTGGGAAGACTTCCTTGACATGTGTGTAACTCAGGCTGGACTTTGGGCTTGTTTAAATATTGAACCTGAAAAACTCCCCTCTGAAATTATGCCTACAGAACCCTATCTTTTAGGATCTCATGCTGGATGTGCCGGTGCTTGGGTATGTGGTCCTGATGAAGATTGGGTTCCTGAAGAGTATAAAGCTCCTTGGAGAGAAATTGGGCTTTATAACAGAATGACCACAGTAAAGGGACTTTTCTGTGCAGGAGATACTGTAGGAGCATCTGGACATAAATTCTCCTCTGGTTCTCATGTAGAAGGAAGAATTGCAGCTAAAGCTATGGTAAAATTCTGCTTAGATCATAAAGATTACAAACCTACTCCAAAAGAAAATCCTGAAGAATTAAAGAAAGAAATTTATGGTCCCTGGTATAGATTTGAACAATTTAAGACTGCAACTACTGCTTATGAAGTTAATCCAAACTACTTGATACCTCGTCATATTCAGGATAGACTTATGAAACTTATGGATGAATACGTTGCTGGATGCTCTACCTTCTATAAAACTAATAAAATTATGCTTGAAAGAGGTCTTGAACTTATTAAGATGCTTAAGGAAGATATGGAGCTTGCAGCTGCAAGAGACCTTCATGAACTTATGAGAGCTTATGAAAATAGACATCGTGTATGGACTGCAGAAGCTCATCTTTTACATATTCTCTTCCGTGAAGAAACCCGTTATCCTGGATACTATTACAGAACTGACTTCCCCAATCTTGATGATGCAAATTGGAGATGCTTCACTCTTTCCTCCTATAATCCCGAAACTAAGGAGTGGACTTTAGAAACTTATCCTTATGTCCAGATTATTCCTGATCCACTTGGACCGTAAAATTTAGAATAAAAAGAGGGGGCTTAAAGCCCCCTCTTTTTTTATTTTGTTTTCAGGATAAATCCCCTTTGAGGGAGGGGATTTATCCTGAAAACAATTTTTAGGAGGTAATTATGAAAAAACCTATATTAGTTGTAGGAGGAGGAATTAGTGGAATAACAGCAGCAGTAGAAGCTGCTGAGGTTGGAGCTGAAGTAATATTAATTGAAAAAGAACCAAGCTTAGGTGGAAGGGTTGCTCAACTGAGATATTATTTTCCAAAACTTTGTCCCCCTAATTGTGGTTTAGAGATTAATTATAGAAGAATTAAAACTAATCCCAGAATCAAAGTTTATACTATGACAGAAATTGCAGAAATTTCTGGCGAAAAAGGAAATTATAAAGTAAAAGCAGTTGTTAAGCCAAGATATGTGAATGACAATTGTACAGCTTGTGGAGAGTGTGAGAAAGTTTGTGAGGGTGAAAGAGTAAGTGAATTTGATTTTGGATTAAGAAAAACAAAAGCAATTTATTTGCCTCATCCTATGGCATTTCCTATGAAATATGTTCTTGATAAATCCGCCTTAGCTCCCGGAGATTTAGAAAGAATAATGTCTGCTTGTAAATATAATGCTATAGATCCAGATATGAAAGAAGAAACCTTAGAGTTTGAGGTAGGAGCTATTATATGGGCAACTGGTTGGAAACCTTATGATGCTACAAAACTTGATAATTTAGGGTATGGTAAATATGCTAATGTTATAACCAATATGCAAATGGAAAGACTTGCTTCGCCCTGGGGACCAACTGGAGGAAAAATTTTAAGACCTTCGGATCAAAGTTTTCCTAAAAGGGTTGCCTTTGTTCAGTGTGCTGGATCACGTGATGAAAATCATTTACCCTATTGTTCCTATATATGTTGTTTAGCCTCTCTTAAGCAAAGTTTATATTTAGCTGAACAAGATCCTGAGGCTGAAGCCTTAATTTTTTACATAGATATAAGAACACCTGGAAGATATGAAAAATTTTTAAGAAGAGCTCAAAATGAGGCTCGCATTAATTTTATTAAAGGAAAGGTAGCGAAAATTGAAGAAGATCCTGAAACTAAAGATTTAATAGTCACAGCAGAAGATATACTTTCAGGTAAAAAAATACATGAAAAAGTCAACTTGGTTGTTCTTGCACTTGGTATGCAACCAAGTATAGCAGGAATAAATATTAAAGGACTTGAAGTTGATGAAAACGGTTTTGTAATTTCAGAAAACGGGATAATTGCTTGTGGATGTGCTAAAATGCCTCTTGATGTTATGACTTCTAATGAAACAGCAACTGGCGCAGCTTTGAAAGCTGTTCAAACTATATTAAGGGGGTAAAAAATGGAAAAGATAGGTGTATTTATATGCACTTCTTGTGATATTGGTAATCGTTTAGATATTGCAGAATTAGAAAATGCTGCTCGTGATCAGGGAGCAGTTGCAGTATATAGTAGGGAATTTCTCTGTTCAAAGGAGGGCAAAGCTTTTATTGAAGAAAAAATTAAAGAGAACGGACTTGATGCTGTTTCTATTTGTGCCTGTTCTCCAAGAGTTAATTATGATGTCTTTGATTTTGGAAATGTGGCTGTAGAAAGGGTTAATTTAAGGGAAGGAATAGTTTGGAGTAGATTTCTTTTAGGAGAAGGAGGAGAGATTTTAGAAGACACTGCTGACTATATCGAGGGAGTTCCTTTTAAAAATGAGCTTATGGCTTTAGCAAAGGATTATGTTAAAATGGGAGTTGCTAAACTTCAAGTTTATAAACTTCCTGAACCATTTAAACCAGAAGAGGAAACTTCTAAAACTATACTTGTTATTGGTGGGGGAGTAGCAGGATTGACAGCAGCTTTAGAAGCTGCTAATGCCGGTTATGATGTAGTATTAGTTGAAAAGGAAAAAGAACTGGGTGGATTTGTTGCTAAAATGAAGGGTCATTGCGAAGTTAAACATCCTTTTAAAAATATTGTTCCTCCTATAGTAGATGAACTTATTTCTCAAGTAGAAAGTAATGAAAAAATAAAGGTTTATAAAAAGGCAACTGTTGCAAGTATTTCAGGAATGCCTGGACTATTTAAGGTAAAGATTAATGTAGATGGAAAAGAAGAAGAGGTCAAAATAGGGGCTATTGTTTTAGCAGCTGGATTTAAACCTTATGATGCAAGTAAACTTGACTCCTTAGGATATGGAAATATTAAAAATGTAGTCACTAATGTTCAATTTGAGGAAATGGCAAAAGAAGGTAAATTTATAAGACCTTCAGATGGGGCACCTATTAAAAGTGTTCTTTTTATTCTATGTGCTGGACAAAGAGACGAAAATCATTTACCCTATTGTTCAGGATATTGTTGTTTAGCTTCTCTTAAACAGGCTAAATATATTAGAGAAGCAGATCCTGATGCAAAGGCATTTATAATTTATGATCATATGAGAACAATGGGAATTTATGAAAACTTTTATAAAACTTTGCAAGACGATCCAGGTGTCTTTTTAACTAAGGGTAAAGTGGTTGAAGTTTCTGAGGGGGAAGATGGAAAAGTAAAAGTGATAGTTGAAGAAACGCTATTGGGAGAAAAATTAGAAATAAATGTTGATTTGGTGGTCCTCGCTATAGGAATGGTTCCTGTAACAGCTGAAGGACCTGTCCTTAATTTAGAATATAGACAAGGTCCAGGGTTACCTCCTGATGAACTTGAACTCTTTTATGGATATGCCGATTCTAACTATATTTGTTTCCCCTATGAAACAAGAAGAACTGGTATTTATGCTGCAGGTGCAATTCATCAACCAATGACTATAGCACAAGCAATAGAAGATGCACGTGGAGCAGCTCTTAAGGCTATTCAGTGCCTTGTTGCTATTGAAGAGGGTCATGCAGTTCATCCAAGAACTTGGGATTTTGCCTATCCAGAATTTGACCTTAAAATGTGCACTCAGTGTAAAAGATGTACTGAAGAGTGTCCTTTTGGTGCTTTAAATGAAGATGAAAAAGGTAATCCTTTACCAAATATTACAAGATGTAGACGTTGTGGAACCTGTTTCGGTGCTTGTCCTCAGAGAATTATTAATTTTAAAGATTACTCTATTGAGATGGTTGGAAATATGATAAGGGCAACTGAAATGCCAGAACAAGGTTATGGACTTTATAGGCTTATGGCTTTTATCTGTGAAAATGATGCTCTACCAGCTTTAGATATGGCAGCTCTTCAAAGAAAAAGCATACCTGTTACTTTTAGAATAATCCCTGTTAGATGTTTAGGAGCAGTTAATGTTTCTTTTGTTAAAGATGCCATGAGTAAAGGTTATGATGGAATTCTTTTATTAGGATGTAAATATGGTGAAAATTATCAGTGCCATTTTATTAAAGGAAGTGAATTAGCTAATAGACGTATGGAAAATGTTGCAGAAACTTTACAACAACTCGCTTTAGAGCCAGAAAGAGTAACTTTATACACTGTAGCTATTGATGAAGTAGAAGAGGTAATTAAAAAGATGAATGAATTTAATGAAGAAATAAAAGGATTTGAAGAAAATCCATTTAAAGGTTGGTAAAGGAGGATTGCTATGGCTAATGAAATTATAAAAGTTGATGTAGATTTAGAAGCAATTAAGGAAATACAGAGCTTAGGAGGAGATACATTAAAAAAATGTTATCAATGTGCTACTTGTTCTACAGTTTGTCCTTTATCACCTGATGAAGCACCCTTCCCAAGAAAACAGATGATTTTAGCTCAATGGGGTTTTAAAGAGAAATTACTTAATGATCCAGCTATTTGGTTATGTCATCAATGTGGAGATTGTAGTAAATATTGTCCGAGAGGAGCTAATCCTGGTGAAGTAATGGCAGCCTTAAGACTTTCTGTTATTAAAGAAGCAACACCCTTTAAATTTTTACATACCTTTTATAATAATGCTTGGGGATTTCCTATTCTTATATTAATTGCCCTCTTTTTTATTTTAATTGCTACAATTGCTACCTTTGGAGGAATTCCCAATTTCTTTGATGCGGATTCTTTCCCTTACGGAGGTCCTTCTTATGAAATTTGGTTTATCCATCTTCCTGCAAGAGTTTTGATGATAGATGTAATATTTTTACCTTTAGCAGTTTTTGTAATTATTATTTTATTTTCAGCTATTAACAGAATGTGGAATGCCTATGTAGAAACTTATAAGATTCCTCAAGCTTATAGATATGGTATGTGGACTATTTTAAAAACTTATTTACTTTCAGCCATTGGAGAAATTTTAAATCACAATAGATTTGAAAAATGTGAAGCTAATAAATGGAGAGCTTTACCTCATAAAGTTCTCCTTTGGGCTTTTATTCTCTTAGCTTTAACTACAGCTATTGTTTTTGTTATGGCAGATATTTTAGGATTTCATACACCTTGGAATCCTCTTCTTCATCCTGTAAAATGGTTGGGGAATATTGGAGGGCTTATGCTTCTTTATGGGATTATTAGTATAATTTTAGGAAGATCTCAAGCTGAAAGGGAAAAAAGTGTAAAGACTAGTTATCCTGATAGTTTTTTAGTGTATTTAATTTTATTGGTTGGTTTAACTGGATTTGGAATCGAAATCTTTCGTAATATTTCTGCTCTAAGATCACTTACTTCTTTAATTTATATTGCCCATTTAGTATTTGTATTTATTTTATTTTTAGGTGTAGCTTATTCTAAATTTGCACATCTTGCTTTTAGAACAACAGCAGTTGTATTTGATTTATATTTTAAGGATATAAATCAGAAAATGTCTTGATATCACTTTAGCTTCTCTTGACAAAATTTTAAAATAAGTTAATTTTAATAAAAATTGGAGGGGTACCCGAGCGGCCAAAGGGGCCGGGCTGTAAACCCGGTGGCTTTCGCCTTCGGAGGTTCAAATCCTCCCCCCTCCATTTAAATTATTTGGTAATGCGGGCGTAGCTCAATGGTAGAGCATCAGCCTTCCAAGCTGAGGGTTGCGGGTTCGAGTCCCGTCGCCCGCTTTGAAAATTGATAATTAAGCCCACGTAGCTCAGGAGGTAGAGCACTTCCTTGGTAAGGAAGTGGTCACCGGTTCGAGTCCGGTCGTGGGCTTAATAAAAATAAAAAATGGATTATAATTATATTTTTAGGGAGGAGAGGAGATGGCGAAGCCTAAATTTGAGAGGAAGAAGCCTCATTTAAATGTAGGGACTATTGGACATATTGATCATGGGAAGACCACATTAACGAGTGCGATAACGAGGGTGTTATCAACGAAGGGATTAGCAAGGTGGGTTCCATTTGATGAGATAGACAAGGCACCTGAGGAGAAGGCAAGGGGTATAACGATACAGCTTGCGCATGTGGAGTATGAGAGTGAGA
>Ga0272445_1000268_pt1 | contig 51132 bp, 63 predicted proteins | sample YNPCB0031_FD_194404 | JGI IMG/M metagenome (GOLD analysis project Ga0272445, IMG submission 194404) | Hot spring sediment microbial communities from Yellowstone National Park, WY, United States - YNP-CB-003-1 | ecosystem: Environmental > Aquatic > Thermal springs > Hot (42-90C) > Sediment... | reverse complement strand
CGCTTAGCTTTATAAACTGGTAGAAAAGGAAATCTAGCTTCTTTCTTTTTTCTTCATCCTTTATTTGTTTGACCAAGCTTTCGTACTTTGTTTTAGCCACTACACCAAAGAAGTTTACAGACTCTGGTTTGTACTCACTTATTACTTTCCGAACTTCTCTTTCGTCTGCTGTTTTATAATCTGCGGAGAAGATTTCAACTGGCTTGTGTTCTTCCTTCTGGTCCTGCCTTTTGGTCCTTCTTTTAGTTTCTTTAACTTCTTGGCTTGGAATTTCAGCTTTTTCTACCTGTTCTTCTTCTATTTTTGGAACTATGCTTTCCTCTTTAGGTTGAATTGTTATAGAAGGATAAAGTTTTGGAAGAACGTCAGAATAGTAAGAATAAACATTCTTTTTCAATTCCTCTTTACTTATTTTAAGACAGTTCGCATGAAGCCTTTTTATATCTTCAAGCAGTTTGTCTACAACCTCCTCATTTTTTGTGTTTTTATCTTGATAATAATGGAAAATGAAGCCATTGCCTACATACACGCTTATAATTTCTGCATTCTCACAATCTATTCCCTTATACCTTATTCCAAAAATCGGTTTTAATCTTTTGCCCACTAAAACCTTATCTTCAAAACTTTTTGGAATCATAAAAGGATAAAGAGAACTTGACAAGGAAACAAAGAACGGAACTTCTAATTTGTTGAATTCAACTTCTTCAAAAAGAATTTCCAGGATTTCTTTTGCTGTTTGGAAGGAAATGTTTCTTTTATCGTCAAAGTTTGCTAACAGCAATTTTTCCAATGTCCATCTTCCTTATATTTAAGATACCTTCCTCTAACAATTCTAGCCTCTTTTCCTACTTCAAGCCTTGGAAAATATTTCTCCATTCTTGATAAAATTTCTTTTCCCAGAATTTCCTTAGACACAATAAAATATGAGAAGGATAAATTTTTAAGCATTGAAAAGGTAAGCACTTCAACTTAAAATAAAAGAACAATTAAAATTAATAAGTTGGTGTTAAAATTGAAGCTAAAGCCGAAGATTGAAGAAATCAGATTTAATCCAAAATTAGAGAAAAAAATTCTTGAAAAATGGGGAAAAGAAAAAATCTATAAGTTTAATCAAAAAGCAAAGAAGATTTTCTCCATAGATACTCCTCCCCCTTATCCTTCTGGCAGACCTTGGCACATAGGAGCTGTAGCCCACTATTCCCAAATAGACATGATAGCAAGAACAGCTCGTATGCTTGGTTTTAACGTATTCTTCCCAATAGGCATAGATAGGAATGGAATAGGAGTGGAAAGGTATGCTGAAAAAAGGTTTAACATCAGTTTGCACGAAATGCCAAGAGAGGAGTTTTTAACTTATTGCAAGAAAGCTTTGGACGAGCTTGAAGCTGAAATGCTAGATACAATGAAAAGATTGGGTATATCCGGCGATTTTGACAATTATTATCAGACTGATTCTGAAAGCTATAGAAAGCTTACACAATCCACTTTTATAGAGCTTTGGAACAAAGGGTTGATATACACCGATACTAGACCTAACAACTTCTGTCCTAATTGTAGAACTACTATAGCTGATGCAGAAGTTATTTACGAAGAGATGGAAACAGAGCTCGTGTATGTGAAGTTCAAAGTAAGAGAAACAAAAGAAGACTTGATAGTAGCAACGACAAGACCCGAGCTAATCTGCGCATGCCAAGCTGTTCTTGTTCATCCCCAGGACGAACGATACAAACGATTTGTAGGCAGGCATGCTATAATCCCAATTTATGGAAGAGAAGTACCGATACTTGCAAACACCTCTGTAGACCCTAAGTTTGGTTCTGGTGTAGTGATGATATGTAGCTATGGAGATACTGAGGATGTAAGACTTTTTAGAGAGCTAAAACTACAAGAGATAATTGCTGTAGACGAACAGGGAAAAATGACGAAGAATGCAGGTGCCTACTCAGGATTAACAACAAAAGATGCAAGAATTCAGATAGTAAAAGATCTGAAAAACAATGGTTTGCTAGTGAAAAGGGAATCAATAATTCATAGAACTCCTGTATGTGAGAAGTGTCGCACACCAATAGAAATAATTCCAATGAATGAGTTCTACCTAAAGCAATTACCTTTCAAGAACAGTATAAGGAAGTGTGGCGAAACCATGACCTTCTATCCTGAAATGCATAGACAGCTTTTACTAAACTGGATAGACTCTATAACTATAGATTGGCCAATAAGCAGAAGGAGATACTATGCAACCGAAATACCTGTCTGGTACTGCAAAAGCTGCGGAGAGGCGCATGTACCAAAACCTGGAAAATACTATAAGCCTTGGAAAGAGAAGGCGCCTTTTGAAAAGTGTAGTAAGTGTGGTGGAAAAGAGTTTATAGGCGAAACTAGAACTTTCGATACATGGTTTGATTCAAGTGTATCTCCGCTTTTCATTTCCAAATATCTGGAAGATGAAAAGTTTTTCAAGAAAGCCTATCCTGTCAGCATAAGACCTCAAGGTAAGGATATAGTCAGAACATGGCTTTATTATACTTTGTTGAGATGTTACCTAGCGGTTGGTGTTTTCCCATTCAAGGCGGCATGGATCTCGGGTTACTGTGTAGACGAGAAGGGAGAGAAGATGAGCAAAAGTAAAGGAAATGTAATAGATCCTAAGCCAATAATAGAAAAGTATGGAGCTGATGCTTTCAGGTTTTGGTCTGCTCAAGAAGCTAGTCTGGGATTTGACTTTAGAGCTTCGGAAGAAAGAATAGCCAATGCTAGCAAGTTCTTGACAAAGCTTTGGAATATAGCTCGTTTCATTTCCATGTTTCCTGTTGTTAAGAAAGCAAAACTCATGCCTCCTGATAAATGGATTCTTGGCGAACTTGCTGAAACTTCAAAAGCTGTTAGAGAAGGTTATGAAAAGTTTAATTTTTTCATTCCAGCAACTAAGATGAGAGAATTTCTTTGGAACTTGTTTGCTAATCATTACATAGAAATGGTTAAACCGAGGGCATATGGAAGAGGTTTTTCAAAAGAGGAACAAAGAGCTGCTTGGTTCACGCTTCATACTTGCTTGAGAATTTCTTTAAAATTGCTTGCACCAATCATTCCTTTCGTAACTGATTATATTTGGAGAAGCTTGTACAGTAAAAGAAGCATACATTTAGAAAAATTTGAAAAAATTCCTTGGAAAAGAAAGGAAAAGTTAACAGAAAAAATAGTAGAATTTAATTCAAAAGTATGGAGTATAAAGAAGGAGAAAGGAGTTCCTCTTACTGCAGAAATTCAGATAACAGTACCAAAAGAGCTGAAGAAATTTGAAAAGGATCTAAGAGCAATGCATAACATTAAAGAATAGCTTTTGAAATTTTGGTTGTTGTATGATGGAGAAAATTTGGCTCGTCATCCTACTAAACCTATTACCAACTTCAGAACAAATAGGTGGAATAATGGTTGGATTATCATTAGGTTTGAACCCGTTAGAAGTTTTTCTTATTTCCCTAACAATAAACTGTCTTCTTTTCTTTCCTGTTTATTTTGGGTTGGAAGCATTTTATGAAAATTTTCTTAGAAAGGTAAGACTTTTTAGGAAGTATTTAGAAAGAACTAGAAAAAAGGGCAAACCTTATGTTGATAAGTATGGAGTACTTGGATTAACTCTTTTCATAGCCTTACCGACACCTCTAACCGGAACATATACTGCTTCTGTTCTAAGTTGGTTCTTGGGTCTTGACTGGAAAAAATCTTTTATCGCAATACTTCTAGGTTCTTCTGTTGGTGCTCTTGTAATCTTTTTAAGTTTTTTCGGGACTTTTTATATTTTTAAAACATTAATAGGTGTTTAAAATGAAGCAAGAAGAAATTTTAAAGTTGAAAAAGTTAGTAAGAGAGTTGGAAAGTTATAAGGGTAGACATACAGAGCTTATATCAGTTTATATACCAGCTGGAGCTAACATAGTAGAAGTTGCAAATCAGCTGTTTGAAGAGAAAGGAACTGCTAGCAACATCAAGAGCAAGACCACTAGAAAGAATGTGTTAGCTGCCTTGGAAAAGATCCTTCAACATCTAAAAAATTTTAGAGAAACTCCTCCTAATGGTTTGGTAATATTTTGTGGTAATGTATCGCCAATAGAAGGTAAGGAAGATATACGTTTATGGAGCTTTGAGCCCCCTGAAAAACTGACTACAAAACTTTATTGGTGCGATCAAGTTTTTGTTCTAGATCCTTTAAAGGATATACTAAGCGAAAAAGAAATTTTTGGGCTAGTGGTTTTGGATGCTCGAGAAGCAAATATAGGCTTATTGGAAGGAAAGAGAATTGTGCCTTTAAAACATCTTGAATCGACTGTACCAAGCAAGACTGTAAAAGGGGGGATGTCACAAGCTCGTTATGATAGGTTGAGAGAAGATGCAATAAACGAATTTCTAACAAAAGTTGGAGAAGAAGCTTCGAACCTTTTCTTGAAACAGGAAAAGCTTGCTGGAGTTATAGTAGGCGGTCCTGGACCTATCAAGGAAAGGTTTGTTAAGGAAGGATATCTTAACTACATGATCCAGAAAAAAGTGCTAGGAATTAAAGATACAGGATATACAGGAGAATATGGTCTGGAAGAATTAGTAAAAAGATCTGAAGATTTGGTAAAAGAAACTGCACTTGGTAAAGAAAGAGAAATTATGGAAAAATTTTTCACAGAAATTAGTAAAGAAGGTTTGGCTGTTTATGGTGAAGAAAAAGTAAAAGCTGCATTAGAGGTTGGTGCAGTAGATACACTTCTAATTTCGGAAGAATATCCAAGCAGCAAGGCTGAAGAATTGGTAAAACTTGCTGAAGATCTCGGCGCTAATACCATCTTTATCTCAGTAGAGACTTCTGAAGGTAGAGAATTTTTGAAGTTAGGAGGAATCGGCGCATTACTGAGATTCAAGCTCAAATAAATACCTTAGCAAAGTTTCCTCTTCTATTTTTTCTATCTTTTTATTCCCAATAATCACAGTTGGAGTTCTCCTCACACCTTTAAAAAATGCAAAGATCTTTCCTTCAAAATAGTTTACGTCACGAACTTTAAGCTTTGCACCAGTTTTTTCAGCAACCTTTTTGGCTATTTCGAGGGCTTTTCTATCTTCTTCTGGAAGTATGCTGATAGTATAAGAAAATTCCGGTAATACGTTCCAAGGTATTATGTCCCACTTGCTGGAAAGCACGGAATAATTCGGTTTTACTGGGTTTATTTTAATGGCTAATTTTTCATTTTTCACATAAATTTCTATACTTTTCATCAATAGAAAATTTGACAAAAAAGATTAAAGCTTTAACCTCTAACATCTAATTCTATCTTATGATAAAATACCCCTCACGCGGAAGCTACAGTTTCTTAGGGCTAGAAAGTGTGAAGCCTGAAGAAGCAGACGTAATAATCTTTCCTGTACCTTACGATTCGACAAGCAGTTATAAGCCAGGAACAAGATTCGGACCAAGAGCCATAATACTTGCTTCAAACGAAATTGAAACTTTTGACCTAGAAATGAAAAAAGATTTAATTCAGCTAAAGTTTTGTACATTGCCAGAACTAGAAGTTGATGTAGGTTCTCCAGAATCTATGGTAAATTCAATAGCTAATGTTTGTGAACAAATAGTGAAAATGAAAAAGTTTTTTGTAATGTTAGGTGGTGAACATACAATTTCTATTGGTAGCATAAAAGCTTTAACAAAATTTTTTAGAAACTTCTCTGTAGTTTGCTTAGATGCCCATGCTGATCTGAGAGAAAGCTTTCAAAACAGTAATTATAGTCATGCATGTACGATGAGAAGAGTGTTAGAGTTTTGTAAAGATGTAATTTGGATTGGTACTAGGAGTATGAGTAAAGAAGAATACGAATTTGTAAATAAGCAGAAGCTAAAGATTTATGACAAAATTGTAGGTCTGGAAGAAATAATAGAAAATTGCAAAGAAAATGTTTATCTCAGCATAGATTTGGACGTTTTCGATCCTTCTATAATTCCCTCTGTTGGTACTCCAGTAGCAAATGGTCTTGGTTGGGAGGAAGTATTAAAATTTATCAAAAGATTGAATGAAGAAAAAAATATAATTGGGGCTGATGTAGTAGAATTTTTACCTCAACCATTCATTAGCTCAGAAGATTTGGTTGCTCAACTTGTAGCAAAACTCATAGCTTATAGGTTTTGGTGTGAAAGAAGATTTGGTTGAAGCCTTATTTTGCAATAGACGAAATTGTAAAAAGCTTTGCATTGCCTCGGAAAAATTAGCATACAATCTCTTGAAAAGTTTTGGATTCTACAAAACAAAATGGGAAAAATTCTTCAATAATTATTTGGAAGAAAAACGCAAATAATTATATGAAAGTCTTGGTTGCTGGAATTATAATCCTTTTGCTCATCCTTTTATACTTCTGGCTAAAAACTAGTAGGGAAAAGGATCTTCAAATAACTTCTTTAAAAGAAAATTTATCAGCTCTGCAGAAAGACTTGCTATCTACAAAAGCTGAGCTAGAAAGAATTAAAAACTTGTTTAACAACTTGACACTCTCGAAAGAGTCTAATCTTAGAAATCCGAGCTGGGAAGAATTAAAAACTTTTCTTGAAGCAGACAATACAAACAAGCTTGTGTACAATGAGTCTTTCGATTGTACTGGTTTTGCTATAGAACTCTTTAAGCGTGCAAGATTGAATGGGTTTAGAGTTGGTATAGTAGAAATTGAATTTGAGGATAACACGAGTGCTCATTTCCTAAACGTCTTTAAAACAAGCGATAAAGGTATTGTCTTCATAGATGTTACTGGTAATGAAAATGGGACTGGTAAGGATAAGGTAGGGTATTTAGAAATTGGAAAAGTGTATGGAACCATAAACTTGGAAAATCTAAGAGAAACTCTTGTAGATTGTAGCGTTAGCTGCTCAGAATTTTCAAAAAGAATAAATTATAAGAGCAACCAGAATATCTTTGATTATGCTTATTTTTCGAGTATGGAAAATTGTGTAAAATTTTATGAAGAGTGTGTAGATGCTTATAACAAAGCTGTAGAAGAGTATAATAAAGGCTATGGCAGTTATACTTACTCACAACTTAAAACATGGTACGACAACTTGCAAGTCCTAAAAAGTTATATTGTAAGCGAGAACTTCTTTGTAATATCTAAGTCTAGTAGTCCTGTGAAGAAAGTTCAGATCTTCTGGTAATCACTCTTCCTTTTTGCTTTTACTTTTTCTTGTTGCAACTATTAGTGCAATTAAGGAAATTATTAAGGAAACTATGCTTACTGCTACTGGCAAAGTTATTCCAAATTTTTGTGTCAATATTATCCTTGCAGAAACTATCTCAGATTCTCCATTTTTATTTCTGCACTGATAGTAAACAATTCTTTCCCCTTCTCCACTTTCAAGCTTCCATTCTTTAACTTCAGTATATGGTTCGTAATCGCTCCAAAATATCTTGTCATTGCTATACCTACATTCTTCAGCTCCAACTGCACTAAGAGAAAGAGTTACTAATGGAGAATCAGTAGTTTCTGCACCACCATTTATGAGAATAGAAAGATTTCTCGGAACTGCAGGCTTGACAGAAATTACGTCAGAAGTTGCTCTTACTTTTGCCTGAGGATCTTCGACACTTATGGTTTGATTTCCGGTCTTGTGAAGAATTACTGTTATTGTCTTTTGGCCATTGTCTGCTGGCGCAAATTTGTAAGTGGATGGAATAAATTTAGCTGTTGGATCTGTAGACGAGAAGCTAACAGTTCCTGTATAATCTGCTTTAATGACGTCAAAAGTTGAGTAGGCAGTAATAGTTATGTTAAAAGGTTCTCCTGAAACGACTTCGGATGGAAGACCAGAAATTACAAATCTTGTTAAAGGTCCTATCTTCACATTTATCGGGAAGCTACCTGTTTTCACGGTTCCAGCAGAATCTGTTATCTTCCAACCAAACTGGTACAAACCTATTTTATTTGGAGCTGTTACTGAGGAGAAAATAAAACTTTCGGTGAAACCTGGTCTTATTCCAATTCCTATCGAAGAAAATACTATATTCGTTACTTTACCTTCGCTTACTACCACAGAAGATTGCCAGCCAGTTGGAAGTATAAACAGATTTTTAACATCAAAATAGCTAATGTTACGTTCGTCTACTGGTATGCTAATTTCAATTTTTACTATGTTACTAGTTGAAGTCCTTTCGTTTGTGACGTTCAAAATCATTTCTTGTGTAGCACCCAATGGAAACTCTGAAGGACTTGCAGTAACTCTATAATATTCAGCTCTAGCTGGAACTGCCAAAAACAGGGCAAACAATACAAGCACTATCAAAACTTTTCCCTTCATTCTTCTCACTAATTAGTATGCAACTAAAACTTAAATTCTTGATTTTGTTAAATTTAAAAAACTTATTACAAAAGTTTAAATTTATTTCCCTTTTTCAGCCTTCTTCTCTTCTTTCAGCTCTGCTGCAGAAGGAAGTTTAAGCTCTAATTTATTCACTAGTCCAGCCTTCTTGTATGCCTCTATAACTTCTTCGTCGCTAGCCTCCTCTTTTATCTCTAACTTATACTCTAATGGTTGAAGGTGGAGAACGTTTACTCTCCTCCTTTTAACACCTGTAAGCAGCTTTGGTCCAGTAACTAGAACAAAATTTTCATCCATTTTTTTAAGCACAACACAATATCTTCCTTTCTCTCTTCCAGCTGTTTTTATACATACTCTTCCAACTTCTATCATTCAACCACCTACCAACTTGTTTATTAGCCATCCAACTACAAAAGATACAAAAATGTACCAGTAAACGCTGCTTAAACCATTTCCGAGAAATGGTAATTGGAAAGGAAGTTTCACCATATTTCCTGAGTACTTCATGTTTACCAGAACAAGAAAAGCTACCGAAACTACTGATGTTACTGCTATACCTTTAACAGTCAGTTTTATATACCTGTTATTTATAGAGACGAACTCTTTCATCCATTTTTCAGCAGCTTCCAAATTTTTAGACTGTTGTGCAATGCTGAGATTCTTTCTTATTTCAAGCATCCTCGCTTTTATTTCTTCAACAACTTCCTTCTTAACAAACAACCTATTCAAGGCATAAACTAAACTTGTAACTAAAGCTGCTAGGATTGTCAGAGCTAAAGGTGATTGTACAAGCGTATCTATCATTTTACTCACCTATTATCTTTCTTACTATTGGATGGGCTTCTTCCAAGTTCTCCATACTTAATTGTTCATAGTACTGATAAATAATCATTACTGTTAAAAGAATCCCTGTTCCTGAGCCTATAGCAGCAGTTATGTCTGCAAAAGCAGCTAGCAAACCTACAAAAAGCCCGCCAAGAAAAGCAACTTGTGGTATATACTTATTCAGCACAGCTTCCATAGTCTTGGCATCCCTTCTATAACCCGGAATTTGTAGCCCTACAGACTCTATCTGCTCCGCCACAGACTTTGCATCCATTCCAGAAGTACTTACCCAAAAAACGGAAAATATTGTACAAAGGATTGCAAATAAGGCTATGTGAATTGCCACACGTGCTAAATCTGTAGAACTTACTCCTGAACTAACCAACTGAAGCAAAAAGTTTGAAGGTGTGGAAAGATAATAAACTGCGCCGCTAACAGGATTACCATTGGCATCATAACATCCCAACAAACCGCAATGTAAACCGTTGTGTTGAGTAAGACCAATCCTTCCTAGTAGTTGAAAGTTTGCTATGAGCGCACCTGCAAGAATGACTGGAATGTTACTAGTATACAAGAGCTTAAGCGGCCAAGTTCTTCCAAACCCACGAAGAGCTGAAAAGGTTAAAGGAATTTCTATCGCTATGTCTTGAATGTAAACAACTATGAGGAAAACTAAGACAGTGGAAAGAATAGGTAAAAGAGTTTGGGTCATTAAAGCTGTATTCCCTACCAAGGCATTCAACAAAAATTGCCAAAATAGGCCTATTGGCAAATTTCCTAGGCTTGGAGTACACTCAGAAAAGTGGAAAGGTTTGCAAGTAGCTGGTAATGGTGAAAAAATTCTTATTAATATTTGAGTTGCTACGCCAGCTGCTATAAACAAACTTATACCAGAGCCTATTCCCCACTTGGATACAACATCGTCTAATAGTATTACAATTAAACCTCCTACTGCAAGCTGAAGTAGCACTATTATCTTCTTACTTATAGGACCAAGAACCAATATTGCTCCTCCAAAAACATAAACTGCTGCTGTAACAAAGCAAAAAATTACTGATAAAAATTTGTTCCAAGCCTGGAACTTCTTCCTATATTCTTCTTTTGTCATGTCCCAGTTGATTATTTTTGAACCTACTAAAAGCTGTAAGATTATTCCTGCAGTTACTATAGGACCTATTCCAAGCGTCATTAGGCTGCCAAATCTAGAGCCAAGGATCAATTCTATGTACCTAAATTGTTCGTAAGTAGAAGGTTCAACTCCATAGACAGTTATGTAGGAAAGTAAAAGATATGTTATTAAAACTATTCCAGTCCATTTTAGTCTAGTGTTTAAGCTTTGCCTGTAAGTAGGTTTTTTTACCGTAGGTATGTACTTTACTATTTTATATATCCAGCCTTCCATGATATCTTGAAATTAAGAATTTAAGGTTTAAATTAGTAGTTGAAACCTTTATTAAAGGTTATACCCTGATCCTTAAACTGAAGAAATTTAGAAAAGCATTAATTATTTGCTTGTCAAAATTACTTTTCCGCCAACTGCTTCTATTTTTTTCATAGCCAACCGAGAAGCTGATTCTACCTCTACTATCAAAGGTTTAGTTACAGTGCCACCTCCCAACAACTTGTTAAAACCAATTTTCTTCAAGTTAATTTTAACCGTTTCACCTTCTTTCTCTACAAGATTCTTTTCTATTAGTTCAGGTAACATTCTTTCCAATTCCACCAAATTTATAGTTTTTATCTTTTTTGGCCTACCAAACCCTTCTTTACCAAAATGATTTGGCTCATACTTCACAGTATAGCTCCACTTATGTTTGTGCATTCCTGCTGCTCCTCTGCCTCCTCGTGAACCTCCACCACGCCACTTCTTATGGCTTCCATGATACGTTCTTTCTCCCCTTCTTCTTTTCTTCTTTATTCTAACAACCATTAGATCATCCTCTTCAACAATTCATTTATAGCTTTTCCTCTATATCCTAAATCACCCTTAGGATAAAACTCTTTTACACTTTTTAGACCTTTGGAAGGTGGTGTTAGCCTGAAGACCGGCTGAAGCTGTGGAAAATCTTTAATTTTTACTTTACCGGCAAGCAAAGCTTCTGCCAACTCTTCAAATCCATAACCAGTAATCCTTTTCAAATCTTCTTCAGTAAATTTTTTACTTCCTTTTAATCTTAATCTTTTCTTCAAAAGTTCTACTAGAGTTTCTTTATCTATTTCACCCCATGTTATTGTATGCTTAACTACTTCTAACATTCCCTTATAATCTGGTGTTTCAGGAACTAGGACACAATTATTAACTGCCTTAAGCCTAAGCATCTGTAAAGTATCTCTAACCTTTCTACTTAGACCAGGAGTACCCCTAAGCCTAACAACTGCAAACATCATTTACCAACCTTTTCATAAATGTAAAGTTTCTTTAAAGCATTGAAAACTGCTGTAATTAAGTTAATTCTTGTAGAAGTATTTCCAAAAGTTTGAACCCATACATCCTTAATCCCGGCCAATCTCAGCAATTTTTTAGTCTCGTTATCAGCAACAAGACCAACTCCTTTTGGAGCTGGCATTAGTTGAACTCTTACCGATCCACATTTTCCAGAAACTTTGTAAGGAATAGAATGATTTCCGCCACAAGCACATTCCCAACTTCCGCATCCCCTCTTTACTTTTATCAAGTTTAGTTTTGCTCTTTGTGTTGCTTTTGTTACAGCATCTCTAGGCTCCAAAGCCTTGCCAGAACCAATCCCTACTATACCATCCTCATTACCTACCACAACAAAAGCATTCATGCGAAACCTTCTTCCAGATTTTTTTGTTACAGATGTTATTTTTATTGGTATTCTCTGACTACCACCTCCTTTTCCTGTTCTCCCACCTATTAAGATTAGCTCAGTTTTTAAGTTTGGTAAAAGCATATCCACTATTTCAGGTTCCTTTATCTGTTTTCCAGAATCTAGAATCTCGTCTATACTTTTAATCTTACCTTCCAACACCATTTTACCCAATGATGTCTTTGGCACCCATTTTTCTAAGGCAGGTGTTACTTCTGGTTTAACTTCTTCTGGAACCTCTGGAACTTCCTCTTCTTCTGGCATCTAACCACCTAAAATCTTTTGTTTCATCTTTTCAAATTCTTCTGGCAAATTCTTAAACTTTTCCTTGTAGGCAACAATATGCTCGCCACGAATGCGATCTTCAGTTGGCAGAACTTCTTCAGAAACAGGAACACTCATACCTGCATCTATTGCACCTTTCACTACTGCATAAATTCTAGAACCTTTTGTTGATGGATAAAGGCCAGAGTCTAATATGGCCTCTTTTATACCTTTTTCCAAGCTCCTCTTACCAATAAGTAATCCTGTAAGATAAGCTGCAGGCAAATTGTCGCATGCAAAATTCCACCCAAGCTTCTTTAACTCCTTAGAAGTTGCTGCTGCTAAAGTCTTATCACCTTTTTCTGAAAATTCTATTATTTGCGCAGTTATATACTTCAAACTCTTTCTAACAACTAGTCTAGGCTTTTTGGATAAAAGCAACCTTAACCTTTTCCTATAATTGGTCTTACCAAGCCTTCTTCTTTTGAAAGGCATTTTATAGGTTGGAGATAGCTTCATCATTTCACCAAATTATCCATCTATTCACTTTTGATTAAACCATGTTGTTCCAAATAAGTTTTCAAGTGCGACCTGCTTCTAAACATACCTCCTTTAACCATGAGGTAAAGTCTTTTGTAAGTTGCTTTATCTATTTTCCCAGAATTCTTCAATTCCTTCAACATTTTTCTTAAAGCTCTAACCGTAGATATCCATCTTCTCTTTCTCGAAAGTCTAGAAAACTTTGCTCCTTTCCTACTACCTGCACGCTTCTTCTTTTTAGTTCTTTCCTTTGGTTTATGTATCTTTTCCGGCAAAGCCTTTATATAACCCTTTTTGATTAGCCTTTTTATGTCTGCTCTAGTAATAGCTTTCTTTATTTCGTCCAACTTAGTAGGGTCTAACCAAACTCTACTCTTACCAACTTTTAATATGTCTGCTGCCAACCTTTTTTGCAGTCGCATCTGAACCACGTATACTTTTATTTTACCGTATAGGCTTATAATCTTTATGAAAGTTGAGAAAATAATGACAAAAAACTTGATAACCATAAGTGCTAGTGAGCCGGTAAGAAACGCCTTAAGACTTATGGAAAAAAGGAAAATTTCTAGACTTCTTGTGAGAAAAGATAAGAAGATTGTTGGAATAGTTACTGAAAGAGATTTAGCTAGGAGGCTTGGTTCTGAAAAGGAGAGAAAACTTTCTGATGCTCATATTCATGTATCTTCTTGTTACACTGACAAGCTTATAACTGTTGGAAAGGATGCAGAAATAAAAGAAGTTGCGGAAAAAATGCTGGAAAATGGTATGTCTAGTGCAGTAGTTACTGATGGGGAAGCTGTTGTAGGTATAGTAACTAAAACTGATCTTATAAAAGTCTTGAAAGGATGTAAAGAACCTTTAGAAAATGTTATGAGAAGAGAATTGCGCAGAATCGAAAAGGGCTCTAGAGTTTTGGAAGCAAGAAAAATGATGTTGCATTATGGGATAAAAAGGCTTTTAGTTGTTGAGAAAGGTAGGCTTGTAGGAATTCTAACAGAATCTGACATTGCTAAAGCTTTAGGCACTTTCAGAAAAGTTGCAGAGGGTAAGCATTGGGATGAAAAAATGAGGAAGATCCTTGTAGAAGATGTGATGAGCTCACCAGTAATTACGCTTAAACCAAAAGACACAATAGGCAAATGCGTCAAGGTTATGCTGAAAAACGATATAAGTGGGGTGCCTATTGTAGAGGGCGAAGAAATTAAAGGAATTGTAACTAAAACTGATCTTGTAAGATTTATCTCAAAAACTTAATTAACGGCGTTTGAATGCTTTTTGTTTGCAAAAGCCAAACTTTTCAGGAATTGTGTATAAATCCTCAAGAAGCGTAAGAAACTGTTTTAGATCTTCTTTTACCACTTCTTCAGAAAACACGAGTTCTTCACTTGGAGAAAAGAAGAACTTCAACTCACATTTTTTGGGATAACTGTAAATTAACTGTAACATAAAATCGTTAACATCATGAGCCAGAACAACGCGTCTTCTATAAATCCCTAATTCCCATCCTCTTTGTTTTGCAAATTTTTGAAACATTCTCTTAATTCCTCTGTAACCTATCAACGGATACAAAACAGAAATCGTATAACTCAAACTATTCCTTACTCTAGAAGCTAAGTTATTAAAAGTGTTTTCGATTAGCTTAATGTATTGGATAGCTTGTAAGAGTTCATCTTTACTCTTAAATTCATAAGCTAATAGCTTCCCTCTAATTCTCAAATAGTCTTCAAGCTTCATGAGATTAAAAGAGTATGTTAAGGATTTAAAACTTTAATTTTAAGCTCGTTAGCCCTTTTAATAATTTCCTGTCTTTTCTTTTTCCCAACCTTATGAGAAATTTTAATTGCTTCTTTTTCTGGATTAATTTTTTCCAAATCTTTCATGCTATAAACTACTACTTCTTTAAATCCTGAAGGATGTAAGCCTCTCAAGTCCTTAGGCGCTCTCCAGCCAATAGAAGGCATCTTTATCTTCCCTTTCTTCCTTATCCTTATTTTACTATGAATCCCTCTTGGTCTTCTCCAAGATTCTTCTAATCTTTTATAAGCCTGACTTAGCCATCTTCTGAATTCTGGTTTTTTCCTAGGATTAACCAAGTTACTCACCCTTAGAAACTATGTAAATGCCATCCTGGAATCTTCTCCTATCATAACCAACTATCCTTGTTGCTCTTTCTATACTTCCAGCTGTTTGACTAACATCGTCTATGTCTATACCGCTAACAGTTATTTCTGAACCTTCTACTTTCACTTGTGTATTTCCAAAGATCTTCGCGTATCTTGGTTTTCTCTCACCTAAAAAATTTTGTATAACTACTTTGTCCCCTTCCACTTTTACATTTATAGGGAAGTGACTAAAACAGATTCTGAGCTTATAAACAAATCCCTTTGTCACTCCTTGAATAGCATTCCTTATATGGGCTGCAATTGTCCCTAACATGGCCAAGCTTTTTCTTCTATCAGAAGCAGAAGTAATTATTATCTTGTTATCTGTTTTTTCTATTTTCATGTCCTTTGGTAATTTAAACTTTTTCTCCAACTGGCCTTTTTCTCCAGAAAATTTTAACACATTCCCGCTTATCTCCACCTTTACTCCTTCCGGAATGACTATCTCTCTTGAAGGCATGTAGATCATCAATAAACGAAAGCTAAGAGCTTGCCTCCTACATGAGCTTCTCTTGCTTTCTTATGGTCTAGAACCCCTTTTGAAGTAGTAAGGATTAAAATCCCTACATCCTTTGCAGGCAAAAGCCTTTTCTCCCACTCTTCAAATTCATCAACTTTAACGGAAAATCTAGGTTTTATTACGTTTGTGTCTATTATCCTTCCTTTTAAATTTACTTTAAACTTTCCTGATTTTCCATCGTTAATAAACTCAAATGAGTCTATGTATCCATGCTCCTCAAAGACCCTAAGCACCTCTCCTACAAGCTTTGAAGCCGGTACTATGCACTCCTTTTTTCCAACTCTCTCTGCATTCTTTATTGCAGACAAAACATCTGCTAAAAGGTCGTGCCTCATGATATCACGTAAAGTATATTATGGTTTAAAAGGATTAAAAATACTTGTCTAAGGAAGAGTTTATGCATTCATCTATAATCCTTTCGGCTTTCAAAGCATTTTCAGGCTTTGCTATGTTATAAACTATTATCTTGACTGCATGAGGGCTTGTGTATAGATTAGCATCGCTAAACAATTTTGCAGTTTTTGGAATAATTTTATGCTCCCTTAAAACAGACCATAAACAGATTTTAGGAGTTTGCGAAAAGCTCCCTTCATAAACTTTTAGATAGCTCTCGTCAACATCCTGCCTTCTAACACTTTCTAGATAATAATTGCGAATTATCCTTTGTAAAGGTATAAAGTCTGCTTCACTATGGTTTTCGTCTATAATACAATAAAGCTTTGGTCTTCCAAGACATTGCTCTACTAGCTCATGGTCTGAGCAATGCTCTGGATCAATCATGTATATTTCAGCAGGATAGTTATCTGTAAGTTTGGCTAAGAGGAAAAAGTCTGTTAAGTTAACTTTTTTCTCATACTCTTTCCTTAACTCTTCCAAATTCATGCTTCCCACTTAAAATTTTCCCAAATGTACAATTTCTTTCCTTCTTCTGCAGGATCGAAAAGAGCTTCTAGACCTATTTTCTCGTAGCCCATTGCCTTCCTCATGTACTCTTTTATCTCTTTATCAAACATTCTAAGAGCTTCTTCTCCTAGCTTAAAAAGCAATCTATCTCTTTTCATATCTACATCATACTTTATACCAGCATTCCTATAAGCTTTCAAAAGATCTTCTAGGTCAAAAACGCTCTCTACTCTATGTCCAAACAGATTTTCTAGACCCCATTTTACATCTTCTAGATAAGCTTCTCCACCGCTTAACCCAATTACTGCGAGTAAATGCTCTACAGGTACATCCCTTAGCGAGGCTGGGATATAAGTTCTACTAGACTGAATTTCCCATACTCTTTCTTGAACTTTTTCATGATTCATATTTCACCACTAAAAGATAGTTACAAATTCTAGTATTTAAATATTTTGGCTACCTATCATTCATTGAGAAGCATGGAAGAAGGAAAATACTTTGTTATGCTAAACAAAAAGCTGGTAGAAATATTGTCTGCTTACGAAAAGTTGAGAAGCCTTTACTCAATACCATCCCCAACTCCTCAAATAGTCCGTGATACAAGGAAAGAAAAGTTGTATGCAAGTGAGGTAGTAGAGAAAATTAAAGATTCGCTTAAACTGTGCAAAGATATTCAGCTCTATCTCAATCAAAAAAGGATATTTAAGAAAACTGAGAATTTGAAAAGGAATGCAAATATTTATAAAGAGTCTTTAGAAGATTTGAGAAGGGAAGTTTACATAATCTTAGCAGATCCGATTTTCGAATATTATTTTTCAAAAGAGGATGTTGAAAAATTGAAACAGGATATTTCTCGAGTAGAGAAAGATTATAGAAAATTTTTAAAAAAGGTTGAAGAAAATGCGCCGTGCGGGATTTGAACCCGCCTCCCGAGCTTGGAAGGCTCGTGTCCTACCAGGCTAGACTAACGGCGCATACTTTTATTAATAACATTTGCGTGTTAAATATTATGTCTACTGAAAAAATTATCAAGAAAAAAATAAAAGAGTTGGAAGAGAAATTTCCTTCTCTGGCTGAAAGCGTGGAGCACGAGCTTATACCTTTATCAGGAGAAGAAGTTAAGCCTATAACAACAAGAAGAAAAAAGAAATAATCAATTTTATGAAAATATTGCCTAAAAAATTTTACGAAAGAGATACAGCTGTTGTAGCAAAGGATCTTCTTGGAAAAATTCTTGTAAGAAGGTTGAACAAGAAGAAGCTGGGCGGAATTATAGTTGAAACAGAAGCTTATTATGGCAAGGAAGATCCTGCCTCTCGTGCATTTAGTGGAAGACCAAAATATTGTGTAAAACTTTTGCATGATGAGCCTGGAAAAGTTTTAATATACAATGTACATAACAATTGGCTGTTTAACATAGTTGCGCATGAAAAGGGAAAAGTTGGAGCTGTATTAGTAAGAGCAATCGAACCATTAAATGGGATTGAAGAAATGAGAAAAAATAGGAAGGTAAAGGATTTACATGATCTTACTAATGGGCCTGGAAAATTGACTAAAGCTTTAAATATAACAAAAGATCTAAATGGGATTTTTGTAACTGATGAAAAGAGTGAAATTGTTGTTTTGGATAACAAGCTCAACTTTGTTTTGGGCAGTAGTAAAAGAGTAGGAGTTACAAAGGACTTGCCTTTTAATTTGAGATTTTTCGTCAAAGGAAATCCTTTTGTCTCTAGAATTTAATTTAATCTTCCAAATAAATCCCAGGTTTTCCATACTTTGCTCTTTTAGCCTTGCTTTCTGGATCGTATCTGCTTGAGTCAGAAGCTAGAAAAACTTGAGTTTTTCTAAAACCAAAGCTCTTGGATATAAAGTCTTCTGCTTCCTTAAAATACTCTAACTCAAGCGGAGAAACTACATACAAATAACAGTTATTTTTCTTTCCAGCAAGCTTTAGAACTTCTTTCAAATCTTCTACAGTATTTTTCAGAATTTCTTCCAGCTCTAGAATCTTTTTATCTACTTTCTTCTCATCATAAGCAGGCCAGCTTTCTAGCGCTACAAAACTTTTATTCCCCAGCTTTTCCCACAATTCCTCGCAAATATGGGGTAAAACTGGAGTAAGAAGCTTTACAGTTGTTGCTAAAAGATCCTTTAAAACTTCCTTGTTGCAATTTTCTATTCCACCAACCCTCTCAACATACCACTTTAAATCATTTAACCATCCGAAAAAGGCAGACTTAACAGCACTCCTGAACTTGAGTTCTTCATAATATGCAGCAGTCTCTTTTATTCTCTCTTGCATCTTACTTATGATGAAATAATCTATTTTCTTAAACTCTTCCCTTTTCGCTTTATCTAGACTTTCCACCAGTTTGTTCAAAAACTTTATCCTTGCAACATAGCTAGAAACACTTTCGTCTCTCCAATCAGCATCGTCCAAGCCCTCATTAGAAGCAATCAGATTTATTCTGACTATATCAGAACCTAATGCTAAAACTAGATCTCTTAAAGGAATTATGTTTCCTTTACTTTTGCTCATTTTACTACCTTCAGCCTTTACATAACCATTAACGCTTATCGCTCTTGGCCAATATTTTTCATCTTCCCAAATTGCTACATGATGGAAAATGTAAAAGATTAAGTGGTGGGGAACAAGATCCTTTCCAGAATTCCTCAGATCAACCGGATAAAAGTATTCAAATTCTCTTCTCATTTCCTCTAAAACTTCTTCTTCTAAGCCAGAATTTTTACTAACATCTTTTACATTACCTTTTCCAAGGAAAATATAATCGAAGACTTCATCATTTAGCTTATCAGCACTTATGTTCTTTTCGTTTATTATTCTCGCTATAGTATAATAAGCCATGTATATTGTGCTATCTGATAAAGTTTCCACAATCCATTCTTTATCCCATGGTAAAGGAGTTCCCAAACCTTTCTTTCTTGTACATGCTTTATCCTTAAGCCATTCGACCAAAATCTCAAATTGACTTCTTACTTCTTCCGGATAAAACTTCATCTTCCTTATACATTCTCTAGCTTTTTCTTTCCATCTTTCATCAGAATATCTTAAAAACCATTGTTTCTCTAGAATCTTTACATGATTTTTCGTTCCACACCTGCACACAACCTTTCCCGTAATTTCCCACATAGAATCTGCAATTCCTTCTTCCAAGAACTCTTTGCTTAACTTTTCTTTGCATTCAGAAACTCTAAAATTAGAATATTCATTGCAATTCTCTTTCAATATACCTTGATGAAATTCTTTCTTGTATACAATGTTAGTTGCTTCATCCAGCTTTTCTTTCTCCTTCTGATTCTTTATTCCAAGTTTTTCACAAACTTCTATAGCAGGATGTTCTCCAAAGCCAGGTGTAACTATTATAGATTTTGGTTTAATCTCTTTTACAACCTCCTCAATTTTATACTTTCTCAAAATTTCTTCATCTTCTTTCAAATCCTTGAGTCCAATCCAATCATAAGGAGCATGGGAAGGAACTGACATCACAACACCACTACCAACATCTGGATCTACAAAACTTGCTGGTAGGATAACTACCTTTTCCTTTGTCTTTGGATTTTCTACATACTTCCCTACAAGCTCTTCACCTAAAACTTTGCCTAGAGCCTCTACTTTCTTAAGCTGGTCTCTCAACTTTTCAATGCATTGCTCACTGACTATCCAAATCTCAGAACCAACCTTAGCTTTTACATATTCTACGTTAGGATTTACCCACACATTCGTTACCCCAAAAACTGTCTCAGGCCTTAAAGTAGCACATGGCAACATTTCTCCAGATTCTAACCTGAACTTAATGAGCAAATACTCTATAGGGCTTTCTCCCTCACCAACTAACCTATCATGGTCCCCTGTTGGACTTTGGCAAGAAGGGCACCATACAACAGGATGTGTTGCTTGAATAACGTACCCTTTTTTCCTAAGTGTGTTGTATTGCCATTGAATGAATTTAGAATAAGTTGGTGTAATTGCAGTAACAAAGCTTCTTCTCCAGTCTATAGAAAAACCACTTAGCCTTAGATCTTCTATCCATCTATTCATCCAAAACCTTACTGTAAATTCAGGTCCATACTTCGTAAAATTTTGAATATCTTCTTCTGTAGCTCCATAAAGTTTAAATGTCTCTTTTTGCACCTCGTCCCCACTTTTTAGTCTTTCCAAAGCACCTACCACACTTTCTCCAGTTGCATGAAAGCCTTGAGGATAGAGTACGTTAAAGCCTTGCATCCTTTTAAACCTTGCATAACTATCAACTCTAAAAGCAGTAAAGGCTGCCCCTATGTGCACACTTCCATTTAAGTAAGGATAAGGGAAAGTGACAAAGAACTTTGGTCTGTTCTCTACATTTGCCTCAAAAATTTTAGCCTTTTCCCATCTTTCTTGCCATTTCTTTTCTATCTCTCTAAACTTTTCCACAAAAACCATATTTAACTTTTAAGAATAAGAAGATATTTAACGCTAACAAATTAATTTATATGACAGTTTTAGGAGTAGTTTCCGGAAAAGGTGGTGTTGGTAAAACTACAATAGTAGCAAACTTAGCATGTGCATTAACAAAACTAGGGTATGACATCACAGTTATAGATGCAAACTTAACGACTCCCCATTTAGGATTGCAACTAGGCGTTTCGTTGCTGCCTAAGACCTTGCATGATGTAATGAGAGGAGAAGATATCTTCAAAGCAATATATTATCATCCTCTTGGATTCAAGTTTGTGATTGGAGGACTTTCACTAGAAAGTTTAAGTGGAGTTGAGGTTAGTAAGTTAATGGATATAATAAGCGATCTTTCAAGAACTTCAGACTTTCTCTTGCTAGATTCTGCTCCAGGTTTTGGTAGAGAAGCTACTTCAGCTATTCAAGCTGCAGAAGATATTTTGATTGTAACAAATCCTGAAATGCAAGCAGTTGTCGATGCTCTTAAAGTAAAAAGGTTGGCAGAAAGTTTAAACAAAAGAGTTCTTGGTATTGTCCTGAATAGAGTTAAAAAATCTCATTACCAGCTTAGTAAAGAAGAAGTAGAGGGGATAACAGAATGTCCTGTACTAGCTCAAATACCTGAAGATGAAAATGTGCCAAAGGCGATAGCACTTAAGCTTCCTGTAGTAGAGCTTATTCCAAATTCTCCTGCTGCAATAGAAATCTTAAAACTTTCCTATTATCTTGTAGGGAAAACTTTCCCCACCTATTCCAAATTTGGATTTTTAGGTAAGCTGATAGATTGGTTAAGAAAGTAAGCTTTCTAGATCCACTTCAAAAGCAGCGACAGGCATTTCTAACTTCCAATTCTCTAAAACTTTAGGATGTATTTCACCAAAAAATCCTACAGGCTTGTCTTTTACATAAATTTCACAAGCTCTACCTTTTATGAAAGTTGGATGGTCAAGCATTTTTAAGCTGTATTGAACGTTCAAACTTGTTAGAAAATTTTCTGCCACAGATTTTATCTCTGCAAAACCTGCTGCACTGTGGCTTATAGCTACACATAACTTCCTTACAGTTTTACTCATCGTTTCTCCTTCTGCAGGCAAGACTACATCTCCAACTTCAAACAATTTCTGTGGATACTCCACATGCTTGTTCGCACTTAAAACTTTCAGCAAAGAGGGCAATAACCAAACGCGTAAGCATGTATATTCCTTAGAAACTGGATTTTCCACTTCTACTACATTTTTCCTTTCAACCTCCATCTTATCAAATTGTTCTTCTTGATTCGTGAGAACTGTCCTTACTACCTCTAGTAAACCAAATCCGACCATTAAGTTTCTTACTCTTGTTGAAAACTTCTCTAATTCATCAGCTTTGCCAATTGTTGATATCTTTGGTTCTAATAATTCAAAATTGTTGTAGCCGTATGCGATTGCTATATCTTCTACTACATCAACAGGTTGCGATACATCAACTCTATAAGCTGGTACTATCACTTCTAGCTTATCCGAATATTCTATTGAATCGTATCCCATCCTCTTGAGAAGTTTTACTATTTCTTTCCCTTCTAACTCTAAACCTAAGAGTTTATTTACTACATTCTTAGAAACTTCTAGTACCTTTTCGGTCAAATCCGGGGTTTCTTCAACTTTCTTCTTATATCTAATTCTCACAGATTCTAACTTGCATCCTCTTTCAGCCAAGTTTGTGACTAGAATGTTTAAAACTTGTAGCACTGCTAGCTTATCAGTCCCAGTTACGTCTATAAATAAATTTTTCGTCTTTTCCGTCACTCTTGTCCTTTCAGAATTTATTATCGGTGGAAAACTAAAGATTGATAGGCTGTCAATAAAGACAGGCCAAAGCTTGCCTTCCTGAATTAAGAAGCCGTATTCCTTCCCTTTTTCCGTTTTTTCTAAAACTTCTTTCAAGCTCATTTCTTCTGTATATCCTAATGGAATCATCTTTTCCTCTCTTGAAACACCTGCATACCTTATAGGAGGTTTTATCTTGTCAAAATCATGAATTCCTATTGCCACCTTTCTTCTCTTTCTTCCTATAGTTTCGTGTAAAATTTCCTGAATGTTCATCAAGCTTTTTATGGAGGAATCGTCTAACTTTAAACCTTTAACTATTGCACAACCTATGAAAGGTCTTACCGGGACTGAGTCAACCTTTATTACTAAGCCAGATCTTTTTACCTTATACTTACATAAACCAGGTTTTATACCTGTATACTGTCTTATGGCTCTTGCCAAACCTTCTATTCCAAAAAGGTCTATCCTATCAGCAGGGTGCTCTAAAACTATCTCATTTTCCCTTATTTTCTCCACGCTAGGCTTTATGCTTTCTATAATTTCCTTCAATTCTTCATCGCTCATTTCTTTTCCTATTAGCCTAATTAAATCAGTTTTATCGTAAGCTATCGTTGGCATGCTTACACCAAAAACTTTTTAGATAAAACTTCAAGCTTTTCTGAATAGAGATCTCTTATATCTTTAATTCCAAGTTTTGCCATGGCTAATCTGCCAATTCCAATTCCCCATGCAAGGACTGGAAATTCTATGCCAAGAGGTAAAGTAACTTCTGGTCTGAAAATTCCAGCTCCACCAAGCTCTATCCAACCATCTACATAACCTTGTAACTCTACACTAGGTTCTGTGAAAGGGAAGTAAGTTGGCTTAAATCTAACCTTTTCTACCCCTACACAAGAAGCTATTTCTTTCAAGTACCATAAGAGATGCCTAAAGTTTAATCCTTCCTCTACAACTATCCCTTCGCATTGCTCAAATTCTATGTGGTGTTTTGCATCTATTACATCTGGTCTAAAACATTTGGCTATTGCAAACATCTTGAAAGGAAGATCCTCTTTTCTTAGTTTATAAAGTGTACGAGCTGAAATGGCAGTACCATGACTTCTTAAGATAAGCTTTTTCGCAAGTTGCGGATCCCAATATCCCCAACCCTTTTCATGAGTTTTTCTAACTCTTTCCCACAATTTCTTGTCTAAAACTTTGCCCGTATTTGGATTTTTAAGGAAGAAGACTTCATGGATGCTCCTGCTAGGATGATCAGAAGGCATGAAAAGAACATCGCAATTCCAGAAATTCATTTCTACCAAAGGACCTCTTGCCTCGACAAAGCCCATGCCTATAAGCCTCTCCTTCATCTCTTCTAGAAACTCCTTGTAAAAATGGAGCTTACCAAACCACAATTTTTGGGCAGGTGTGGTTATACTATAAGGTTTAAACTTAACTTTCTTCCATATACCAGTCTTTATGAGTTCTGGACTAAGATTGGTAACTTCTTTGCCTATAAGCTTATCTACTTCACCCCTTACAACCTTTTTAACCAGGTTTCTCTGAATAAGGATCTTCAAAATTTTTTCATCAACTTCTTCTCCTGCATCTATCTTCTTCAGAGCTTCTTCTTCAGGAAAACTTTCCGGCTCTTTTACTAGTACCAACTCATTAAATTTAAGCTCGACAAACCCTTTCTTTTTCGCCCATTGCAAAGCTATGTCAAAATTTTCAACTTGTTCTTCTGCCTCTTTTAAAGTTATTCTGCCTACCTTTTTCAAAAGCTCTATAAGTCTTCTTTCTGGCAAACCTTTTTCCAAATAGTTTTTCCCCTCTTCTGTTAAAACAAACATTGCCATAAATCAAAGATTGATTTTCTACAAATAAAAAATTCATCTTATAGGCTTATACATCCTTACTCCAACACTCCTAGGTATTCTTCCATTGGTAAAAATGTAAAGGAAATAAATGAAAAGATATTTAAGAGGTCCGTTTATTAATCCCCATTTTTCCAACCTTCTTGTCGAAGTTATTGCAAAAGTTGTTTCAACAAATTTTATCTTACCAAGCTTACTAATCCTTTCTGATAAATCAAAATCTTCTAACATTTTTAACTTTTCATTAAAGCCGTTTACTCTAAAAAACGCATCTTTTCTATAAGCAACAACACCTCCAGCAACTTGTGGTTTTGTTTTCAGAGAGCTCTTGCAAAATTGATTGTAGATGCTGTAGTATAGAAGAGTATAAAGTTTCGGTGAAGAAGGTAATAGGGGACAGGTTGCGCCTATTACACCATCTTCTTCAAATGCTTTTACTATTTCTTTTAATCCATTATACCAAAGAAATGTGTCTGCATCAATAAATAATAGAATCTCTCCTCTTGCAAGTTTTGCACCTAAGTTTCTTTGAAGTGCTATTCCTCTCCTTCTACTCACTATAACTTTATCTGCATATCTTCTAGCAATTTTTGCAGTCTTATCTTTGCTGTTCCCGTCAACAACAATTATTTCAAACTCATCCTTAAAATCTTGATTTCTTAGAGACTTCAAAGTATTCTCTATGTACTTCTCCTCCTGATAGGATGGTATTATAATAGAAACTTTTGGATTTTTATTGTTCAGACTCATTTTATCACATAAAAACCTTTTCCCACATTTGCTTAGCTAGCTTACCTTCGTACATAAACTCTTTCACTTTATCTTTAATTGCTTCCCTTTTCTCTCTGTGAGCCTCTAAAAAGGCTACTAGCTTCTCTATTAACATGTCTTTTAATTCTCCGGTCAAAAGTCTTCCGCTTCTATAATCTTCTTCTATCTTCTTTATCTTTTGGTCGTCCTCTTCAAAAAGCATTTTAAGCCACTGGAAGCTTACGTCCACATCAGGGTTTCCACCAAGTTTTCTATGCAACTCTATTGTTGGTTGGCCACCAGAGAAAGCATACTTGTAAATTTTCGTTCTAACTTCTTTCTCGGTGTCACTTAAGTATATGGCAGTAGTAGGTTCAGAAGCACTCATCTTTCCTTCTGGTCCTGTTAGAGGTGGTAAAAATTTGCTATGTATTTGGGCAGTTTTATAATATCCTAAACCCTCTGCCAAATCTCTTTGTACTCGCCAGTAAGGTGCTTGGTCTATTGCAGCAGGAATTAAACATCTTTTCTTCTCGAAGAAAGTCGGAATTATTTGTAAAGTTGGGAAGAAAATGAAACCTATGTTTGTCTGGTTAGTAAAGCCGAAGACTGCTTTTGCTACGGAAAAATTTATTTTCTTTGCAACTTTGATAGCTAAAGGATAAATGTTTTTTATGTATTCTGTGTTTTTGAAAATGAAAGTGCTGTTCGGATCAAACCCTACAGCAATTATATCAAGAATGTTTTCGTAAGACCATTTCTTCACATCATCTAGCGATAAACTTCTTTTAGGTTCTAAAAACTTTTCATCGTCTGTTATCTGAATGTATACATTAACCTTAAACTTTTCTTGAAGCCACTTTGTGAAGATGAAAGGAAGTAAATGACCTATGTGCATTGGACCAGAAGGACCTCTTCCAGTATAAAGAAAAAAGCCTTTCTTTTCCTTAAAATCTTTCAAGACTTTTTCCAAGTCTATGTGAGCAAAGAAATATCCCCTTCTTAAAAAGAGGTGGAGTTCGCCGGTAATTTCCTTTATTTCTTTTAGCAATTTTTCTGAAATTGGTTTGGCCCCAAACTTCTCAATCAGCTTTTGATAATCTACTTTCCCCCTAACTTCCCATGGAGTTACTACAAACTCTTCAACCATAATTTAAATATTGAGATCTTCAGATAATAATTTATGGCCACATGGAAGTTTGTAGTAAACGATCCTGAAACTAAGAAGTCTTATCAGATTGAAATAGAGCAAAGTAAAGCCATTAGCCTTATTGGAAAAAAGATAGGAGACGAATTTAGTGGAGACTTGCTTGGATTGATTGGATACACACTTAAGATTACTGGTGGAACCGATAAAGATGGTTTCCCTATGCATCCTTCTGTTGAGGGAGCTGTAAGAAAAAGGGTTCTCCTTTCAGGACCTCCTTGTTTTAGGCCCAAGAAAAAAGGGATGAGAAAAAGAAAAACTGTAAGAGGGAACACTATATCAGAAGATATAGCACAGATAAACTGTAAGATTGTTAAAAAGGGTGAAAAACCTATAGAAGAGCTTATACCAGTAAAACCTAAAGAGAAAAAGGAAGAAGCAAAGCCTGAAACAAAAGAAGAGAAAAAGCCTGAAGAAAAACCAGCAGTTTAATTCTTGGAGGTGAGGATCTTCGACCCAAGACTAATACCAGAAGTTAACATAGGAATGGTTGGACATGTTGCGCATGGAAAAACAACATTAGTTAATGCTATAACTGGAAAGCTTACTCTAACTCATTCAGAAGAATTGAAGCGAGGAATTACTATAAGGCTTGGATATGCTGATGCAACCATATACCTTTGCAAAAATTGTGGAAAGTATTCTACTTCACAAAAATGTCCTTACTGTTTTTCTGAAACTGAGCCTCAAAGAACAGTAAGCTTTGTAGATGCTCCTGGACACGAAGCTTTGATGGCAACAGTCTTAACAGGGACTGGAATAATGGATGGTGCAATAATGGTTATTGCTGCCAACGAAAAATGTCCTCAACCACAAACAGCAGAGCATTTAACTGCCTTAGAAGTTGCTGGAATAAAAAATGTGATCATCGCCCAAACTAAAATTGACTTAGTAACAGAAGAACAAGCTATGAAAAATTACCGAGAAATTAAAAATTTTGTTAAAGGGACAATACTTGAAAATGCTCCTATTATTCCTGTTTCTGCCCAGCATAGGGTGAATATAGAGTATGTCTTAGAAGCTATAGAAAAGTTTATACCAACTCCTAAACGTGATGAGACAAAAGAGCCTTTGATGCTTGTTGCAAGAAGCTTTGACATAAACAAGCCTGGAACTGAGCCTGAAAAGCTTGTAGGAGGAGTTTTGGGAGGGGCTTTAGTTCAAGGTAAGCTTAAGCTTGGTGATAAGATAGAAATAAGGCCTGGTATAAGGCAGAAAAATACATATGTTCCGCTTTTCTCTGAAGTAGTTGGATTGCAAAAAGCTAAAAGGGATTTAGAAGAAGCTGGACCTGGAGGCTTGCTTGGAGTCATGACAAAGCTTGATCCAAGCTTAACAAAATCTGATGCTTTGGTCGGAAATGTTGTTGGTTTAGAAGGAAAACTACCAGAAGTTTCTCACAGCCTAAGCTTAGAAGTAAAGTTCATAAGAGAAGTTAAAGAGCCTATAAAAGTTGGTGAAGACTTGCTAATTAATGTTGGTGTAGCTCGTTCTGTTGGAAGTGTTAGTTCTGTGAAAAAAGATAGGATAGAAATAAAGCTAAAGATTCCAGTATGCTTTAGAAAAGAAGAAAGAATAGCAATTTCTCGGCAAGTTGGTGGACGCTGGCAATTGGTTGGATACGGAAATGCTTTATGATGCTACAGCACAATAGTATGTTGTCGAATATGGTGAAGCTCCTGGAGCAGTAATGGTAATTCTATAACCACCAGTTTGCTTTCCTGCTGCTCTAGCACATGTAACACTGCTTGTAGACATGGCAGGAACGCTATTAATCGTACAAGCACCGCTTAACGCGTTACTTCCGTCGGGTGCAGTTGCTGTAATTGTTACTGTGCCGCTAGCACTTGAACCATCGTTCCTTACATAAAATATGAAGTTAGAAGCATCACAACTAGTTGATTGTGGATCTAGCGACAATGCAACCGCTGTTCTAGATGTAAAAACCCCTGTGATGAAAGCATAAGCCAATCCTGCAATTGCTATCGTTATTACCAGCATCAAAAGCATTGCAACTATGTCAGATATTCCCTTCATTTTCCATCTTATTTATATTTGAATTTCAGGCTATTTAAACATTATGAAAGTTTTGCTGGATACAAACTTTTTGATAGACTTGCTAAAGTTTAAGGTTAGCATGGAAGAGCTTAGAGAGCATGAGCTTTACACAATTTCTCCAGTAATAGAAGAGCTAAAAACTTTAGCTTCTAGAAAAAGTAAAGAAAGCAAGTATGCAAAGCTTGCTCTAGAGCTTGTTAAAAAAATAAAAATTATTGAATGTGAAGGTGATGTCGATACAAACTTGTTAAAGCTTGCTAACAATTTTGTTATAGCAACTAATGATAAAGCCTTAAGAAAGAAATTAAAAGAGAGAAGATTAAAAACTATTTATCTACGTGGGAAAAAGCGGTTGGAAGTGGGTTAAATGAATTTGTTGCATGCAATAGATGCAGGAAAAAAAGCACCTGAAGAAGTTAATGTGGTAGTAGAAAACTGCAAAGGATCTTCAAACAAAATTGAATATGATAGGGAAAAGAATGTCTTCAGACTTGATAGAGTACTTTACTCAGCAGTTTACTGGCCATTTGAATATGGCTTTATCCCTCAGACTTGGGGAGAAGATAATGACCCATTGGATGTATGTGTTTTAATAACACACCCAACCTTTCCTGGTTGTGTAATAAAAGCAAGACCAATAGGTGTGATAAAGCTTGAGGATGAGCATGGACCAGACTCAAAAATTTTAGCAGTGGCTTCTGAAGATCCTGTTTACAGTTACGATCATATCTGTACAAATATAAGAGATGTCCCTTCCCATATTTTAAGAGAAATAAGAGAATTTTTCGAAACTTACAAAAGGCTTGAGCCAGGAAAGTGGGTAAAAGTCAGGGGTTGGGGAGATGCAAAAGAAGCTAAAGAGCTTATAGTAAAAGCTATGAAGGCTTATGAGAAAAAATTTAAGAAGGTGTATAAAAAGAAAAAGCGCTTAAAGAGATGAATATGTACAAAATAATAACTGTAAAAGATAGGGTAAGAGTACCGCCTGAAAAGCTTGGACTTCCGTTAAAAGAATCTATAAAGGCTGCTCTAAAGGATAGTATAGAAGGCGAGCTTAATCCGATGCTTGGGATAGTACTTGCAATAATAAGCGTGGATGAAGTTGGAGAAGGAAGGATATTGCCTGAAGATCCTGGCGTGCATTATGAAGCAACTTTTAAAATTCTAAGCTATAAGCCTGAACTTCATGAACTTGTTACTGGTGAAATAGTAGATAATGCAGAGTTTGGCTCTTTTGTAAGGATAGGACCAATAGATGGTCTAGTCCATATATCCCAACTGATGGACGATTTTGTATCTTACGATAGCAAAAACTCTGTTTTTGTAGGAAAACAAACAAAAAAGACTTTGAAAGAAGGGGATAGAGTTAGAGCAAGAATAATTTCTATATCTTGGGGTGAACAAAACAAAATAGGCTTAACTATGCGTCAGCCTGGTCTTGGAAATATTGTATGGCTTGAAGAAGAGAAGAAAAAGAAGAAAAAGTGATTCTTATGAAAAGGACATACGTATGCAGAAATTGTAAAACGTTCACCACGGAAAAAATATGTCCAAAGTGCAAATCTACAAACTTATCAACTAGCTGGAAAGGGCTAATAATTATACTGGATAACAGTAGTGAAGTTGCTAAACTTCTGGGCCTTACAGAAGGTAAGTATGCTTTATACGTTGGTTAACATGGAAATTCTAATAAAAGAAGAAAAAGACAACATTTTCTTTAACAGGAAAGAACTTAAACTTGAAGTAAAACATGAAAAATCTGCTACACCTTCTAAGCAAGAAATTATAAAAGCCTTAGCATCCATGTTCAACGTTCAAGAACAACAAGTTTTAATCGATTATATATTGACTAAAAAGGGTTGCTGTGTTTCGATCGTAAAAGCAAAAATTTTAAAAGAGGGGAAGAAAAGTGAAGCATAAGTCAGTAAAAATTTATGAATTTTATAAAAACGGGAAAAAGAAAAAGTATTGTCCAAGATGTGGAGAAGGAACTTTCATGGCTGTACACAAACAAGAGAATGGTAAAATTAGATATTATTGCGGGAAATGCAAGTTAACCTTATGGGAATGAGTTAAGCAAGCTCCGCTTTAAATCCTTCTTCTGTTTTAACAAGTTTTAACTTGATCTTCTTTTTCCCTTGTAACAAGCTCCTGTTTAGTGCAGGGTCAATTTTTATGTTTTTTGTTCTAGTATGTTTGTAAAGCATTTCTTTCAGTACTCTAGCTGCTGAAATTTTCCTTTTCCAACTAGGCCTTTTTAGCAATCCTTTTCTCAAGTTTAAGGTTAAAATCTTTTCTTCTGCCATGCCTACCTGCCTAATAAAAGGTATTTAAAGCAGGAAAACTAAAATACTTTATGATGAAAGGAATAAGCCCAATGATAGCTACAGTACTTCTTGTGGCTTTTACTGTAGCAATAGGTGGAATATTAGTCATATGGTTTAGTAGCCTAGCTAGAACAACTACTACAGGTGCAGGAAGCCAAGCAGAAGCTATTTTAAAATGTTCAAGTGCAAACTTCCAAATACTTTCTGTTGATTCAACAAATAATAAAGTAACTGTTGTACATTATGGCTCTGGCCTAAAAATTTATCCTATTATAGCTACAGTAGGAGCAACTCCTGTAACTCTTACTGGCGATAATGCTCCTAACCCTCAAAGCATAAGTTCTGGGCAAACTTCTACATTTAACGTTAGTATAGGCACCAATACAACAGTAAAAGTAACTGCTCTATGCGAATATGGAGTCATAAATACAACTGTAGAAGCTTCGTGCTCAACCCCAGAACCTTGCTGGCATTAAATCCTTAATCTTGTTCTTCTCCACTTTTTTGTAGCTACATAAATTCTTCTAGTTCTTGCTCTCTTTAATCCAAACTTTCTTATGTCAGCCCATCTCGGAGCCCTTCTTATTTTCCTTATTCTCGCAAGCTTTATCTTCTTAGTTATATGTTTTATACCCATATCAACCTACCAGCCTCCTAAGCTCTTTACTTTTTGCTATTGCTATATCTAGCATTTTCTCTACATCTGAAAACTTTAAAGGTTTACTACCTTGTTTTTGGATTGCACATATTTTATCATCGTCTCTAACACCAACTACTAGCCTAGAATCTAAGACATTTTCTTCTAATAAATCAGGATCTATTAAAAAGTTGTTTCCTACCTTGCATACACTTACCACAACAGGTGTAAAGATCACTGGTAAGTTTCCGGTAAATTCCTCTCTTACTATTTTTCCATTTTCCACTTTAGGAATTCTCGCATTTTTTAAGGCTGCAATAGCAGCAAGAGCAGAAGCATCTATCAAGTTTCCATGATCATTAATTATATGCAAATCAACAAAAACTATGAAAACGTTTTGTTGAGATATTACCAATTTTTCAAGCTGCAAGCATTTACTCTCCCTTATGACTCTATCCACTATTCTAGCAAGCTCTATAGCATCTTCACCAGGCGGTCCTGCTTCAAACTCAGGGGATGCTATAGGGCTAAATTCTGCATTGACTATGAGTATACCTTCATTTGGGGTATCAGGGAAAGGCTCTCCTATTTCAAGCTTTACACCTGCAGCAACCTTTGTCTTTCCCAAGCTTACTACAGCAGATCCTTCTGCCTTTTGAACCAAACCCCTTTCTATTTTTATCTCCCTATATTCGTCAAATTTTCTTCCGTCTATTCTTTTCCCACTTTCCAGAAGTTCTAAAACATACTTCTCTTGCAAATCACTCACCGCTCTTATATTTTTCTCTTATTGCCTGCTTTTGCAACTCATAAATTTTCTTACAATTTTCTCTTGCAAGAGACAATAATCTTAGAACTTCGTCTTTATTAAGTTCTCCATCCATTTGCAACAAAGTTATCTCATCCCTACCTGGCATCATAGCAACTGCCATATCAGATTCTGAATTGTTATCTTCTATACCATTTAAATCTACTATCAATGTACCTTCTATCTTACCTACAGAACAAGCAGAAACCAAATCCCTCATAGGCACACCAGCACAAGCTAATGCAAGAGAAGCAGCATTTATACCAGCAACTCTAGTAGAGCCATCAGCTTGCAATATATCTACAAAAACGTCTACAGCTGCTTTGGGAAAATCTTCCAAGAATATTGCTGGTTCCAGAGCAAGACGCATAACTTTAGAAAGTTCTATGCTTCTCCTATCAGGACCTGGTGACTTTCTTTCATCAACTGAAAAAGGTACCATGTTATAACGAACTCTAACTATACCAGACTCTTCTTCTTGTAAAAATTTGGGATAAAGAGCTCTAGGCCCATAAACAGATGCTAAAGCAATAGTATTGCCAAGCCTAACCTCTGCTGAACCATCTGCTCTACTTATTACATCCACTTTCATGCTGATTGGTCTAAGCTGATCAGGCAATCTTCCGTCTAATCTTTTGCCTTCAACTAAAAGTTTAATATCTTTCTTCATGAACTCAACATCCTGTCTACTCTTTCTGTTAATCCAGGTATGTGAGATTCTCTTTCTACCATTAAAATTGCCTCTATCGCTTTCCCTTTGTTCTCCCCTTTCACCCAAATTACACCATTTTGGCCAACGTATATTTCACACTTAGTCTTCTGCTTTATAAGTTGAATCATACTTCCACCCTTACCTATTATTCTTGGTACTTTGTGTGGTGTAACTTTTACTAAAACTCCTCCATAAAGCTTTCGAGAGGCCATGTCTCTCATGCTAACTACTACATTCTTACTCTTAGTTACCTTTACTATTCTGCAAAAGATTACATCACCAGTATCAAAATACTTGCTCAAATCTACTCTAGACGTATCTACAAACTCTTCTACAGCCTCACCCAAAGGTAAAAAGGCCAAGTAAGGAGAATTTATATCAACGAACCATCCAGCTATTTCCACAGTAGAAATTACTCCTATTACTCTATCTCCAGCACTTGGCAAATAAGTTCCTGACAAAGGAATAACAGAAACTTCTGTATCAGTAATTTTTGACAATCCTAAAACTTTGGCAAAAACTTTACCGTTTTCTTCATAAACCCCTTTACCAAGTTTTCTACCTTTTCTCTCATCTAAAAATTCACCTGGCAAAACTATCATACATCTTCCCTCCTTACTATCTTCGTTTCCGCCTGACCATGGGTTGCATCAGCAAGCTTCTTGAAAAATTCTTCTTGAGCTCCTGCAAAAATTTCTACATTCAGTTGTAAGCTACCATCTGGAAGCCACTGCTCTTGCTGAATGCTTCCAGCGCTTTTGATAAAATTGTAAACCTTGCTTGAGAATTGGGAAGGCACTTTCACTTGAATTAGGAGTTTCTGGAACTTTATCGGTAAAATTGTTTTTATCTTTTTTAACACATTCTCAACTTGCATTTCAGCATCTAGGAAAGGATCTACATTTACACCTACCTGCTCCATAGCATTTAAGATCCTTTGTTGTGGATGAGGTGTATTAGTCTGTGGATTTATTGCCTTTTTTGAGATTATATTTGCAATTTGTATTTTCTTTTGTTCAACCAGTCTTCTCCTTTGTTCGGTAGTAAGTTGGAGTTCACCTTCCTTAATTATTCTTTCTGCAACTTTGTAAACATCAGTAGTTCCAAATAGCTTTTGCACATCTTTCTCTGAAGCAGCCTCGCCAGTTCTCGCATCCTTGTAGATCATAGGATAAGCTAATATATCCTCCATTCTGACCACTTTACCACTTTTGAGTTCAAATGCCTTTTCAGGATCTACTAATATCTCAAACTTAAGTTGTCCTATTCTTAACCGTGCAACAACAGCTTTATCTATACTAACAACCAAATAAATCACTTAATTTTTTTAATCTCATCTTCAGAAATTCTTCTAAACTTTTCCCCTTTCTTAATAATTGCAACTTCCAAAACACCTTTCTCCTTTTCAGACTTTTCTATAGCTTCTAGACCAAGCTTAATTGCCTCCTTCTCGCTCATCCCTTCCCTCCATTTTTGCTTAAAGATCTTATTAACTAGCTGTGCCCCTCTCCCAATTGAATAAGCCAACCATTCATAGAGCATACCTGAAGGGTCAGCTTCTATCAGATGGACTCCACTTTTGTCTACTCCACCAATCAAAAAAGATACACCATAAGGTCTAAGACCTGCATAAAGCGTAGATATTTGCATTCTATCGCCTATTACACGAGCAACACTAAATACATCCATAGGTTCATCATAGGTTATCCTGTGGATTTGTGCCCTTATTCTGGATAATGTTATTAAGGATCTTGCATCAGCAAGAAGGCCTGCAGCAACTGCACCCACATGATCGTCTATCTGAAAAGTCTTTTCTGTGGCTTCTGGCAACATCAAAGGTGTTGTAGGCTTAATTGTTGCTAATAAAACCCCATCCTTAAAAACTATACCAAGACAAGTAGTTCCTCTTTTCACAGCTTCTTTTGCATATTCTATCCAGGCAGGTTAGCATTCACTAACCCACTACCTGGAATAACCGACCATCTGGTGAGATTCCGCACTAGTTGGCTTATGCCAACTAATTAGACGGCGATGGTCCTGTCATATCCCATTTGAGCGATTTTAAATCAATACTCTGGGATTATCTCAGGCACCGCCGATCACCCCTGCATTAATAATCCTCACACAATATCACCTCTATTTAATTTGTATGTTAAGGTTTATATTATTATTTTTAAGTTCTTCTTTTTTCTTTATTTTCCAAAAACCTTTTTTATTGACTTTTCTTCTTATTCACACAATCACTCCATCGTCAAAAAGTCACGAATGATGCTTTAATTTCATGAGTTTCTTCTTTTATCCATAAGTAATCAGACTTTCTGGGCCTCAGTCCCAGTTTTCAACCTTCTTAACCCTCTTATAGTACCAGAAACCTTTAAAATTTTTATTATTATTCTACGATCTCCAAGCCTAGAAATTAAGCCTAAGCCTGCTAAGACTTGTTGGACAGAATTGTTATTGCAAGAAATTACGCAAGTCTGCTTTCCCGGATCGTATAAATCCTTTACTAACTTCATATCTAGCCTGCTTACTCCAAGCTCTCCAAAAGTGTCTAAAAACTGATTCCAAATAGCTTGTTCCAATTCCTCATAAACTATTGGCTCTTCTGAAATAACTTGGAAAAGTATGTATCGCTTTCTTTCCCTTAGGCTTGGTAATAACTTAAGAGTTTTAGCCATGTTTACCCCAAAACTTTTACTCCTTCCATGATCCAGCCTTCACTTCTCCTTTCTTTAGCCTCTTCTATTATTCTCTTTGGAACTTTGGTTATTGCATCTTTTGCTTCTTTTAGCTCAAGGCCAACTTGTGTAGCAAAAGATGCTAAAATGTATGGATCTCTCATCATCCAGTGGGATAGGGCACCAGAACATATTATTATAGGTGTATGAAACTTCTTTGCCAATTTAACATCCTTTGTTATATTTCTCAATACGTTTTCTCTCGTTCTTTTGCTTGTTATCAACACTTCTCTAAAATTTATCTCTATTGCAACGTTATTTTCTGCTGCAAATCTGGCCAAAACATGGTTCAATCCTGGGTCAAATCTTTCATATTCTGGATGAGTGAGTATTTGAACTCCTCTTGTTTGAACTGCAATTCTATTCATTCTAATGTCTCCTCCTCTTACTAGCAGTATATCAAACTCCTTTCTCCTTCTTTTTAGAATTTCTAGTTCCCTCTTGTTTCTTGCCTCAAATCCAAGGAATATGTCTATGTTAAAAAGGGTTTTTGTTCTTTCTATTTCAGCCTTAAGAATTTCTTCTTCTCTTTTGCTCATTAGGTAGGCTACGAAGCAAATGCCTTTATATCCTAACTGTTTAGCTGTTGATGCCAGTTCTTCTAAGCTACTACTGCCACCACTAAAAGCACTGTGAACATGCAAATCATAAGCCTGCATACAATTTTTCATTCGCAAGACAGAAACATATAGTTTACTAAATAAATTAATATTATGCCGGTAAGTACTGCCCCTTACAGAAGGAAGTATGAACATACTTCAAGTAGAGGAAGCGAAGCAACTGTAACCTGTGATTTTTGTCATAGAGAGGTTCCTAGATATAAGACCTTTGTAATCACTAGAGGATTTACTATATCAGATCCTGCTTTATTGAAACAGGTTGATAAAAGAATGATTCACACGTTCTCCAGAAAAATGAGAATTTGTCCTGCTTGTGCAAGGTTTAGAGGAATAGCTCAACCTGGTAAGTCTGTTAGAAAAAAGCACATGGAATAAAAATGATAAAACTGAAAGGACTCCTTTATCGAAAATTAAAGGGGGAAAAAGAAAAAGTGGAAGAATCGTTTCCAGCCTTCACTATAGAAAAACCAAAACCTTTTGAATTACCACCTCTTACAGATCCAAAAAAACTAGATGTAACTTATCCATTGATAGAGCCGTATGCACGTGCAGAAATTAAGTGGAATGAGAAAGAAAAAATGTTGTATTATTACGTCATAGAGCCGAAGCTTACTGAGGAAGAAAAAAACATTCTAGAAAAAATTTCAAATGGGCTAATAGAGTTAACAGAAGTAGGATTATCAAGTATGAAAAGTACTCCAGAAGCCATAGAGTATTTAACAAAACTTGCCAATACTGTAATAAAGCAACTTAACTTAAAGTTTTCAAAAGAGTCGTATTTGAAAATCATGTATTATGTTTACAGGAACTTTGTAGGGTTGAACGAAATAGAACCTTTGATGCAAGATCCAAATATAGAAGATATTTCTTGCGATGGTGTAGGAATTCCAGTTTATATAATCCATAGGAAGTATGGATCCATGAAAACTAACGTTGTTTTTAATGATCCAGAAGTTTTGAGACAGTTCGTAATTAAGCTTGCAGAAAGGTGTGGGAGATACGTAAGTTATGCAGAACCGATACTTGATGCAACTTTACCTGATGGAAGTAGGGTAGCAGCAACTCTAGCAACAGACGTTGCTACACGTGGTGCAACATTCACCATCAGAAAGTTTACAGAAGAGCCTTTCTCCCCAGTTCACCAGCTAGAACTTAAAACTGCTTCTAGCCAAATGCTTGCCTATTTGTGGTACATGGTTGAGCATAGGGCATCTATATTGGTTATTGGAGGTACTGCAACTGGGAAAACGTCGATGCTAAATTCTATAAGCATGTTCATCCAGCCTACTGCAAAAATAGTTTCAATAGAAGATACGAAAGAGCTTCGTTTACCGCATGAGCATTGGATATCTGGTTTAGCAAGAGTTGGTTTTGGTGTTCCTACAGCTACTGGCGAAAAGTATGGAGAAGTTACACTTTTTGATTTGTTAAGAGAGAGCTTTAGACAAAACCCAGATTATGTGATTGTGGGGGAAACTAGAGGGGAAGAAGCTTATGTAATGTTTCAAGGTATGGCCTCTGGTCATGCAAGCATGAGCACTTTTCATGCCGGCTCAGTAGAAGGAGCTTTAAAAAGGCTCACTTCCCCTCCTATCAACCTTTCTCCCACTCTTTTAGAAAGTTTAGACATAGTAATCACAATGGCTTATGCAAGAGAAAAGGGGAAATCAGCAAGAAGGGTGAAAGAAATAACAGAAATAGTATCAGTAGATCCTAGAACAGGAGAAGTTAAGACGAATGTTGTGTATAAGTGGGATCCTGTAAAAGATACTTTTGTAAAGGTGGGTGAAAGCTTTAAGCTTGCAAGGATAGCTTCAGAAAGAGGTATTAGCGTAAAAAGTATAGAAGAGGAAATTTCTAGAAGAGCAAAACTTTTGGAATGGATGCTTAAAAATGGTATTAAAAGGTACTTGGAAGTCTCGAAAATTATAGCAGAATATTATCTCGACCCGATAAAAGTTTGTAAGATGATAGAAGAAGGGCCTTTAAAAGAAGAAAGAAAAGAGGAAAGGAGGAAGTATACTATAGAATCAATTCTAGAAGCATTAGGTTTTAAAGTTATAAGGGAAAGGTTATGAGCTTTCCCTCTTTAGCATTAGCAATTTTTGGTAAGATAGCAGATAAATATTCAACCTCTTTTGAATTCCTGAAACACATCTTACCAAAAGCTGACATAAAAACTCCTCTCAAGACTTATTTGTCTATAATGTTTTTTGCAATCATCTTAAGCTATCTAACAACATTAGCTTTTACCATTTATCTAGTTCTTTACATTTTAAAACTTCCACCATTCCTTGCAACTGCTTTCCTCCTCTTCATACCTTTCCTCGTTGCAGCTGGAATTTTCCTCTGGTTCATATTTTACCCTTTCCAAAGATCCATGATAAGAAGAAGAAATATAGAAGCAAACTTACCTTTTGTTATTACACATATGAGCTCTATAGCTGAAGCTGGTATACCTCCTTCTGCAATTTTTCATTTAATTAGTGCTTTCAAAGAATATGGAGAAGTTACAAAGGAACTGTCAAAGATTGCAAGGAATATAGAAGAATTTGGAATGGATCCTGTAAGAGCCATAAGAGAAGTTGCAAATCGTACACCATCCGAGAAATTGAGAGAATTGCTTCTAGGAATAGTAACTACAACAGAATCTGGAGGGGACATAAAACTGTTTTTAAAAAACATGGGCGAGCAAGCTCTATTTGAGTGGAGATTAAGGAGGGAAAGATTCCTACAGCAGATGTCTACTTACGCAGAATTTTATGTAGGAATAATAATTGCTGCACCTCTTTTCTTGATAGCTCTTTTTGCTATTATGAGTTTAATTCAACCTAACATAGGAGGTTTTAGTATTATGGACATAACTAAATTAGCTATATACCTGATAATACCTGCAATAAACATAGGTTTCTTAGCATTCTTACGTACTATTGAGGTGGAGATATAAATGGATAAAAAGATCTTGCTTGTGATTATGAATTTTCTCTTAGCCCTCTTTATTTTCATTGTCAACTTCCTCTATTTTCAAAAAATTCCAACCCTTTACTCTACCATAAACATAATTTGCCTTGTGATAGCAGCTTTTCCCATAATTCTAGCAAAGTATGTTGAATATAGCAAAAGAAAAGAATTGGAAGATATGTTTCCTGTATTTCTTCACGATTTCACCGAAAGTGTTAGAGGTGGAATGATGGTAACAGATGCTTTGAAGCTAGTATCTAAGAACGATTACAAAAGTCTTACACCTTACGTTAAAAGGATGGCTGCCCAGTTAGATTGGGGCATACCTATGGAAGTTGTATTACTAAAATTTGCTCAATCTGTAAAATCTAAAACAATAGCAAAGATAGTTTCTTCCGTAATAGAGACTCACAGACTCGGTGGAAGGCTTACTGACACACTAGAAGCCCTTGGCAATATAGCAACACAAATAGATAGGTTGAGAGAAGAGAGAACAGCTTATCTACAATCTCAGATAGTTACAGGTTATGTTGTTTTCTTTGTTTTTATTGGTGTGATAATAGGTCTAGAAAGATTTCTAATACCAACGTTGCTTCATAGTCAATCTTTAAGAAGTCTTTCGGGAACACAAGTCCCTGTTCAGGCTATGGCAGAAGAATTTAGATCTATCTTTATACAATTAATCTTAATTCAAGGATTTTTTGCTGGATTAACTGTAGGGAAGATGTCTGAGGGGGTAATGGTCGCTGGGTTAAAACATAGCATACTTATGATGCTAGTTGGAGGGATCATTCATACAATCTTTGCTTAGCTATCTGGCTTGAACTCTTTTTATTACTTCTGGTCTAAGCTTTACGAAAACACGCGTACCACAGTAAGGGCATCTTACTCTTTCTTCAAGTCTTGTTACGATTCTCTTACAATTTACACACTTATACATTTTTCACCATCTCAATAATAGTAAGCAGGGCCGGCAAATTTTAGGCCACACTTTTTACATTCCCATATTCCCTTTGCAACCCTTTTTACATAAGGCATATGACATTTTGGGCAAATATGCCTTTTCTTTTGTGCTTTTTCTATTTCTGCAACTTTCCACCTTACTTTCTTGCCGTAACGTGCCCCATACCTTCCTACACTTGACATAAATAAATCACCTTATTATCCTAAAATCCTTTTTTGTAGCCAAAGTTTCTAATATTGTTTTTAGTTGATCGTCAGAAATTTCTTCTTTCAATTTTCCAGCCTTGTACAATTGGATAAGATAAAGCTCGACTTGCTCAGCTAATTCTGGCTTGCTAAGCCTTACCCTTCCTAACCTTTCTACAGCCTCTTTTGAGAGAATCTTTTGAATTATTTTTTTCTTTAAATTTTCCATTTCACTATTCACTTGCAACCGCCTTTGCAACTTTCATCAGTAAAGCATGACCTTTGCTTGTAAGCTTTCTTCCTTTTTCACATTTTTCTGCAAGTCCAGCCTTCTCTAGCTGTTGAAGGATCTTCCTTATTATATTTCCTGAAGCTTTATAAAACTTTGCAGGCCTTCTTCCCCTATCCTTCCTACCGCCATAGTAAGTTCTTAACCTCTCCACACCAACTGGATGAAGGTAGAGTTGCCTAAGGATAGAGGCTGCACGAATATACCAAAAGTCTTCTTGCTCCGGCGGCCTTTGCCTATGTCTTCCAGATTTTACAAAATAACTCCAAGTTGGTGGTTTAATTTCTTCAAATTTTTTCAACTCTTCTTTCAGTTTTTCTATCAGCTTATCAGGTCTTACGTGTAAAACTGAAACCATAGTAAATAATTGAGATGCAGAGCTTTAAATGTTTATCTAAAAGTAAGAGCGATGTAAGAAACAGCACAAACTATTAAAGATAATCCACCAATCATTAGTAAAATTACAAGAACTGGAATGGAAAAGCCACCTAACCGATTACACAAATCGCTTTTTTCTGTCTGACATTTGCTACTTATTTTCTGAAGATTGTCAAAAATATAGAAGAGAGTAAAAACTGCAATGAAAACTATTAGAAGTGCAATTATTCTTACTTGATTTAGCATATTACCTCCATGGCCTCCTGTATATAGCATTGCAGTTCAAACAATAAATAGCAATCGTCTTTCTTTTCCTTTCAAGTCTAACTTTACATGTATAACCTGGTATAAGAAGGGTGTTGCATTTCTTGCAAAACTTCCTTTTCAACTCTTTCGGCAACCTTACATTATACCTTAAGCCAATTTTTCTTGCAAGCTCTATATAGCGTCTGCTCCGTTCTGGATGTTTCTTTATTTCTTTCTCTGCTAAATCAAACAAAATCTGAATTCTTTCCCTTGCTATTTTTTGTTGCCAAGCAGGTTTTCTTCCTCTTCTCATCTAAAAATAATTTTATTAAGCAAAATTAAGTAAAATTACACCTTCCAACCTTGGACTTTACGCTGAGAATAGATAAAGACTCGAACCAAACTTCCTAGTGCTATCAAAGCTAAGATAGGACAATAAAAGAAAGAATAAACAAAAAACTCTGCTAAGTTAAACTTTAAGCCAACCTTTCTGGTAATAACGTATACTATAAGAGAGAAAAGTACAAAACTTATGATGGAAAATGTAATGTTTTTGAGAACTGCTATGGTTAAAGATACGAGAAGCAACCAAACTATCCAAGCAGTAAAATCAGCTTTGAAAAAGCTCATCGGTAATAAAATAAGTTTATCAAATATCGGAAAAGAGATTAGATTTGAAAAGAAGGAAAATAGGAAAGGGATTGAAAGAAAGATGTAGGGAAGGGTAAGAGAAGGATACTTGTAAAAGTATTTTCCTAGTTTTGTGTAATGAGTTTTCAGCCACAAGGCAAAACCAATGCTCCACCTTTTTCTTTGCGCAAACCATTCAGACCAAGAAGAAGGAGCCTCGGTCAAAACTTTTACATTTTCAGTATACTTGAATCTCTTATTTCTAAGGAGTAAAGCAGTGCCCAATTCTAAATCTTCTAAGATGGCTTTCCTGAATTTTCCAAGATCGTAAAAAGCATTTTTATTGATAGCAAAAGCTGCACCATTAATTTGGAAACCCTTTTTCAATAATTTGGAATGGACCAAATTTATAAAATTTAGAATTGCATAATCATATTGCACTAGTCTAGAGATGAAAGAATTTATTTTTACCCCTTTTTTGATTTCCAATAAGTCACAATCTCTCATTTCTTCTACTATTTTTTTAAAAAAGTTCTTACGAGGTAAAGATATTTGCACGTCGGAATCTAAGAAAAGGAATATTTTGCCATTAGCATATTTTACAGCCTCGTTTAAGGCATTAACTTTGCCTTTCCTTTCTTTGTTGAGAATAAACTTTACTTTCTTTCCATACCTTTTAACAAGCTTTAAACTTTCACTTGTTGGCTCATCTATTACCACAATTATTTCCTTTTTCTTGTAGGGGTCTTTTGTTAATCTTTCTAGCAGACCTTTTAAAAAGTTCGATTCTTTGTAGACAGGAATAAAAACGCTTACTTTTTCCATATCCTTTTTTAAACAAACGAAAAATAAAAAGCTGCAAATGGGGATGCTGGGATTTGAACCCAGGTCACGAGCTATCTTTCAAAGACCCATTTAGCCCAAAGTAGGCTCGGATCCTAGACCAAGCTAGACGACATCCCCTTTTTCCAAATTTAAGTTTTGAATTTAATAAATAATTATGCGTGCTCTCCTTGCTAACTTGGGCTTTTTGTTGCAGTTCAGTGGGATATTAATACTTTCAACTGCTTTCTTAGCTTTATACTTTAATGAGGTTCAGGCCTCTGTCTCCTTTTTCATTACTGTAAGCACTCTTTTTGTTTTTGGCTTTACTATGAATGCGCTGTGCGAAAGAAAGGAAATAAGCGTGAGAAATGGGATGATTCTTTTATTCTTGACTTTCTTGCTTTTAGGATTGATAGGAACCATACCATACTTGTACTTGAAAGTTTTTGGAGAAATTTCCTTAGAATCTTTCACAAACAGTTTTTTTGAAAGTGTTTCTACAATAACAACAACTGGACTTTCTTCGATAAAGAGTTTTGAAGAATCCCCCATTTCTTTAAGAGTTTACAGGAGCATTTCTAGCTTTGCAGGTGGTGTTGGGATTGTTTTCATTTTTCTAACTTTTTTATATCCTGACACACAGCTTACAAGCTTTCAAAAGATTTTTGGCTTAAGCGAAACTGAAAAGATAAAGAAGAAGTTCTTGTCCATTCTCTTGTTTTACGCCATCTGCTTTTTTGTTTTTTCTTTTTTGTTCTACTTTTTCTACAAAGACTTTCTTACAGTCTCTACTTTCACCTTAAGCAGTCTATCAACAAGCAGCTTTCCAAACGTGCAAGATGTTTTGGCTAGAATACCTCTTCCGCTCATAATACTTCCTATGCTTGTAGGAGCGACTAACATAAAGATTTTCATTTCTTCTCAGAGGAAATTTTATTTAGCAGAGCTTTGTTTGCTATTGGCAAGCATAGCTATATTGCTTTTCTTCTTTGTTCAGAATGGTTTTGATTTTTATTCTAGCATGTTTCATTCAGTCAGCCTAGCAACTACATCTGGCAGTTCTTTTGTAAGCTTTTCATCTGTAGCAGAGTATGTAAAAATTGTTATGGTCGTAGCTATGTTCATTGGTGGTTGTTCTCTTTCAACAGCAGGTGGATTAAAATGTCTAAGAATTTTATTGATCGGAAAAGGCATAAAGAAAGTTGTAAAGAACGTTTTTAAAAAGTCTGAAGAAATTTCTGAAGAAGAATCTGTAGCTTATCTTTTATTTTTCCTCATGGTTTCCTTTGCTGTTTTATCTTCTTTCATCTTAGCTTTGTATGGATTTGGATTTTTGGACAGTTTGCTTGAATCTGTATCTGCAATCTCTAATACAGGAATTAGCTTAGGTATAGCTTATGCAGCACCATTAGAATTGAAGTGGTTGTTTAGCTTTTTGATGTTGATCGGAAGAATAGAAATTCTGCCTATTATTGCACTGTTCGTTAAAGAAAGCTGATCGATATTTTTATTTATGTAATACGTATTACAAAAATTCTAACCATTTTTCAAAAGTGGGGGGACCGGGAAATTCAGGAATTCTCCTTTTGAACCCGGGTTGCCGGCACCCCAAGCCGGATGCCTTTTGGCTAAGCAAAGACCAAGCTAGCAGATCCCCCCAGCACAATATTATTTGATTTGGAAAACCAATTCTTAAATATGCCTGAAAAGTTTTCTATAATCACAGAAACTGTTGTTGGCAGAAGTAGAGAAGATTCTATGAAATTTGGCTTGGCTGGGGCTGGCTACTTAGGAAAGCATATAGTTGGAACAGGCGAAGATGCTCACTTAACAACAAAAGTTTATATAGACCTATTAAAACCTCATGTAATTTTATGTTCCGGTAAAAGGGGGAGCGGCAAATCTTACAGCGTGGCAGTAATTCTTGAAGAGCTGCTCTTACTTGAAAAGCAGTATGCAGAAAAAATTGCATGCGTCGTCTTTGATCCTATGGGAATTTATTGGAGTATGAAACTTCCTAATGAGCAACAAAAGGATCTGCTCACTACTTGGAAACTTCAACCAAAAGGATTTGAAAGGGTTAAAGTTTATGTTCCGCTTGGGTTAAAGGAAACTTATGAAAAAGCAGGAATACCAGTTGATTTTGCTCTGTCGATTTCTCCAAAAGAATTTTCTCCAGAAGATTGGGCCTTAGCTTTTAATCTTGAAAGAACTAGTGAGCTTGCAATAACTCTTGAGAAAAATGTCAATTCTTTGCTGGAAGAGAAAAAGGATTTTGACTTGAATGAACTTATAGAAAAAATAAACAAGGATAAACAATCTTCTCAGCATACAAAAAATGTTTTGACAAGCTTTCTACAAGTAGCAAGCTCTTGGGGATTGTTTTCTAAGCGAGGCATGAGCATAAGCGATATAGTAAAGCCTAATCAAGTAAGTGTAATAGATCTGTCTAGAGTAAAGGGGGAAGAATGGGGGGTAAGAAATTTGTTAGCTGCTTGGATTATTAGAAACATTTATCATGAGCGTGTGCTGGCAAGAAAGGAAGAGGAATTGGCAAAAACTGAAGGAAGAAAGCCAGAAAAAACCTTCCCTTTAACTTGGGTAGTTTTGGAAGAAGCTCACAATTTCGTACCAAGTGATAAAAAAACTGTTTCTACAGAACCAATACTTACACTAGCAAAACAAGGAAGAGAACCTGGTATATCGTTAATATGTGTAACCCAAATGCCAAACAAAGTGCATCAAGATGTTTTGTCACAAACCGATATTGTAATTTCCTTCAGACTTACTAGCAGAGATGATTTACAAGCCTTGCATGCCGTTTACCAAAGTTACATGCAAGAAGAACTGGAAAGAATGATTAATAGGTTGCCAAGATGGCCTGGGGCTGCAATAATTCTTGACGATAACCTGGAAAGGATCTTCACAGTCAACATAAGACCAAGACTTTCGTGGCATGCAGGGGGGACGGCGGCTGCCATTTAAACGATAAAAATATTAGGTTAGCTTAAAATAACTTAATCTATGGTTGAGAACGTGGAAATAACAGTTTGGGCAGAAAAGTATAGGCCAAAAAGGTTAAGCGAAGTAATAAATCAAAAGCATGTTGTAGAGAGAGTGAAAGCTTTTGTAGAAGAGAAAAACATCCCAAACATGCTTTTTGCTGGTCCTCCTGGTACAGGAAAAACGACCATAGCTCTTTGTGTTGCTTATGAGCTTTACGGCAAAAACTGGAGGCAGAATGTTTTAGAGCTTAACGCGAGCGACGCTCGTGGGATAGATGTAATTCGTGGTCAAGTAAAAGATTTTGCAAGGACTAAACCGATAGGAGATATTCCATACAAAATAATAATTTTGGATGAGGCTGATGCTTTAACAGCAGATGCACAAAATGCTTTGAGAAGAACGATGGAAAATTATACAAATGTTTCACGCTTTATCCTTATTGCTAATTATTCTAGCAAAATTATAGAGCCTATTCAAAGTAGGTGTGCTGTTTTTAGGTTCAAACCACTTGGAGAAGCTGACATAAAAAAATTTGTTCAAAGAATTGTAACTGAAGAAAAATTAAAAATAACAGAGGATGGAATAAAAGCAATAATAGAAATTTCAGAAGGTGATTTGAGAAAAGTTGCAAATTTATTGCAAGCAGCAGCTTCTATAGACAAAAAGATAAATGAAGATACAATTTATGACGTTGCTTCTAGAGCTAAACCTACAGATGTTAAGGAAATGCTTGAGCTAGCTTTGAAAGGAAAGTTTGAAGATGCTAGAAAAAAGTTGCAGGACTTGCTTTTGAAGCAAGGTTTGAGCGGGAGTGACATCATTTCTGAAATTCATAAACAAATTTACTCGCTCAACATACCAGAAGAATTAAAAGTTCAGCTTGTAGAAAAATGTGGAGAATATGAGTTTAGAATAAGCGAAGGTGGAAATGAGCTTATTCAGTTGGAAGCCCTCTTAGCCCAATTTTTGCTTGCATCAAAGATAACATGAGGAAAATAAAAAATTATCCTTTCACCCTTTATGAAATTGTCGTATCTTCTCTTGGATCTTTAGCTACAAAAAATTATGAATTTTTAATTGTTGGTACGCCATTGGCTACTTTAACTTTTTTCTATGAAAGATGGATCAATAAAATTGGTCAAAAATATGTGGACAGAAAAGTATAGACCTAAAAGCTTGAAAGAATTTGTAAATCAGAAAGAAGCTTTGGAAAAGTTTTTAACTTGGATTAGGAATTGGAAGCCTGGTAGTAAAGCATTGCTTTTTTATGGACCGCCTGGAGTAGGTAAGACAGCTTTATTGCAAGCATATGCTACAGAAAAAGGTTTAGATCTAATAGAAATGAATGCCTCAGATTATCGTTCAGCTCAACAAATTCAAGAAGTTCTTGGTCATTCGATGAAACAAAGAAGTTTGTTTGGAAAGGGTAAAATTTTTCTGCTTGATGAAATTGATGGAATAGTCGGTACAGAAGATAGAGGTGGGGTTGGAGAAGTAATAAAAATAATTCAAGAATCTGCCTTTCCAATTGTTCTTACAGCAAACGACCCTTGGGACACAAAGCTAAGAGCTTTGAGAGAGTATTGCATTTTAGTAGAATTTAAAAAAGTACATGTTGTTGATATAGAGAAAAGACTTGCTGAAATTTGCAGGAAGGAAAATGTAGCTTTTGAAAAGGATGTGCTTCGTGAATTAGCAAGAAGGTCGAATGGAGATTTGAGAGCTGCTATAAATGATTTGGAAACTGTAGCTGCAGGGAAAAAGAAAATTAGCTTAAGGGATCTAGAAGCTTTAGGGTATAGGGAAGCTGAGACTAGTATTTTTGATGCTCTCAAAACAATTTTCAAAACAAAATCTCCCTTAGCTGCAAAGCTTGCAATCTTGAATGTAGACAAAGATCCTGAAGAAATTTTCTGGTGGATTGAAAACAATATTGCAAAAGAATACGAAGATCCTGAAGAGATAGCTAAGGCTTATGATGCTTTAAGCAAAGCAGATATTTTTAGACAAAGAGTAGTTTCTAGACAAGATTGGAGATTAAAAGGTTATATGATAGATTTGATGACTGGTGGAGTAGCTATTGTGAAGAAAGAAGTTTATAGAAAGTTTACTGGCTACCAGTATCCTTCTAAAATTGCAATGCTCGGTCAAACTAAAGCTGAGAGAAAAGAAGAGAAGGAAATGCTTTTGGAGCTTAGCAAGCAATTGCATTGTTCAACAAGAAAGGTAAGGAAAGAATTTCTACCTTTCTTAAGAATCATTTTTAATAAAACAAAATTGAAATTATAAATGTGAGGAATAAGCTTTTGCTGACCTTTATAGGTTTGTTTTTGCTAACTGTAGGAATTGCTTACTCAGCTTGCCCAGGTACTTACTACTGTGATAACACAGGTGCAGGTAGCATAAAAGTGTGTTCTGTGCCTACTGGTGGAAAGTATAATGGCTCTTTTGCTGGTTCGGGCTCTCATCACAATTGGACTTTAGTAGCAGCTGGGCAGTACGTACGATTTACTGCCTCCTTATCTGGGGAGGCTGACGACGACTTAGACCTTCGTGTCTATAGTCCAACAAGCAAGAATGAAACTGGTGGAACTGGACCTGGTTCTTCCCACTCTGTTACTATTTGTGATGTAGGAGGTTTATATGCAGCAGAAGTTTTTAGTTTTGCAATAAGCCCTGACAATTGTGCATCCTACAACATAACAATCTCTAATGTCTCAGTAGGATGCTGTCAAGATTCGAGTTGTGAAGATGGTTTAGCTTGTTCTCTAGACAAATGTGAAGATTTTTGTACACATTGTACACGAGAAAATTATAATGTTAGCGCTTGTAATTATTATGCATGCTGCTCTGGCTTACAACAATGCTTTGATGGTATATGTAGAGTTTCTTGCCCAGATTTTACCGTCTCTTTAAATCCTACCTCTGTAAGCATTACAGTACCTCAGTCAGGCTACAATTCTTCTAACTCTACAATAAACGTTTCTTCCATCAACGGCTTTAACTCTCCTGTAACATTTTCTGGTTCATGGATTGGTTCTTCGCCAACTGGCGTAACTTTTTATTTCACCCCAAACTCAGTAACTCCTCCTGCAAACGGGAATGTTTATGCAAACGTAACAATAAACGTTTCTTCAACTGCCTCAACAGGAACTTACACTTTAAGGATAAATGCAACTTCAGGATTTACAAGTAAATATGCAGACTTAACAGTAAACATATTGCCTTCTGCTGCAGCACCTTTTGACTTTAGTGTTTCAGTGTCTCCTTCTTCTGGCTCAGTAGTTCAAGGAAATTGGACCAATACAACTGTTACCGTAACCTTGCTATCAGGAACTCCACAAACTGTGACATTAAGTGTAAGCGGCTTACCTAGCGGTACTACCTATACTTTCATACCATCTAGCAGTGGATTACCAACTTTTTCTAGAACTTTAAACATCTCTACGAGCTATTCAACACCAAACGGCACCTATACAATCACAATAACTGGAAGTGGTGGTGGATTAACAAGAACTGCTACCTATACTTTAACCGTTAATCCTTCTCCTGTATGCGTTAGGGCAAACCCTGTTGTAAGCATTAGTCCAACTTATGGCTATGGAAGCGCAGGACAAACTTTAACTTATACTGTAAACGTAACTAACAGAGATAGCACAGCTTGTGGAGAATCGACTTTTTCTTTAGTAGGAATAGTTCCTGAAGGATTTTCTTACAGCTTTAGTCAAACTACTTTAGTAATAAAACCAGTTGGTTTTTCGAATACTAATACCTCATACCTTTACGTTACTTCTAACTGCACCTCAAAAGACAATTATCCCCATACTATTAGAGTTAACGCAACTAATACGAATGCACCAAATTATTTCACCTCAAATACTTCTTACTACTACGTGTACCAACATTTCTATGTATATGTTACTCCTTCTTCCAAATCTGGTATATCTGGTTCAACACTTTCCTATAATATCCAGCTCACAAATAACAAATGGACGACATGCCCAGCAACCACCTTCACTTTCACAGGCAATGTACCAGCAGGATGGTCTTATACTATAACTCCACAAGTGACACTTTCTTCAGGATCTACTACAACAGCTCCTACATTTAACATAACTTCTCCCTGCACCGCGGTTCCTGGTAACTATTTTGTCAATGTGACTGCAAACGATACATTAACAGGAATAACAAGAACGTCTTCTTCCAGCAATTACACTGTTATTAACCCATCTTGCAGCATCCAAGCAACTCCTTTCTTCTCCACAGGACCTTTCTCATCTACACTTACAGCCATTTTCTATAACTTAAACACAACATGTTTCCCCACCGCTACATTAAACTGTGGAAACGAAACTATTGTAAATTTAGCCTATAATCCTTCGTTTGAAGGAAAAACTTGGCAAATAGACGAAAACAATACAAACTTTGAAGACTGGGACATAAGTAGAAATCCTGATAATGGAATAATTAAAACATGGGTTGAAACTTCTAACACACACTCTGGCAATAAAGCGTTACACTGGAGAACTGAAGCGCCAAGCTCAACAAATTTGGCTCTAAGTTATTACTCGAACAACTCGAAAAGATTTGTAATAGACGAAAGCAAATACTTAGAAGCAGGATTATGGTCTTATGTAATTGCTGGCTCTAGTGGAAGCGACGTATCATTTTACTTTTGGGACAGCAATGGAAACTATTTAGGAAGGTTTTGGGGTCGTGATAAACTTGAAGGTTGGGCTCCAAACCAGTGGAGAAGAGTAAGTTATGTTTGGTATCCTTCTTCCATGGGCTCGGGAAATGGTTTTATTCCAAAGGGGGCAAAGTATGCTAGATTAAACATATATGCTAACTGGCATGAAGGAGGAATAAAAGAAAGAATTGATGATGATGTTTTTGTTAGGCAATTTGACGACCTTTCAACCAGAAGCCTTCAAATTTCTGGAAATCAAGTTTCTACAACATGCTATTATCCTCCTGTCTCGAACATAAGCTATTACAGAGCCTTTGCTAACGTTTCCGCAAATATCTTAGTTAGTTGTCCAACTACTATTGTTGATACCCCAAACACTTTTGATTTTACTGTTTCTGTAAGTCCTACACCAAACTATAACCGGTTAGTTGGCTTTTGGCCTTTTGACGAAGGTTGGGGTATATCTAGTGCTGATAAAAGTGGTTACGGAAACAATGCAAGCTTAGGAGTTACAAATTGGGAATATGCACCAGCATGGACTTTAGGTAAATTTGGCTATGCTTTAGGATTTGATGGAATAGACGATCGTGTAAGAATT
>Ga0272445_1000263_pt1 | contig 51573 bp, 59 predicted proteins | sample YNPCB0031_FD_194404 | JGI IMG/M metagenome (GOLD analysis project Ga0272445, IMG submission 194404) | Hot spring sediment microbial communities from Yellowstone National Park, WY, United States - YNP-CB-003-1 | ecosystem: Environmental > Aquatic > Thermal springs > Hot (42-90C) > Sediment... | reverse complement strand
TCTGAGGCGTTGTAGCCCGCTATATGGGCTATCCAATAGAACTTTTGCAGCTCGTCTGGAACAAAAACCAAAACATAGGAAACATCATATTGCTTCATAAGCTGTAGGGATTGTTCTTCTGGAAGCATAAACATGGTGGCTATGTCGCGGATTTTCTCATGGGAGCCCCATTTTCCGAAAATTTGGGCTTCAAAGCTGTGCAACGGGTCTCTGCTGGTGCCCAGCGTGTACCATATTTCCCTTGATGGGTAAGCCTCTATAACTTCCCTGTGGCTCCATTCCCGAACAGCCCTTCCGTAATCCCACCAGCAAAGCACAACGGAGCCTTGAGGCGTAACCTCCTCAAGCTTTGCAAAGGCGTCTGGCATGCCCTCCTGCTTGGAAAAGTATTGGAGAACCTCGTCTTCCCTTCTGCTATAATCTACCCTAAGAGCTATAAAAGCCAGAGAAACGGCAATACAACGACCAGTAAGGCAATAAACCATTTGCTCCGCCAAAACTTTACAATCATAGGATTCTCCTAAATAATTCAAGGAGGTAAAATCTATAAGGTTTTATCCCTCCCTCTAACAAATATCCTACACCACATGGAAAATTCTAGAAGTGAGTTGACATGTTTATTGTATTCATCATTGGAACAGCAGGGTCTGGAAAGTCTCTACTTACAGCAGCCTTCAGCGAATGGTTAAAGCTTTCAAAGCAAGATGTGGCAATAGTGAACTTAGACCCCGGAGCCCTAACCCTTCCATACTCGCCCGACGTGGACGCCCGCGACTACATAAGCGTAGACAGAATCATGGAAGAATATGGCTTGGGACCTAATGGTGCCCTAATAATGGCTGCAGACCTCCTCGCAGACGAAATTGAGAACATTTCAAGGGAGGTGGAAGACTTAAAGTCAGACATTGTTTTGGTTGACACTCCGGGGCAGATGGAACTGTTTGCGTTTAGGGCGAGCGGACCTTACATAGCCAACGAGCTTACAAAGGAGCCAAAAGCCATAGTCTACCTCTTTGACGCCGTCTTCTCCTTGAACCCTCTAAACTACGTTTCAAACCTCTTCCTTTCAGCAGCCGTCTACAACAGATTTCTGCTACCCCAAGTGCACGTACTCTCAAAATGCGACCTACTATCAGAAGAGGACGTCAACAAAATTGTGGACTGGTCGGCAAACCCAAAAGCCCTAGAAGCAGCTATAGAACAAAAACTTGAAGGAACAAAACGTCTACTAAGCAGAAACATGATGAAGGCCATTTACCAGCTTGGCTTAAAATTCCTCCTAATCCCAGTTTCCGCGAAAACAAATGAGGGCATGGTCAACTTCAACATGGCTCTAGAACGCATACTTGCGGGAGGAGACAAATACACCTATTAGCAGTCGTCAATAAAAGTCCATGCTGCGGCTGCAGCCCCATACTCGGCTAACTCCAAGCTTTCAGCTCCAGCAACAACAATAACATCGTTCTCCTCAGGCTGCAAGAGGGTAATCAGCTTTTCAGCGATTTTAGGGTAATCCCTTGAAAGATCATCACAAACAGATGGAATAATTAAACGTCCATCCTTGAAAACTATTGTAGTGGCGCCTTCAGCGCCCATTCTAACCGCTGCGTCCCGCTGCTCTATGCCAGATTTAACCTTGTCCCCACAATTTTTAGCCAAAATAGCGGAACTGAATCGCGTAGGCATAAGTTTAACCCCCTCTATTATAGCCCGTTTACCAAAGATCTTCTTATATTCTTCAAAAATTTTCAGCCCTTTAGCTGTCAGTTGGCAGCCTGCTTTTGAAATTGAGATGATTCCAGCCTTCTTCAACCGGTGGATGATCGTGCGCACAGCACCTTCTCCAACCCTCAACTCTTCGGCAAGTTTACCTCTTCCAACAGGCTTTTCAGAGACAAGCTCTATTGCACGCAATACGTGGAAAACAGAAAATGTAGGCGCTGGTCCAATTGTCTTTTCGCCAACAATTTTCTCTAAGAGATCCTTAAGTTTACAAGGCATACTTCCACGGTTAAAAATTTGGATTTCAAACTATAAAATTATTTTTACCCTTTTAGGAGTGTGAAGAAACGTAATTTTAGAAATGATCGCTATCTTCTGACATAATATTCTCTTACTATGCCAGCCGTTAATGCAATAAGTCCAACCGCCAGCAGATATATCATCGGATATATAAACATTGAGAGCAAAGACTCATAAGTTAATGTTGGCGGTATCTGTGGGGTGAAGAAAACCACAACCCACAGTATAATGAAGGTTGAGATGCAACCTAAGCCTAAGCCCACAGAGAGCCCGTGTATAAAGCTGCTTCTATCCCCTTGATTATTCACGCTTGATTTGCTCTCCTGCTCTTTTGGCTTAACTTCTTCTTGTTCAATTTTTCGCTCTTCCACAAGCTCTTGCGATGATTGCTCTGGTGCTTCTTCGTCTGAGCTTTCACTGAATTGAATTTCCTCCTGTGCTTCTTCAACTTCCATGCTAATCGCCTCTTTGAGATTTGGTTGAGTAAATTAATAAAATTATTCAATTTTGGATTCATATTTTGAATAAGAATTCAAAATTATGCTTATCTTTGTGACAATTTTGTTGCAAGCCTTTCTACGGCCTCTTTAAGCTTATTCCACTCTTCCATGTTTCTCACGTTAAACTTGTGCTTCCTTTTCCATAAGCCGTCCCTTTTTTGCCAGAGATACAAGCCAATAGATCGCCTGCCAAAGGATTCAAAGATTACTATGGCTTCCCACCATTTTTCACTTTTAAAAATTGTGATGTAGTCTATTACTTTGTAAAAATCGGAGATGGGTAACTTTTCGCCTGTTTCGGTCATAATTTTGCTCCTTCCCTTTTACAGTTTCGAATGGCCGTAATTTAAGTGTTTTAAACATGAAGATGTAAGTTTTGAATTGAAAATTAAAATTAGCAGATTGAAATTTTTCCTTGGGCTAGCTCCATGCAAAACTTGTCTATATTTTCAAGCTCATATTCCAATACGGCTTCTATCTTGCTTTTAACCTTGTCAAGCGAGCTGTTTTCCGCCATAACAACTTGTGCTGCGGCTATTGCTGGCTGGTCTATTGGGCGTCCAATTTCGCTTAGAAGCCATACATAAACCTCTTCAAGTTCTGGCACTTCCTCGTATACGTGCTGCGCAACCTTGAATGTTAGAACGTTGTAGATTTTTCCAACGTGACTTACCGGGTTTTTGCCGGCAGCCGCCTCTGAGCAGAAAGGCCTGTTTAGGGATATTAAACCGTTCACTCGGTTTCCCCTTCCTACTTGCCCGGAGTCCCCACTGTCTGCGCTTGTTCCCAAAACTGTTAGGTATACTCCGTCTATTCCCCTGCCGCGTGCATCCAGTGTGTTCAGTTGGACGTTGACCTTTTCGAAGTCTGTATTGGCTTCAACAAATTTGTTGACTTCTTCAAGGACTTTCGCCTTTTTTTCGAAGTATTCCTCTTCGCTACTTATGAAGCGATCTACGAAAGCCATCGAAATTGTCAAGTTTAGATTGTTGTTAGTCCGTGAACCCATAACCTTAATGTCTTCGCCGGATTCTGGGTGGCGCTGCTTAAACTCTTTTGAATTTAGGAACTGTTCTGTTTTGAGCACTATTTTCTCCGTTCTGGTCATTGGTGCATAACCAACAGCTGCGGACGTGTCGTTGGCTCCTAAAACTTTCCCTTTCCGCTTAAAGATGTCTACAAGTCCCGCTGATCCTGGTTTAAGTTCCACTTGATATTTAACGTGTTTATCCGGGTCGACGAAGCGCATGTTTTTCCTAAACCATTCCTTTGCAACGTTTATGGCTATTTCCTCAACATCTATTTTTACGCCGTCAAACTCTGTGGTTGCCCTATCGCCGAAAACAAAGAGCATTGGTTGCTTTACGATGCCCCCTCCAAATCTAAGTTCGGATTGCCCGGCGACTAGTAGGGATTTGTCAACATTATGGTGGAGTATTGTACCCGCTTTTTCCAAGTATTCTTTGCTTAGGTGTAGGGATATTTGCTCCATAACCGCGTCGCAGATGTAGTCTGGGTGCCCCAAACCCTTCCTTTCCACAATTTCCAGCCTCTGCTTTTCAAGGGGGGTCTGCCTCAACCTTTCAACTATTATGTTTCGCAAGTTAATCCTCCATCGACGCACATGTGAAGTTTCGGTTTATGTATAAAACGAAAATATATATTTTGCTGTATTAACTTTGCATTTAGAATAACTGGTGGTTATTATTGATAATAACAGGCCCCATGCTTAGAAAACTACGAATAGAGGCTAAGTTGACCCAGAAAAAGCTGGCGGAACTCGTTGGAGTTTCACAGGCGCATATTGCGAAAATCGAGCAGGGAAAGGTTGACCCTAGACTATCAACTGTGAACAAGATTTTGAAGGTCTTGACTGAAGGAAAAGAGGTAAAGTGCAGGGACATAATGACTCGAGGCGTGCTTTTCGCAAGACCTGAAGACAGCGTATTGAAGGTTAGCGAAATAATGGTTAGACATGCCATTTCGCAAATGCCGGTGATTGACAGAAACAACGTTGTCGGAACCATAACTGAAGAAAGCATAATTAGAAAATTGGGTTCAAACATAGCAAACGAAAAGGTTAAAAATGTCATGGATCCGCCACTGCCAATAGTTTCAGAAGAAACAAGTATTAGCACTATCCGACCGCTGCTTGAGAGACGACAAGGAGTTTTGGTAGCGAGGGGCAAAAAGGTTATTGGAATAATAACCCGTTCAGATTTATTAAAGACAATTAGTTAGAGGCTTGAAAATGTCGTTAAAAGATTTTGACCACTATGCATCAAGTGCGATCTCAATTTTAAAGAAAGAGGCGCCAAAAGAAGCCATTATTATTCACCACGACGACGCGGACGGCTTATGTTCAGCAGCAATAACCCAAAAGGCTCTAGAAAGGGAGGGGATAAAGACAAAGACTTTCTGTTTGGAAAAGGTTTACGCAGAAGTGATTGAGGACGTACACTCAAAGACCGGTCAAACTATTTTTTATGTGGATATAGGCTCATCACACGCAGACCTAATATCCGAATACAACAAGGAACGAAACCTAACCATAATATTGGACCATCACGACCCAAAAATTTCCAAAGACCCGAAAGTTTTAGATTTAAACCTCGAAAATTTTGGCTTCAAGGGCGAGACAGACTTTTCAGGAGCCACATGCTGCTACCTTTTTGCAAAAGCTTTAAACAAAAGTAACTATGATTTGGGGTATTTGGCTCTCGTTGGAAGTTGCGAAATCCCAGAAGGTTTCAAGTCGCTTAACGAAGTTGTTTTGGAGGAATCCCTAAAAGCCGGGATAGTTCAGAAAAAGGGGAAGAATTTTGAAATTGTAAAGTTGAAGGTTAACGTGGATGCTCTGTTTTCGAAACTTCAAATTTTGGGCGCTGTCGGCTATTATGAAGATGGCCCCGACTTGGGTATAAAGGCATGTTTGGAAGGGTTAAGTCCGGAAATAGAGGAGAGAATTAACGCTTTAGAGGAGAGGAGAAAAGAAGTTAACCGCAAGCTTTTAGGAATGTTATATCGCGAGAGGCTTAAGGAAACAGAGCACATCCAATGGTTTGACGCTGGAAACTTATACGCTGGCATGGGAACAAAGGTCATCGGGCAATTCTGCTCCTTCCTATCCTATCAAGCGCGGCTAATAAAGCCTAACAAGTACATACTTGGCTTTGTTAACGTGCCGCCAGAAATACCGAAATGGGGAAGGCTTAAGGAAAACTTTGTTAAGGCTTCTGTGCGGGTGCCGAAACCCATGCAACAACTAATCGACAGCGGAAAACTGCCCGGCGCTGTTAACCTTCTAGAAAAAGCTTCTGAGGGTTTCGGAATGGCGGATGGGCACCAGTACGCCGCAAATGTTGTCTTGCCAGCAGATAGAAAAATGGAACTCATAGAAAATGCTGAGAAGGTTATACAATAGAATTGAGCGTTTTAGAACCCCGCTTTGATCGGGTTGCGTGGTTTCATAAGCTCCCTAAGGAATATTGTGGCGTATGATCCACGATGCAAAGTAAAACTTATCTTCACCATGTTTTTCCCGGGACTAAAAGGATCTTTTGATATTTCCTCCATCCTAAAATCTTTTAATGCTGTTAAGGCTGTGCGTAAACCGCCTTTTAGGCTTAGTTCCGGCATCCCTTTCACTTTAAAGTTTTCAAATGTTATGTCCTCTTCTTCTAAAATTTGTTTTTCAATTTCGCCTTGAAAGCCCTCTGATAGGCGTTGCCTAAAACCGGCTAATGGTAGTGCCAAGCGCATTTTCCCAGAGGCTATAGCACTGTTTATTTCGGTTAGTTTCTCTCGGCTTGCAATTTCGCGAAGCCTCTCGCTTGGCAAACCGGTGGCCTCAATTTTAACAATGTAGTCTCCAGCTTCTGCGGCGTTTAATGGAAGCCCCGATGCTATTCTTCTGCTTAAAAACTTGTTAAAGAGGTAGGCCTGATAAGCTTGAGGGAAGAGTATGCGCAGTTTTATAGGCAGTCTTTTGAAGGCGCCTTTAAAGTCGTCCGGTTTCTTTGCCAAATGCCTAAGCATTAAACGCTCGTAATACAAATGTTTTGGAAAGATTTTCAAGGCTTTTCGGAAGTCTTGCGTGCGGTGAAGTTCTTCGCGGGCAGTTCTCGACTCTGGATGTTCAAAGGGATACGACTTGGCGAGGAAAAGCATTGCCGCCCTACGAAAATCGCCTTTAATAATGGCCTTTCCGACAAGGTGGGTTATTGGACGGATTGTGCCAAAGCGTTGGTGCCCAAAAAAGTTCGGCATCCCGCCCAAAGCTTCAATTTCTTTAACAACCCTTTCTATTCTTTGCTGGATTGTTGCTTTTGTGTGGCTTATCGCGCGTACCATTATTTTGAAGGAGTTCCCAAGCAAGTAATAGGGCGAAAGTTTAGTTTTAAAATAGCCGATTGGGACAATTTTTATGTCCTTGACGCGCACATTCTTAACTTCTTCGGGCTTAATGTCTCTAATCGTTATGTGTTGGGCGGTGACGGCTTTTGCGTCCTTTATTCCAGCAATATGGATCTTTTGAGGGTTTATACCTAGCTGTTCTGCGATGGCCTCAATAGCTTGGAAAGTATCCCAGTTTCGCTTAACTAAAACACAGAGCAAGTGACGGCTGGTTAAGGGCTGCTCGTAAGTTGGCGGCGGTATATGAGGAGTGGCTACTTCCGCTTTTGAGCCGTTCACAAGCAATTCTTCGACTATGAAGTCTTCACATGACTGCCTTATTACGCCTCCAATACCCGGAGAGCTTGTGGCGTAAACTTCAATTCCAATGCTTTTTTCAAGCTTTGAAACGCGCAATTTTAAACCTCAATTATAAGAGTGGAAGATTCCCGGTGATTTTGTCAACCTTTTCGGCTGGGGCTGGACCTATCCCCAAACACGTTATTGTACCCGGAGGAATTTCCGTCAGTCCTCTGTCAACGATTAGGGCGCAAGGTAAAGCCATTTCTTTCGCCTTTTTCTCCAACGCCAGAAGCTCCGCCTCACTTTTAACTTTCACAACAACCTTGCACTGTCCCTCGTTTATCCAAGCCTCCCACCATTCTTTCTTATGCTTGCGAGCTTCTTCAGCCGCAGACACTGCCGCGTGTCCAGCTTGGGCCGCCGCTTTTCCCTTGCTAAGCTTTAAGTCTGAACGAAAAACAATGACCTGCTTGTAACGGAATTCGCTCATGGACGGTTCAGCCACTGCTACATTGCCAAAATCCAGTTTTAAGTTTTCCCTAACAGGTAATTGAAGAAGAAAAAGGCAAGCACCGTCAAAGTCTTTGGGTTTTGTGCCAATTTGAGGAGGGCTCTTCCTTGGAAGTCTATCTCCTTCAAATCCCTAAAAGCCTCATTTAGCCGCAGTTTTTCACAGAGACTTATAATGGCGTCCAACTTTTCGTCTGTAACCCGACCCAGAATTTCCCTAAGCTTCAGCATAACTTTCACGTCAAAACCAAACATTTTCATGAAACGCTTTTGATATGTACTCAAAAATTCTGCTGAAAAATCGCTTTTGCCTAATGCCTCGGCAATGACATCAGCGGCAATTCTCGCGCAGTTCAAGCCAAATATTATACCGCCGCCAGTTGTAGGCTTCACTTGCGAAGCGGCATCGCCAACCACGAGAAAGCCGTTTGAGTAAGCCTTCGCTATTGGTCCACCCAAAGTTACTGGATGATAAGATTCTCTGACTACTTTTGCATTTTGCAGCTTCGCTGAGACGGTTGGATGTTTACGCATAAGCCTTTGCAGAAAAGTTCGTGGGTCTCCGGTTTTGGTTGCCAAACCAACTTTTGCCTCCTCCTCGTTTTTGGGGATTAGCCAAGCATAAAATCCCGGTGCATAACAGTTGCCAAGGATAACTTCAACTATGTCTGTTTCAACATCTTTAACATTTTCAACCTCAACTTGGGCTCCTTTCACAATTTTTTCGCTTTTAGGTGGTAGCAGTGACGCTTGTCTTAATATTCTTGCAGATATTCCCTCAGCGTCCAAAACTATCTTACCAAAAAACTCAGAGGGTTTGCCACCCTTTCTAGTGACAACGCCTTTCACAAATCCGCCTTCAAATATTAAAGATTCAACTTTTGTACTCATGCCATAGTGTGCACCAGCTTTTTGGGCTAGCTCCGCAACGTGCTTGTCAAACAAAGCACGGTTAACCGTGCATGTTACTGGTTTAGCTAGACGGATGGTAAACACTTTACCGCTTGGAGAATAAATCTTCGCTCCAGTAAACGTATTCTCAACAATGCCCCTTGGTGGCGGATAAAGCCCAAGATTTCTTAAGCCATTAATGCTTATGTGACCGGCGCAGTGGCATGGAACACCTATTTCGCTATGTTCCTCGAAGACCGTTACATTAAAGCCTCTTTTTGCAAGGTTTAGGGCGCTGAAGGAGCCGCATGGGCCTCCTCCAACAACTATTACGTCTGAAAAGTTTTCCATTCGATTTACACGTTTAAAATTCAAAATTCTAAGGAAAAATTTAGGTTATGAGCTCGACCCTTTTCTTTCCGCGGACAAGGGATGTTGTTCGTATTTTTCCGCCTATTTCAAGTTGCATAAGCGCCTTGTTGAAGTCTTTGTATCCGATGTCTTTGAATTCTTCACTTAAGTATTCGAAAAGCTCGGTGTCTGTCATGGCACCTTTCTTTTTCAAGATTTCAAGCAGTGCATGGTAGATGGGTTGGGTTTTCCACAGCTTTGTTGGCACGCCATCTTCTCTCCTAGGCCACTGGCGTTGCTGGCTTTTGCACTTGGCGGACTTGCTGCATGAAACTCTTATACCATTTCTCCATGTCTGGCGTTATGGAAGGCCCTATACGCTTTAAGGCTTCTTCAAAGTCTTTCATTGTAACCTCCTTCGCGTTTATGTCCCTTCTCAAGGCTTGCATTGCTGCCTCTCTGCAGACGGCTTCAATGTCCGCGCCCGAATAGTTCTTTGTCATGGCAGCCAAAGTTTCAAGGCTAACGTCCTTAGCGAGGGGCATGTTCTTAGTGTAGATTTTGAATATTTGAAGACGGCTCTTCTCGTCTGGTTCTGGCACATATATAAGCCTATCAAACCTTCCCGGACGAAGCACCGCCGGATCAACGATGTCCGGTCTGTTTGTCGCAGCAATAACGACAATGTCTTCTAGGGTGACTATGCCATCCATTTCTGTCAGAAGTTGACTTATCACACGTTCTGTTACGCCGCTGTCCGCGAATCCCAAACCACGACGTGGCACAAGCGAGTCAATCTCGTCGAAGAATATGACTGCTGGTGCTGCCATCCGCGCCTTTCTAAAGACTTCCCTTATGGCCTTTTCGGATTCGCCAACCCATTTGGAGAAGACTTCAGGACCCTTAATAGTTATGAAGTTGGCTTCGCTTTCCGTTGCCACAGCCCTAGCCAGCAATGTCTTACCACAGCCCGGCGGTCCATAGAGCAGTATACCCTTAGGAGGCTTTATCCCCATGCGCTTGAAGATTTCTGGATGTTTTAAAGGCCATTCAACAGCTTCTCTAAGCTCTTGCTTAACCTCTTCCAGTCCGCCGATGTCGTCCCAGTGGACTGCTGGAACTTCAACGTAAACTTCCCGCATGGCTGTTGGCGTAACTTCCTTGTATGCGTTTAGGAAGTCCTCCATTTTAACCTCCATTTTCTCCAGAACTTCTGGTGGTATGCGCTCCTCCTCGAGGTTTATCTGTGGCAAGTATCGCCTCAACGCTTTCATGGCGGTTTCTCTGCAGAGCGCCGCCAGGTCCGCGCCAGTATATCCATGAGTCATTTCAGCAAGCTTCTTAAGGTCCACATCTTCAGCCAGCGGCATTCCCCGCGTGTGAATCTGGAGAATCTCGTATCTTCCCTGCTTGTCGGGAACACCTATCTCAATTTCTCTGTCAAACCTTCCAGGTCTGCGGAGAGCCGGGTCAAGGGCGTTAGGCCTGTTGGTTGCGCCAATTACTATTACGTTTCCCCTTCCAGATAAGCCGTCCATTAAGGCTAGGAGTTGCGCCACAACACGCCTTTCAACCTCGCCTGTAACTTCTTCCCGTTTTGGTGCTATGGCGTCCAACTCGTCGATGAATATTATGCTTGGAGCATTCTGCTGGGCTTGCTGGAAAATCTCTCTTAGGCGTGCCTCAGACTCACCGTAGAACTTGCTCATTATTTCCGGTCCATTTATGGAGAAGAAGTTTGCCTCAGACTCGTTTGCTACAGCCCTAGCCAGCAATGTCTTTCCACAGCCCGGTGGTCCGTGCAGCAATACCCCTTTGGGAGGTTCTATGCCAAGCCTCTGGAAGAGCTCCGGATGCCTAAGCGGAAGCTCCACCATCTCGCGCACCCTTTGGATTTCCTCATGCAGCCCGCCTATATCCTCGTATGTTGTTCTGGGCACTCCTTTCCCTTCGGGGGCTGGCTCGCTGAGAATTGTTAGCTTGGTCTCCGGGGTGACCTTAACAATGCCGTGGGGTCTGGTTTTCGTCACAACGAAGGGTATGGCGTGGCCAAGCATCATGACAAGAGTTGTGTCCCCCTCAACTAGGGTTCTTTCCATCAGACGGTTTTTGACAAAGTTTGTGAAATCTTCGTCCACATTTAGGCGCATGTCCACCGGCGCCAGCGTTACATTTAAGGCTTCTTTAACCTTTGCCGGCCTTACAATGACATATTCGTTTATGGCTACTCCGGCGTTTTTGCGGGTAAAACCGTCTATGCGTATTATGTCGCGGTTTTGGTCTTCGCTGTAGGCTGGCCATGCTATGGCTGATGTTGTCCTCTTGCCAACTATTTCTATAACGTCACCGGCACTTATGCCCAGCTTCTGCATTGTCCTCTGGTCTATTCTGGCAATGCCTCTACCAACGTCTCTTTGTTTTGCATCTCCGACACGAAGCTGAACTTCGCTCACCTAAAACCCTTCCATAATTATTGGTTGCTCTGTTTCGAAACACGTTAAATTTCTATATAAAGGTTTAACCTTATCTGCTTATCCTTCTAACCATTATTGTCTGCACCTGGCTTATTTCGCTTATCTGCTCGAAACGTTTTTCCAGCTCTTCAAGCACTCCGCTCTTGTCCTCTGGAATTTTGATGGCACAAATTAAGGCGTTTAAGCCAAAGGCTATTGGCTCTTCGCCGTAACCATATATTGTGGCGAACTCAGGCAACGAAGCCTCAATCTTCTTCTTCAAATCCTCAAAGTTCACAGTTATGTCCGTCGGAAAAATTTTGTAAGAGATTACAACACTTCCCACATTTTACACCTCCTATGGCCCAACAAAACCACATTTCGGGCATTTATATTGGCGCCCAAACCTACGACATTTTTTGCAACGCCTAATCAAAATTTCCCCACAGTTTGGACAGAAAAACTTTGTAGCCTCAGCCCCGGGCGGAATAGGCTTGCCACAGCTTGTGCAGGTAACCAGCGTTATTGTTGCCATCTTTTCAGCCATTACCATTCCTCAACGGTGATGGTTGTAATTGTCAAGCTTCCTTATAAAATGTGCTGTACCACCGCATTCGCAAATTTATTATCCAACTTTTAACTTATGCGTATTCAGCGGGAACCGTTTTGGGAGTAAACCTTCGGGACATAGTTCCAAAAACAGTTGTTAGGCTTGAGGATTTAAGTGGGAAATCTATAGCCATAGACGCCTATAACGCGCTTTACCAGTTTCTGGCCATAATCCGCCAGCCCGACGGCACACCATTAAAGGATAGCAGCGGCCGCATTACAAGCCATTTGAGCGGCCTCCTTTACAGGACAAGCAACCTCGTGGAGTTGGGAATAAAACCCATATACGTCTTCGATGGAGTGCCGCCAGCCCTAAAAGAGGCTGAGATTAAAAGGCGTATGAAAGCCAAGGAAGAAGCCCTAATAAAGTATGAGCAAGCCTTAAAGGAGGGCAGAATTGAAGAGGCAAGAATGTATGCGCAAGCCACTTCAAGCCTTAAGGATTATATGGCTGAGGACAGCAAGCGCCTCTTGGACTTGATGGGGATTCCATGGGTTCAGGCTCCAAGCGAAGGCGAAGCTCAAGCTGCCCACATTGTTAAGCGGGGAAACGCTGACTACTGCGCAAGCCAAGACTATGACAGCCTACTTTTCGGCGCACCACGCCTAGTCAGAAACGTGACCATCTCGGGAAGGCGAAAGCTTCCCGGGAAAAACGTTTACATTGAGGTTGAGCCAGAAGTCATTGAGCTTGAGCAGGTTTTGAAAGAATGCGGAATAACCCATGAGCAGTTAATTGATGTGGGAATTTTGGTGGGAACGGACTTTAATCCCGAGGGCATAAAGGGGCTTGGACCAAAAACAGCCCTAAAACTCATAAAAGAGTATGGAAGCCTCGAAAATGCCTTACCCCATATAAAGAATGCTGAGTTTCCGGTTGAGCCGCAAAAGATTAAGGAGATTTTCCTACACCCAAAAGTGACGGATAATTACAAGATAGAATGGCGGGAACCCGACGTGGAAGGGGTTATAGATTTTATATGCCGTGAAAGGGATTTCTCAGAAGATCGTGTTAGAAAAGCTTTAGAAAAAATGCAGAAGGGCATAGCCAAACTTAAAGGTAAAACAACCTTGGAAAGGTGGTTTGGCTAAACTAAACCCTTATAAAAGTTACTACAAGGATAATTTGGTTGAACCGACTTTGGAGAGGGCGAAATGAACTCAAAGTTACCAGTTTTACCTGAACCTTTTCGAATAAAGATGGTGGAGCGGATAAGGCTTCATCCACGGGAAGTCCGTGAGAGACTCATTAAGGAAGCCGGATACAACGTTTTCATGCTTAAGGCTGAAGATGTTTTCATCGACCTACTAACAGACAGCGGCACATCCGCCATGAGTGACGAACAGTGGGCTGGAATGATAAAGACAATGCAGGCGTATGCCGGCAGCGGAAGCTACTATTCATTGGAAAAAGCTGTGAAGGACATTTTTGGCTTCAAATATTTTATTCCAGTACACCAAGGTAGAGCCGCGGAAAACATATTATTCTCAACAATGGTTTCTCCCGGATGTTATGTTCCAAACAACATGCATTTTGACACAACAGAGGCCAACGTGCGTTTAAGGGGCGGCATCCCCGTCAATCTGGTGGTTGATGATGCTTATGATACGCAGAAAATTTTGCCCTTCAAGGGGAACATGGACGTAGAAAAACTTGAAAATTTCATAAGGGAGAAGACTCCCGCCAAGATTCCACTGATAATGCTTACAATAACCAACAACAGTGCCGGCGGACAACCAGTTTCAATGGAGAACATTAAACAAATTAGTGCAATTGCCAAAAAATATGGCATCCCTTTCTTTATTGACGCTTGCAGATTTGCGGAAAACTGCTATTTCATCAAAATGCGGGAAAAAGGCTATGAGGATAAGAGTGTCAAGGAGATAGCGCGAGAGATTTTCTCGTACGCGGATGGGTGCACTTTCAGCGCTAAAAAAGAGGCACTTACAAACATTGGTGGAATGTTATGCACAAACATCGAGGAACTGTATGAAAAGTTTAAGACCTTAGCCATAACAATTGAGGGTTTCATAACCTATGGCGGGTTGGCATGCAGAGAACTCGAAGCAATGGCAATAGGCTTGTATGAGGCGATAGATGAGGAATATCAAGCGTATAGGCATCGCCAAATCGAATATTTTGCCAGTTTACTGCGAGAGAGAGGCATACCGATAGTTGAGCCTCCAGGCGGACATGCTGTTTACGTAGATGCAAAGAGGTTTTTGCCCCACATACCGCCGGAAGAGTTCCCTGGACAAGCACTGGTTGTACAACTTTACATCGAGGCAGGCATCAGAGCTGTGGATTTGGGAAGCTCATGCTTTGGGAAAATTGACGAAAAGACTGGAAAATTCATCCCGGCGCCCATGGAGTTGGTGAGGCTTGCAGTACCGCGCAGAGTTTACACAGATAATCATCTAAAATATGTGGCTGAAAGTTTGGCAAGGCTTTATGAAAAAAGGGACCAGATAAAGGGGTTAAGGCGGGTCTCTGCCCCAAAAATTTTGGGACATTTTACGGCAAAATTTGAACCGATAAACTAAACTTTATGACCATAACGCCCGGTTAAAGGCACAAATGCAACACCACCCAAATTTTCCTTTGTGATTTTCCCATCAGCGCCCTTTACAACTTTTATTAAGCTTTGGAATAGGTGCATACTTCCAACAGGGATCAGCATTATTCCGCCATTTTTTAACTGTTCAATTAGGGGTTTTGGTATGTCTGGAGCCGCCGCCGTAACAACTATTCTGTCATAGGGGGCTTTTTCTGGATAACCCATAGAACCGTCCCCACAAATTATTGTCACACGATCGCCATATCCAGCTTTCATTATGTTTCTTCTAGCGAACTCCGCCAACCCCTCAATTATTTCAATGGTGTAGACGTGTCCCCATTCACTTCTGGGAGCCTCGCTTGGCGCCACCACTTCAGCTATCGTGGCAGCATGCCAACCCGAGCCCGCTCCAACTTCGAGGACTTTGTGGCCCACTTCCAATTGGAGGGCTTCATTCATTATTGCAACCATGTTTCGCCTAGCCAAGGCTCAAGCCAAGGCTATGTGGCGCTGAAACTGTCTGCCCAAAACCAATTGGAAGGGGCGTGTCCACGGCGCTGTAGGATTGCATGTTCTCTGGCAGAAACTTTGTACGTGGCACCTTTCGCATTGCATTAATCACTTTTGGGGAGCGGAGTATGCCCTCTTTTATTAGGTTCTCAATCAGTCGTTCCCAGTCTCTCTCCAAACTTTTGCACCATATCAAAATATGTGGAATGGGCATTTAACTGATTTGCATTGCAAAAATGAATTCACTACTTTACAGTCACAGACTTGGCCAAGTTTCTGGGCTTGTCGGGGTCGTATCCCCTTTCAACAGCCATATAATAAGCTAAAAGCTGTAGCGGAACAACAAATGGTATGGGCGACAGTACATCAGGTATGCCCTTTGGAACTTCAACATAGTCGTCCGCAAGCCCTTTTACCTCCTCATCGCCCTCTTCGATGACAGCTATTATTGAGGCTCCCCTTGCTTTCATTTCCATAATATTTCCTATAATCGTCTTGTGGGTGTCGTCTTTTGGACATATGAAAACCACAGGTAAACCTTCTTCAATGAGGCTTATTGGGCCGTGTTTGCTTTCTCCTGCTGGAAATGCTATTGCTGGGATATAGGCTATTTCCATTAGTTTAAGTCTTCCCTCATAGGCTGTGGCTGTGCTTATGCCTCGCCCCAAAAAGAAGAAGACTTTGGCGTCTTTGTATTTTTTCGCTATGCCCTTAACCTTCTCCTCTTGTGTGGCTATTACCGTTTCCACAATGTCCGGCAGCTTTTTCAACTTCGCCTCTATAAAGTCCATTTCATCCTGTGAAATCTTCCCTCTCTTTTTCGCAAGCCTCAACGCCAGTTGAGCGAGAACCGAGAGCTGTGAAGTGAATGTTTTGGTTGCAGCCACCCCGATTTCTGGGCCGGACTGCTGGCTTATATAGACCCTTGAAACCCTTGTCAGTGTTGAGCCGATAACGTTTGTAAGTCCGAGGATTGTTGCTGCTCTTTGGCGGGCGGCGTTTACCGCTGCAAGCGTGTCCGCTGTTTCGCCTGATTGGCTTACGGCTAAGATTGTGCTGTCAATGTTTACTGATTTGCCATGCTGCTCTATGAATTCTGAGGCTATTACTGGATATGTTGCCAGAAAAGCGAGTTTGGAGAACATGTATGAGGCTGCCAAGCACGCGTGGTATGATGTACCGCAAGCCACTAGGAATACTTCTTTGGCTCTGTCTAGGAAGGTTGCCATTAAATCTAGGTAATGTTCCTGCAGCCTCAAAGTATTCCGTAGACATGCTGGTTGCTCGTGAATCTCCTTCAACATGAAGTGGGGGTAGCCCTGCTTAACAGCCATTTCTGGAGTCCAGTCGATGAGCTTTGGCTCCCGCAGAACTGGGCTGAAGTCTGCAATTTTTCTAATTTCAAGGCCTTCAAAGGATAGGGTTACAAGTTCTCCGTCTTCGATTATGACTGCCTTATTGGTTAGTGGCAAAAATGCTGGAATGTCTGAGGCGCAGTAAAGCGCGTTTTCTCCAATCCCTATAACAAGTGGGCTCTCGTGCCTGGCACACACTATTTTGTCCGGCTCTTTTGGCGAAATAACCGCAATGGCATAAGAGCCTTCAAGCCTTCTCACAGCCTCAAGAACAGCCTCAACCAACTTCAGAGAAGGATTTGTTCTGAACGCTTCCTCAATAAGATGGGCTATAACCTCTGTGTCCGTCCTAGACTGGAAGACGTGACCTTTTCCTTCCAGCTCAAGTTTCAGCTCAGCGAAATTCTCAATGATTCCGTTGTGGACAACGGCTATTTGCCCGCTACAATCAATGTGGGGATGGGCGTTAATCATCAACGGCGCTCCATGCGTGGCCCATCTTGTGTGGCCTATGCCTATGCAGCCTGGCAAATCGTCAAGGTTGTGGATTTTGTGAACTTCGTCTATTTTCCCGCTGTCCTTTTTGATGTAGAGTTTCCCATCATGGATTGTTGCTTCGCCCACGGAGTCGTAGCCACGGTATTCCAGCCTTTTAAGGGCTTGGTGGATTATTGGTGCGGCGGCGCCTTCCTTTAAAATGCATCCGAATATTCCACACATGCTCTTTGTCACTGTTCCCTTCGTTTTTGCTTGTTTTTGCAGCCCTATTTAGAGGCATTTTTAGTAATAAGCATTTTTAAGAGAAAAATTTCAGCTCTAAAAATTTTCTAGCGGTTTTTTCGCCGATTACACGTTGTTTAAGGCTTAATTCATTAACTAAAATTTAATAACATTTACAAAAATTTCATAATGGTCCGTTTTATGTTAATGCTTTCCTTGCCAGTTCAGCGCCCAAAACCATGTTTTTCAATTTTGCAAAGCTTACATCCCATGTTCTCGTCCTTAATCCGCAGTCAGTACTCACATGTATTCTGCTGGAGTCTCCGACGATTTTGGCGGCGTGGAGTATTCTGTCCCTCACAAGTTCTGGCGGTTCAATAAAGTCTGTGTGGACGTCTATAACGCCTAATCCATAATTCCCCTTGAAGCCATAATCCTCGAAGAGCCTTAGCTCCCTATATCCTACGCGCACTTCACCAGTTCCATCTTGCCTGCTGTCTCTGTTGGCGAATTCAAGGGCCAGTTGGCTGCAATTTCGCAGTTCAGCAGCATACTTCGCCAGCACTTCATAGTTGCTGTAGCAGTTGTGGAGGCTGAAGGTGCAGTTAAATCCCTTAACGGTTTCGTTGAAGGCTTCAACAAAAAGCTCCATCTCTTCAGACGACGGGTTTGTGGTTGCCGCTGGTTCGTCGATCTGAATCCATTTGGCTCCAGCTTCCACAAGCCTACTTATCTCCGGTCTTACAACCTCTTTTATTAGGTCGAAGAGAAACTCTCTTCGAGCTTCCAGCTTCCTCTGCTTGAAATCCTTGATTTTGCCGCTTAGCCTCCTCTCATAGTATTCGTTGAACGTCCAGTCGACAAGCGTGTAAGGACCAGTAAAGGGCACTTTAACCTCTCTGTCTGTGTTTTTGCATGTAAAGGCGAACTCCTCAACATAGAATGGTTTCGTATATTTTGGCTTGCTTATGCATGCAGCCTTGTTAAAATATCTGTAGTCAAAGGACTTCACATAACCCAAAAATTTGAAGCCCTCAACATTCCTAATAACATGCTCATACATTTCTGAACGCCACTGCTCCCCATCAAAGACTATGTCGAGCCCCGCATTTTCAAAAAAGCGAATGGCAAACTTTGCAGACCATTCAAGAATGGCTCTCCTATCCTCTGGCGTTCTTTCCTTTTTCTTCAGAATCTTAACTAGCTCATCCACACCCATTATTCCCAGCCTTTGACCCCAGTCTATAGCCTCGGCTATCTCGCTTTCTGATAGAGGTTCGCCTCTGTATCCCTTAACCCTCCATGCTGGCTTGGCGAGGCTTCCTATCTCCTGCGTTGGGAAAAGCTTATCCATGAATGCCCAACTCCGCCTTTAAACGCTTGGCTACGCGACTAATAACCCGTATTTTTTCTTCCGCTCTCTCCCAAGGTAGAAATTCCAAATCGCAGTTTGGGCAAATAAAAACGTCGTGAATCTTTGAAGGATAAATGGATTCAATAAGCTCTTTAGCCACTGTAAAAAGTTCGTTTTCATCCTCGATTAGGGAACTTCGGGCATCAACAAGTCCTAGGGCGACACCTTTATTGAAGGCGTGTTCCTCCAGCTTTTCTAGGCTGGTTTCGTATAGGTCTATTCCCAAATCGTCAACGGGAAAGTCTAGGGCTTCTGGCAGAATTTGCGAAAAGTCTCCGAAAAAGGTTTGGAGACAAGTTCTCACATTTCCATTTTTGACAACTATTTTTAGGGCTTCTTTAACGTCAGCCAGCGTATCCCCAGAAATTGGCTCCTTTAAAGGGTTGTAGACGAGCGCCGGGTCACTTAGCTGAACATATTTGAAGCCCATCCCAGTTAGGCTTTCAATTTCGATTTTTAGAACATCGGCATAGCTGAACATTAGTTCCCCTTCATTCTTGTAAAACTTGTTTTCCGAAAGCCTTGCCAACGTGAAAGGTGCTGGCAATATGACTTTCCACGGAACACCCTTTGGTAGGTATTCCAAATAGGCTAGCCCTGTAACTATGGCTTTCTTATGCCGTATTTCGCTTTGAACGATGGGCTTCCTATAGAAGGTGTTGTTGTTAAACCACCTGGCGAGGGCTCCGGCTTTTATGCCCTCAAGATTATCGGTGAAGGGTCTAAGCAGATCTTGCCATTTGAGCATTCCGTCCGTAATATAACTTAGCCCAGCGGATAGTTGCGCCTCTATGGCTTTTATTGTGGCTTCTTTGAAGGCTTTTTCCAGCTCTTCTTCGCCGATTCTCCGTCTTTCATAGGCTCTTGTGGCTTCAACAAGCTCCTTTGGTCTTGGAAGTATGCCCGTCACGTAGCAGCCAATCATTTTAATCCTTCTTTTACTGGCCTGTTTTGTTATCTCTTCCGCCAACCATAATAAAAATTTTAATAATAAAGGCGTTTATTATGCATGTGAAAAACCATGGGTAGGAAACTGCTGCTTCACGATGACGGCAAAACGCAGACGGCTAAGGAGATTAAGGTATTTGACGATCCGCAGAAGCTTAAGCTCATTTTGAATAGGTTAAGCTGGAAAATTTTGGTCATGCTTTCTGAGAGGGAGATGTACCCCCTTGAAATTGCAAAAGAGCTTGGAATTCACGAGCAGAAAGTTTACTACCATATAAGAAAATTGGTTAAGGCTGGAGCCATAACGGTTGCAAGACAGGAGGAAAAGAAAGGAGCCATAGCCAAATATTACACAGCCGCCTCGCCAGCCTTCGGAATAGAGCTGCCAAAAGGATACAAAACCATGGAGAAGCTATCATTTGCTAGCGTCAGCGAGCAGGTTCGAAGATTTTTCGGCGAGTTCATCCGTCCGGATGGATGTTTTGATGGCAAAATTGTTGTGGGCAGCCCAATGCCCCACGGACCCTTCAAGACAAGCGCAAGGGACGGGCATTACGCCTCCCACTTGGCTTTCTTTCTTGGCCAATTTACTAGAATGCCAGAGGATTTCGCCGTGAAACTTGATGTGGATGTGAAGGCTGAGAAGGAAGAGAAGAACAATCTTATTCTCGTCGGCGGACCTGGAACAAACCTTTTGACGCAAGAATTGAATGAGCATCTGCCCTTAAGGTTTAACATGAAACCTTCAGAGCAGGGCTTCCTGTTCGGCGGTTTGGTTTCAACCAAAACTGGGCAGGTTTATACGGCTGACACCGTTGGGCTTGTGGCTAAGATTGTTAACCCATGGGACGCGAGTAAACGTGTCATTGTTTTGGCTGGGAACAAGGCTGTTGGCACCAAGGCATGTGTTTTAGCATTGACAAACTTCCACGAAAAGACACTGAGGGGTTACGGTGGTGGGGAAACATTCGCAAGGGTGATACAAGGCTTCGACTTGGACGGTGATGGAAAGGTTGATTCAATAGAGGTTTTGGAGTAAAATGTTGAAAATTCGCATGGCTGAACTGGCAGATTTGCCAAAGATAATCGAACTAATTAAAAAGGATAAGGAGCCGTTAAATGAGGATTTAGGGGCTATTTTCAATTTTGAAGGCCCAAACGAAAAGTGCAGATTTTTTGTTGCCGAAGGGAATGGCGAAATCGTTGGTTTTGGAAGTGTGCATTTTTACAGGTGGAACAGAAGCGCTTATGTGATAAACCTTCTCGTCGACATTGATTATAGGCGAAGAGGGATGGGCTCCCTTTTACTGAAGACTATGGAGGATTTTGCAAGGGAAAACGGCGCTAGGGTTATCATGTTTGACACCGCAATAGATAACATCCCAGCCCTAAACCTTTATTTCAAGAACGGCTTCAAAATCTGCGGCTACAACGAAAAGCTCTATGACAATGCAAAAACAGCGTTATACCTCGCCAAGGAACTGTGAAAAGGCGTTTTTATGGAGATAGCTGAGGTTATAACAGCATTTGGTCATAAGAACATAAGAGCATCTCACAGCACCACTCTTGAGATAACAAAGGAGAAGAAATTAACCGTTAAAGGTGACTGCATCGTTGCAGTTTCAGCTAGTAAAGGCTTGCTGGATTTAAAACCAGAGTTTAGGGAATCTCTCCGAAAAGAAAACGCGAGGCTAACAATTCTCATAGATGCTGATGGTGTTGTTGATGTGGTGAGAGCCTTTGGAAGCCCCGAGTTAATTCTGTTGCACCCAACAGATATGGTCGTGAGAAAAAGCGAATACATTTGCAGCAGAACTTTGGCAATAAAAGCGGATAAGGCCGCTTGCGACTTGTCAAGGGCTCTCGTGGAAAAGCTTCAAAATCCAGAACAGAGAGTTGAGATAACTTTAACTGTTGAGGTTTAGTGAACCTCAGCGTCTAAGACTGCTTGCCACTCGTAGGGGGCTGTTTCACGAATAGCCCTTGAGTAAAGGATTTTTACAACAGTTCTTCCAAATTTTTCAACCTCTTCTTTGAATCGTAGTTCCAGTTTTTCCAATGAGTTCTCTGCTGTCACGAAGCCATAAAAGTGTACGATGCCTCCCTCGGGTTTCAGTGCCTCGCAGGCGACTTCAACAAATTCTATGGCTTTTTCTGGCAAGTTCATTATAATGCGGTCGGCAACTCCGCTGAGCTTTTGTTTAACAATTTGTTTTGCGTCGCCAAGGATTGGGTGGACTTTTCCCTCAACTCTATTCAGTTGGACATTCTTTTTTAGCAGTGTAATGGCTTCTGGGTTTATGTCTATGGCGTAAACTTTAACGTTTTCATGGGTTTTTGCTATGAGAATGGAGAAGGGGCCTACCCCGGCGAACATGTCTATGATTGTTTCGCCCTCCTTAACCATCGATGCTACTCGTTTGTGCTCATGGGATAAGCGCGGCGAAAAGTAGGCTTTGGCTAGGTCTACATGGTATAGGCAGCCGTGCTCCTTATGTATGGTCTGGGTTTTTGGTTCTCCAGCTATTAGTGTGTATTCTCTTGTTCGGTATTCGCCCTTTATCGCCCCGGCCTTGGCGAGAACCGTTCGCAAGTTTTTGTGGACTTGTAGGATTGCGTTTCCAATTTCTTTTTTGTAGGCTTCAAGTTCAGGGGGGATTTCAATTATGGCTATGTCGCCTACAATGTCCATGGCGCGGGGAACACAAGCCAGCAAGTGGGGTGGAAGTTTGCCTTCCAAAATTTCCATAAGCGTTGTTGGACGCTTTTTCCGTTCTGGAAACGTGTGGATTGTGATTTCGAGGCTTGAGGCTTGTTTTTGGAGGGCTTGCACCTCGTCTTGTGAAAGGCTTCTGGCGAGGGGTATGTAAATGTAAGCGTTGTCCCTTTGAACTTCCAGTTCTTTGTTAATCAGTCCTAGTTTGTGGGCTGTTGTTATGGCTTTTTCTCCTTCAGCTTTGGAGACTTTAAGGCAGAGAGCTTCCCTTTGCATAGAATTGCCTAAACTTTTACTCGATTATTTTGAAGAAGTCCCTTTCGGTTATTATGCCGACAAGCCTTTCATTCTGGACCACTGGCAAGGCGCCGAGGTTTTTCTCCCGCATGATTTTTGCCGCTTGTCCAACGTCTGCTTCCGGCGATATTGTTGCTACCTCTTTTGTTGCTATTTCCATAGCTGGCGTGTTCAGAACCTGCGTTATCGTCCCTGATTTTAGGTGTTTGAAGACCCCTCCCGAGCCGAAGAAGCGTATTATGTCCATGGCTGTTACTATGCCTACGACTTTGCCGTCTGAAACTATTGGGAGTCTTCTAAAGCCTTGTCCAATCATGGTTTTTTCAGCCTCGAAGATTGTTGTTTTGGGCAGTGCTGTCACCACTTTTTCAGTCATCAATTGTGAAACCTTTATTCCGCTTATTCTGTCTGCGAACATGCGGGCTACATCCCTTTCAGTAACTATTGCCTTAACATGGTTTTCTTCGTCTATGACTGGCAAGCCGCCGACGTTCTTCTCCTTCATGAGTTTTATTGCCTCGCTTATGTCCGCCGTGGTTTTCACCGCGAAAACCTTCTGGTTCATAATGAGCTTTATGGGCTCGTTTATGGCTTTGAAGATGTTCCCGGAAAACTTCTGTTGGACTATTTCGAATTTTTTGCCCCCTCCGAGGTAATCAACTATGTCTGTTGCTGTTACTATGCCAGCCAATGTTTTTGTGCCCGGGTCAGCTATGGGAATCCTGCGGAATCCTTCCTTAGCCATTATTTTGATGCCATCATATATTGGCGTTGTTGGAGCCATAGTTATGACCGGGCTTTTTGCTATATGCATCACATCGCCTTCACGTTTTCTAGCCGCGGAACCCTTCAACGAGACTGGACCTTTACCCCTTAACGTCCTCCTAAAAGTTTCTCGGCTCATTTTTCCGCCTCTTCTCATTTGATTATTAATTTTGCTATGTCCTCTCGATCCACGATGCCTATTAGCCTTCCATCTTTGTCTATGACTGGAACCCTTCCAATGTCCTTTGAAACCATAACTTTTGCAACCCTTATCGCCTTCACCGATGAGTGAACGGCTATCACGTTTGTCTTCATGATGGCTGAAATCTTTGTTGGAGCCTTAAACCTTCCCTTATGCGCCTCAAAGGTTGGCATGAGTGCCCCACTTTCAAGAAGGTCTTTCTGCGTTACAATTCCCACAAGCTTGTCTTTGGCGACGACTGGGAGTCCAGCTAAAGACTTGTTCTGCATTAGACGCCAGACATTGTCAACTTCGTCGTCTGGTGTGCATGTTAGGAGGTTTGTTGACATTATTTCTGAGACTGGTTTTGCAAGCTTTTCTGGGCTTGTCTTAATTATGTTTTCTATGAAGTTTTCCAAGCCAAAAACTCCCTTCAATAGGTTGTCATTCTTGCTGTTTACAACTGGTGTGCACCATTCGTCTACGCGGAGCATTTCCCTAACCGTCTGGAAAGCATCGTCTTCCATTGTGGCGACGTGCTTTGGGTTTGTCATTATACCCTTCACTTTTATGGGCGAAACAGACGAGGATATGGCCATAACTGTGCCGCGGGAGACTATTCCCAAAAGTTTTCTTTCTCGATTTGTGACTGGCAGTACTCTTAGGGAGAAGTCGCGGATTATGGCGCGGGCTTTTGTGGCAAGCTCATCCTCGTAAATAAAGGGGTGCTTTTCATTCAATATTTCTTTGACACGCAAAAAATCTCCCCTTTTTATTATTCGCTTTCCAACTCAACTCTACAATCTTCACAGAGGAATTCCCCATCCACCTCTTTAAGGTTGTCTGACCACCCGCCACAACGGTCGCAGTAGCCAGCCAGAGAAGATTCTTCCTCCTCTTCCACTATGGTTGTTTGGGCTAGGTTTTCGCCTTCTATTAGGGCTCTCTCCTGTATTGTTTCGATGAGTTCTGGCATGACGGCTAGGATATCCTTGCTTGAAAGAATTCCTATGAGCTGTCCCTTGTAGACTACGCCTAGCCTTCTGATATTTAGTCTGCTCATTTTTCTAGCGGCCTCGTTTATAGTTTCGTCTGGCTCTATCGTTATGAGCGGAGTAGTCATGACATCTTTTGCCTTTAAAGCATCGGGCTTAACGTTTTTTGCGAGAACCCTTGTTACTAGGTCTCTTTCCGTTATTATTCCTATGGGTTTTCCATCTTTGCTTGTTACTATTATGCATCCTAAGGCGTGCTTGTCCATGAGTTCTGCGACTCGGTTAACAGGGGCTTCTTCGTCCACAGTTATCACTGGACTGCTCATGACGTCTTTGACGAGCATTCTTGACCTTAAACCAATTTCAGCCATGTTTCCGCCACTGTCAGATCTGTGGATTTGGCTGTTCACTCAACTCAAGAATAGAAAGGAACATTTAAAACTTGTCGTGTTCCAAGCGGTTACATCAATTTTAAAAGGGAAACTTATTATCCAAGACATGCGTTGACTCTATCCGTCGAGGAGAAAGCCATGTTAAGAACAAATGTTGACAAACTTGTCAAGATTTCTGTTGTGGGCGAGGTTGCAAGCCCGGTCTATGGAAGAGGCATATACAACATCTCAGCTGAAGGCGTGCCCATGGTTTTGCCTGGTGTAGGCGGCATAACCTACAACGTGAGGGTTGGTGACCCGGCTTGCGGTTGGGAAGCAGACCACGTTGAACCGGGCGTAAGCATAGAAAACAAAGAGAATGACCCTACATTTGGTCGGGGTGCAAACACCGCCTTAAATGTGCTTTCATGTGTTGGGAATGAGGCTGTTGTTGTTTCTGGAGACGCTAAAGGCGCTAAGGGTGTTGTCACTGGCAAGCATGGTGGGATAGAACATGTGCTTGTGGACTTTCAGCCTGAAACTCTTGAAAAGCTTATGCTCGGCGACAAGGTGCTTGTGAAGGCTTTCGGCGTGGGCTTGAAGTTGCTGGATTTTCCAGACATTAAGGTTATGAATATGGACCCGCGTTTTTTGGAGGCTCTAGACCCTAAGCCCGTCGGCGACAAGCTTGAAGTCCCGGTTACGCATGTTATTCCGGCGGCGATTATGGGTTCTGGTTTAGGCGCCAACCAAACCTATTCCGGGGATTATGACATACAACTTTTCGATGAAGCCACGAGGAAGGAGTATGGGCTTGACGATTTGAGGCTTGGCGACTTGGTGGCTATACTGGATGCTGACCACTCTTATGGGCGGATTTATCGCAAAGGCGCTGTTTCGGTTGGCATAGTCGTCCACACCAACTGCGTTACTTCTGGGCATGGTCCAGGCGTAACAACCCTCTTCACTTCGTCCACTGGGAAGATTATTCCAAAAATTGATTCTAAGGCTAACATTGCTTGCATTTTGAAATTGAGAACAGATATATAGGTGTGCATGGCTTTATCATGCATAGAATCGCCAAGTAGGGTTGTTGTATTATGCCATATAAAAGGAAGAGTCGTGGAAGGTCGAAGGGCGCTAAGGGTAGAAGTGGCTTTGTTCAATGTGCTAACTGTGGGGAGCTTGTGCCAAGGGACAAAGCCAAAAAGGTTACGCGAAGGCTTTCTTTGGTTGATCCCGCCTTGGCTAGGGAGCTTCGCCAGAAGGGCGCCTACATTTCTGCGCCCGTGGACACAAAATATTATTGTGTTTCATGCGCCGTCCATTATGGCATTGTGAAGGTTCGCGCAAGGGAAGAGCGTAAACTTCGCGTCGGCAGAAAATTCTAGTCTTTGGCGTTTTCCCTTTTCTTCTTTAATGCTTTATAGGCGTATAGGCTTCGCTGGAGCACTGTTAGGTTTGTGAGGACAGCCAACAGTATCATGCCAGCTTCTATTATGCCTGCAAAGAATATTTCGGCTATGGTTGCAGCTGCGATTATGATTATGCGTTCAGCCCTTTCAGCCAAACCGATGGCCTCCATTTTTATGCCCGCCGCTTCGGCTCTGGCGCGGGAATAGCTCACCAGCAAAGAGCCTATAAGGGCTAATAGACCCCATGGAACCGTGCAGAGTCCGCCAAATATTATGCCAACATATACTGCTGAGTCTGCGTATCTGTCGAGAAGTGAATCGAGGAAGCCGCCGAAAGGGGTTGTTTTTTGGTATAGCCTTGCTAGTGCTCCGTCTAGCATGTCGCAGTATCCAGATAGCAGAAGCAGAACAACAGCCAAAGCCATTGTTGTGCTTTGGCGACCATTGGTGTAGGCAAGTGCGGATAGAAGGGCTAAAAGGACGCCTATGGCGCTTATGATGTTTGGTGTCAAGCCTATCTTGTCTGCTGCTTTTGCTTGTGTTTTTATGGCTGATTGCACTTTAGCCTTAAGCCTCGTCAGCATAGTTTTCGCTTTTTCTGTGTGGCAATTCTTATTTAAAAATTACAACATAGCCTATAAGCTGTGGTGAATAATGCATGATAAGTGTGGCTCAAGTTAAGGTTGGCAATAAAACATGTCTGGGGGTTAAGGTTGAGCTTCCAGATTCGCCTCCACTGTTATTAATTGTGGCGGAGAAGGGCTTTGTCATGTGCGGCTTTCTAAACATTGAGGCGGCTGAACGCTTAGGCGTGGCGGCAGCCATGGTAAGCGGCGTAAAAACCTTCGAAGACGTTTTGAACGCTGAGGTTAAAGCCGCCACGACGAAGGCGAAAAGCCTAGGTGTACAGCCGGGAATGCGGGGTTCAGAGGCATTATTGCATATGGCGTGAGAACGTCAATTATTAGGTTGGTCGGCTACTGCTAAATTGGATACCCCTCTCCTCTAGTTTTTCCTTCAGTTTTGGTTGAGAAAACAGCCAATAGCTCCTAGCCCCCTCTAGATTTTTGCTATGTCTCCCCTTTATTTTGGCAATCCTAATAAGTGCTTCCCAGCATATCACTGAAACTGGCTGGAAGAACATGAAATCTTCAAAGGAGGCTGTTTTGGAGGCTGTCGCCTCAGAGGTTAGGGCTTGTAGGCGTTGTGGTCTTTGGAAGACCCGCAAGAACGCTGTTCCGGGCGAGGGTAGTCCCGAAGCCAAAATAATGTTTGTTGGGGAGGCCCCGGGCTACTGGGAAGATGTTAAAGGCAAGCCTTTCGTGGGGGCTGCTGGAAAGTTTTTGGACACGCTTTTGGCTGAGGCTGGTCTTCAGCGAAGCCAAGTTTTTATTGGGAATGTTTTGAAGTGTCGTCCGCCAGGCAACCGGGAGCCGGCTCAAAGCGAAATTGAGGCTTGTACGCCCTTTTTGGATAGGCAGATTTTAGCGATACAGCCAAAAATCATAGTTACTCTTGGGCATTATTCTACGGCTTACATTTTCTCGAAGGCTGGAATAGCTTTTAAGGGCATTACGGAGGCTAGGGGCAAATTCTACCAAGCTGAGGTTTTGGGGTTGGCTGTGACTGTTTTTCCGACTTTGCATCCTGCGGCTGGACTTTACAGTGCCAAATACAAACAGTTGCTCATCGAGGATTTTAGGTTGCTTAAGGCAAAAATTTTGGAGTTGGGGTTGGCTGTTTCAGTCTAGCTTTTTGGCGGCTTTCAACTCTTTTAGGATTTCTTCTGGGTTTTTGTAGGTTTTTGATGGCAGTTCCGCCAGCAGTTCAGCCAGCCTAACCTGTTTGCCTTCTTCGATTTCTACAAGCCTCCAGCCAACCTTTTTGACCAGCATGCTTTTTGGTGCTGGATACCGCGTTTTTGCTATAACGCTTTTAACGGATTCCAAGCCAACCGCGCCAGTGATTTTCGGGAATTTTCCGCGTGAAAGATACTGCATGAACCGCAGTCCATCTTCAAACATGGATAGGTTGTTGAAGAGCACATAAACCGTTTTGCCTTCCGCCTCAAAATTTTTGGCTATTTCGCCAAGCCTCCGTAGTTCCTCGTCTGTGTACTGGTAATAGTATAGTTCTTCGCCTAAGCCGTGCAGTCGGAAATAGGCGGTTTGGCTTGTGTAGGCTGGCAAAACCCTAAATGGGTCTGTCACATGCACAATGTCTAGGCTGCTTAACAATTGGCGGAGCCTTTCATAAACTTCTGGTTTTTCCCATTCTGGTCCACGGGTTTCCCAAACAAGGGTTAAGCCTTCACGGTCCACAGCCCTAAAAAATTTTTCTGCCTCGCCGAGCTTGTCTGGGCGGAAGGAACCCGGCGTCTGAATAAGTAATATTTTTGCGTTTAATGTTTTGCATATTTTTTTCATGGTTTCGAAGGCTTTTTGGCTTGTTTCATCCAAGCGCATTTTCGCCTTGTGGCTTATGTCCTGATGGGCTTTAACTGTGAATTCGAAGTTTTCTGGTGCCTTTTCCCGCCATCCGGCAACGGTTTCCATCTTTGGGTATTCGTAAAATGTGCTGTTCAGCTCCACTAGGCTGTAGTTTTCGAAGTAGCGTTTCATTGAAGTTGGAAAGCCGCAACACCCAACCTTTATCAAGGCTTAAACCGCCCTTACACATGCTTAAACGCTTATGTGCTTACTTTTGGGGGTGGGCGGACTGCCTTTCCAAGCTTCCTTCTTAGGGCTATGCGGTAAAGCTTCCGCAATGACTTCACAAGTTGCTCAACCGTTGGCAGTGCCGAATAGATGAGGGGTATGCGGTCGTACTCCGCCAGCCTGATGGAGTATTCGTCTGGCTTAACACCGTGGAAAACGACAACTTTTGGTTTTAGGCTGCTCATGCGGACAAGCATCATGGGCGAGTTCTCATCGCCGATGTTTGTGAAGATCAGTGCGCGTTCTGTTGTGGCGCCGAAGAGCTGGGAATACTCAAAACCCGAAAGCGTCTCAATGGTCTTTTTGCTGTCCACAACGGTGTAGCCCAAAACATCCCGAACGTTCAGGCTTGAGCAAGCCACAATTTCGCCTCTTATGGCTTTACACAAATATTCCACCCGCACGGGGATGGGGAACTCGCGCAAGTCCACAACAGCCATGCTGGGCGAACTGGTGAGCTTGGCGAATTCGCGGATAAAGCGGCTTCCCCGCTCCTCATCAATCTTTAAAAGTGCCCAAACAAAGCGCCTAACAAACTTTGTTCCAGGGCTTTTCCGCCGCCCGCTTTCATAGTCGCTTATAACCGAGGGCGAAAGCATCATTTTATCAGAAAGCGTTGTCTGCGAAACGCCGAAAAGCTCCCGCCACTTCCGCATGGTGGCCCCTGGCTTGTTGGAGAGGATGATCTCGCCGGCGATTCGCCTTGCAAGAACTTCGCGAACGCTTGGAGACACAGACATGTAAGTGTTTCCCTTCCCAGTCCGCCAAGTTTCACCTCTAGAAACATGCTGGTATAAAACTGTACCGCTTTCAATGCGGATAAGCGAAGGGCAAAAGAAAAAGAGGATGTGGGATGGGTTAGAGTATTGACGCTCTGTTTAATGGGAAAGCCGTAGTCGCCCTTATGTCGTCAGCGCCCAAGACAAACTGTGTCACTCTGTTGAGGCCTATGCCGCAGCCAGAATGTAGAACACGGTGCTCCTTGTAGAATTCCAAATACCAGTCGAAGTCCTCGATGCTCCCGCCCTTCTCGACAAGCTGCTTAAACATTGTTGAGTTTACAAGCCTCTCATAGAGCTTCTCGTAGCGGTACTCCCTCTCCGCGGCGCCGACGGCTTCGCCGCTCATGGGCAACAGCAAATCGGCACTGTTGACAACGGCTGGGTTTTCGTCGTTTTCCCGCATATTGAAGAATTTTATGGCTTTTGGGAAGTGGGTCACAAACAGTGGCTTGTTGCCAACCATTTGGACAAGAGCCTTCTCATGAGTGCTCTTCAAATCGTCGCCCCATTTTACGCCGTAATCAGCCAGCAAACCAACAGCCTCAGTGTAGGTTATTTTTTCGAAGGGTTTCCTAACCCGTTTTAGTCGGTCCGCGTCCACGCCTAGAAGCTCCAGCTCCTTTTCGCGTTCCGCAAGCACACAGCCCACCATTGAGCATATCACGCCTTCAATGTGTTCCAGCAGTTGCCCAAAGTCTCCGGCGAACTCCAACTCTATTAAGGTGAACTCTGTCAGGTGGCGCTCGTCAACGGACGGCTCAGCCCTAAAGCTTGGTCCAATACACCAGACCTTTCCTAGGAAGGGCGTTAAAACCTCTAGGTAGAGTTGGGCTGTTTGGCTCAGGTACCGTCTTTTGCCAAAATAGTCCACCTCAAACATTGTGGCAATGTTTTCGCATGCGCCAGTAGCCCTTGTCAGATGCGGGACAACAACTTCTACAAAGCCGTGCTCCTCAAAGTATCGCCTAGCACCCTTCAGCAGACTTGCCTCTATTTTGACAACAGCCGACAGTTCTGGCTTTGAAAGCAGTTTGTGGCGGTTTTCTGTCACTTTTAGAAGGGATAGGGGTTTTACGCTTTGCTTTTCAGAAATTTTTCCAATCTCACTAAGTTGGGTCTCCACGACCCACACCGAGCATTTAAGGTTCAACCATATAAACCTTTTCAACAAGCATATGTGGAAAAACAGAGTCTAGTCCATGAAGACTAGGAAGATTCCAGCCACAATCATGGCCGAGCCCGCGGCAACTTTAGCCGTGACCTTTTCGCGTAGGAAAACCATGCCGAACAAGGCTGAAAACAAGGGTGTCACCGAAGAGATGGGCACGGCTTGCGCCTCTGGGATGTAAATGAAGCTGGTTGTTAGAAAGAACCATCCCAAACCGATGGCTATTAAGCCACCGGCCAAAAGCATAACCACAGTTTTCCTTTCCATCTCTTTAATGAAATGTTTCACATTGCGGAAGGGAACCAAAAACAGGAGAAAAATTGCCACTGCCAAAACTCTGATGGTGTTTATGGCGTAGGCTTGTTCCATACCAGCGGTGGTTTTAACAGCTAAATTAATCATTGAGATGCTCACAGACCAGGCGATGGCAGTCGCCAAGGCGATTATGAAGCCTTTAATCCGTAGCTTTTTCCAGCCATCGTCAGCGTTTGCGCTTTGCTTTTTCTCGCCTGTTAAAAGCCAAATTCCAAGGACTATTGCTACTGCCCCAAAAACGACTGGCAGTGTGATATTTTCGCCTGTAAAGAGATAAGCCCAAACAAGGCTGAAGAGGGGGTAGGTGCACGTTATTGGAACAGCCCTTGCCACACCGAGAATCTCTAGGCTGTTCATGTAGAGCGTGTCGCCCAACCCCAACCCAATTACGCCGCTAACAGAGGCTAGCAAAATCACTTGGGCTGGCAAACTTGCAAAAACATAGACTTTCCCAATTAGGGTGAAAACCAAAACTAGTATGAGGCTTGTTCCAGCGCAGCGCACAACATTTGCCGAAATAGGCTTAGTCTTAGCCAAAGCCTTCTTATAAAGCACTGCTGAAAAGGTCCAGCATAAAGCCGCCCCCAAAGCCGCCAACTCGCCAATCATCAGAGGACACCAGCTTTCGAAGGGAAGACTGCTGAACCATTAAAATATTTAACCTTTCAATAAAAGTATTAGCCGGGGTTTAAAATGCAGCCCATAACGGTTTACTGGTGCGTCGAGGCAGCCTCAAAGTTTCCACAACTAGCCATAAGCATTGGAACAATTAATGGCGTTGCGGTGGAAAGGGAAAACACTAAAATAAAAGAGCTTAAAAGGGCTTTGTACGCAGAGGTCAGAGCCCAACACAGCGTTGAGGGGCTCAAAGAAAACCCGGTTGTGAGGGCCTACAGGGACTTTTACTGGCGGCTAGGAATAGACCCAACCAAGATAAGGCCTTCTGGCGAAGCCCTGCTGAGGAGAGTTTTGCACGGCGGTGAACTCCCAACCATTTCAACAGCCGTAGACGCCTACAACTTGGCTTCTATGAAGACCATAATTCCCATAAGCGGCTTTGATAGAGACACACTCCACCCACCCTTCAACGTGAGATTTGCAGAAAACGGCGAGCCGTTCACAGGCATAGGAATGGAAAAGCCGATGGCTCTGACAAGCAACATGCTTGTTTTAGCCGACAGACAAAAAGTTTTGTGCATATACCCCCACAGAGATGCAGACCAAACAAAAATCACGCTAAACACGAAAAACATACTCCTAGTGGCTTATGGAGCTCCGGGAATAACCCATCAACAACTGGAAGAGGCGGTGAAAACAGCCCTAGAATACATTAGATTGTGCTGCGGTGGGGAAATCGAAACAATAAAAGTTTTTAGCCCAACGCAAAAATAGGTTCTGGGTGCCCCCGCTTGTCTTTCCGGGAGAGTATAAGTGAAGCAGCTAGAAAAAGGGAATCAAAAATCGTTTTGGCTTTAGACTTCCCCTACGAAAAGCCAGAAAAACGCCAAACCCTCCTCGAAAAGGCGGAAAAAGTCATTAACGCTGTCAGCCCTTATGTTTGTGCTGTCAAGTTTAACCATCACCTAATTCTGCCACTTGGAGTTTTCGACGGCGTCCAAAAACTCTTGGAAAAGGCACATGAAAAAGAGCTCCCCACAATAATGGATTGCAAGGTAAATGACATAGGCTCAACAAATCAAGTAATAGCTGAATACTATTATGAGGCGGGTTTCGACGCTTTAATCGCCAACCCTTTCGTTGGCTGGGAAGAAGGCCTAAAACCAGTCTTTGAAGTTGCAAAGAATCGGCATAAAGGCGTTATAATGCTTGTTTACATGAGCCATAAAGGCGCCAGCGAAGGCTACGGGCAGACTGTTGTGGACGCTGAAAGCGGAAAGAAAACGCCTCAATATCTTGTTTTTGCTAAAAAAGCCTTAAAATGGGATGCTGACGGCGTTGTGGTTGGCGCCACATACCCAGAAAAAATAAGAGAAGTGCACGAGGTTTTAGGTGGAAAAATCCCAATTTACTCGCCAGGCGTGGGCGTTCAAGGAGGCGACATGGAAGCCGCCCTAAAGGCTGGAGCCACCTACCTCATCGTGGGGCGGGCTATAACTATGGCGGAAAATCCAGCTGAAGCCGCCAAAAGGATTAGGGACACGGCAAAAGCATTTAAATGAAAGGGGATTTTGGGGTTTATCTCTCCTTCCTTTCCCAAAGCTCCTTTTTGAGCAAGTCTCTAACAGCCGACCTTATGGCTGCGCTCCTGCTCGGATACATGTTCGCCCTGACAAGTTCATCTAACCCTTCCAAATAGGCTTCGGGTAACAGCACTGTTACGAGCCTCATGCCTTTTCTCACCCCAAACATGTTATGCTTATAACATGCTGCAAATATAAGATTTAAACAAGCTTTCCAATTATGCGTTCCTCTGAAGCCCGAAGCTCCTTCATGACGCTTTGAAATGTTTTTGGTATATCCTCTATGTGGAGGGCTCGGCGGCGGATCCCTTCTTGGATGGTTCCAGCGGCTATTAGAAGGCTTCCCAAAACGTCGCTTATGACTGGTTCTGGAAAAACTATTAGGGCTACGCCTAGCCTAATGAGCCATGGTTTGCTGCCGTTGTTCCAAAGCTTTTTAGAGGCTTTCACTTCTCTAACAGTGCCGCTTAGGGACTGGAGGAAATCCGCATAGCTTTCATTCAACTCGCTTAACGCCGTGGCTAGAGCTTTAGCTTCATCTGGCTTCAAAGGGAAACCTCCCCTTTACGCGATAAGACAATGACACAATAGCATAGAAAAACTTTAACAGCCGAGAAAAGGGCTTTTTGCGGCTTTCAAGCATAAAAGGAACTGCTGTTTTTAAAAGTCTATTTCAAACTCGGCTGATTTTCCAGCGAATTTTGATGTTTAAAGAGTGAAAATTTTGCCACCGACAAAAGGTGAAAACCACCAAAAATATTATTTTGAAACCTAAATAACCATGGTAATGCCGGGTGGTTCACTGCTTGTCGGATGAGCAGTACGGGTTCATTTTGCTTTCGGACGAGAAGTGGTGGAATAGGCTTTGCGAAAGATGCAAGGGCGGCAAGAAAACCCACGCTTTTGTAAGGCGAAACCTTGTTGGACCTAAAAAGGCTGAAAAACTGTTGTTTTATGTTAAGCGTCCATCAATGCAGATTAGGGGGGTTGCAGACTTCATAGAGCGGGTTGCCGGAGACCCAAAAGAGCTTTGGGAAAAATATGGGGGTGAAACATGCCTAAACTCTTACAAGGAGTATTTAGCCTTCCTTAAAGGTAGAGAGAAAGCCACCTTCATAAGGTTTACAAACTTCTGCGAGCTTGAAAACCCCGTACCTTTCGAAGTGTTGAAGAAGCTTTCTGGCGTTTTAAAAGTGCCTAGGGGCGGTAAATACATAAGTCGCGAAATAGTAAATCAGTTAATCACCTAAAAGCGTAGGAGAAGAAAAGCATGGAAAGTTTCAACCCGGAAAAGTTTGTTGAAACACAAATTGTGGAAATAAGGAAGGCTATAGGCAATGAAAGGGCTTTGGTGGCGGTTTCCGGCGGTGTGGACAGCACAACTTGCGCTGTTCTAACCCGTAAGGCTATTGGCGAAAACCTCGTCTGTGTGATTTTGGATGATGCCTTCATGCGGGAGGGCGAACCAGAAAAAGTCGCCGAAATCCTATCGAAAGAGCCTTTCAAAGTGCCGGTTAAAATTGTTGACGTCCGCGAACGCTTTTTAAACGCCATGAAAGGCTTACGCGACGCTGAGGAAAAACGCAAAAAGTTCCGGGAGACCTTCTACATGGTGTTGAGCGAAACGGCAAAAAAGGAAAATTGCCGTGTTCTTGTGCAGGGCACAATTCGTGCAGATGTTGTTGAAACCGTTGGCGGGGTGAAAACACAGCACAACGTTTTAGAGCAGATAGGCATAAACCCCATGGAAAAATTTGGCTTTAAGGTTGTTGAGCCGCTGTTAATGCTTTATAAGGAGCAAGTGCGGATGGTTGCCAGATATCTAGGTCTGCCACCAGAAGTTTCTGAAAGGCAACCCTTCCCAGGACCAGGCTTAGCGGTGCGAGTTGTTGGCGAAATCCTCCCAGAAAAATTGGAAACACTGAAAAAGGCAACGGCAATAGTTGAAGGCACTCTTGCAGAGCATAAGCCAAGCCAATATTTTGCGGCAATAATAGATGATGAGGAGGCGCCAGCAGAACCGTCAACGTCTCATGTGCAGGAAACAGTGGCGCGCCTCTTAAATGTGCCATCAAGGAATGTGCACGTTAGAATTTTTAGAGACAAAGCTACTGGTGTGAAGGGCGGCGAGAGGCGCTACGGGAAAATCGTTGGCATAAAGGCTGAAACTGTGGAGGGTAAAGCCTTTCAGGCGGATATACCGAAGCTTGTTTCGTTGCAGGCTAAGATAACCAGCGAAAACCCAACAATAACACGGGTGCTCTACACTGTTAAGGAAAATCCAGAGAAAAAGCCCTACGTCATAAGCATAAGAGCTGTACAAACAAAGGACTTCTTAACAGCACAAGTCTCGGAAATACCATGGAAAACTCTGGAGAAGACAGCCAACGAGATTATTTTGAAATGCCCCAACGTTTCAGCAGTTTACTATGACGTTACACCTAAACCTCCAGCCACCATAGAAATGGAATAGGCATTTTAGGCTTCTCTTTTCTCTGGCTCTTTAACCTTAAACAGAACTATAAGTAGGGCGATTACATCTAACGGAACACACAACAAGAAGGGGGCTCTCGGGTCAAGATTTTCATATAGAATTCCCCCAACAAAAGAGCCAAAAGCTCCGGCAAGAATGTAGAGGGCCCCCGTGCTTCCCATTATCCTGCCCCTCATCTCCTTCGGAACCATGTCTGCCTGCAGTGCCGCTGATGCCGGACCGAAAAGAACTGAGGCTATGGCGAAGAAGACGTAAACTATAGCGAACATCAGAAAATTTTTGGAGAGAACAAAGAAAACAGCTGTCGGCGTAAATATCATGTGAGCCAGTATTAGGGCTTTCTTTCTTCCAATAATATCTATGGCTTTGCCCAGCAAGAGTCCGACAGCAAGCAGTGCCGCCAAATTTATTGTGCCCACAGCACCCCACTCAACATCGCTCAACCCAACAAACTTCAAGACGTAAAGGGAGCCGAAACGATAAAAGAAGGGGTCTGTAAAAGCTATGATTAAAGTTGACATTAAAAGGAAAATTAGACTTTTTGGCATAAGCTTCCAGCAGGCGAAAATTTCTTTAGCGGATTCCTTAAACGCCATTTTAAGCTCTTTAAAACTGATGGCTTTAGGCTCCTTTAATGTCTCTTTTAGGAAGGCGTGGCGCAGAACAGCGGCAACCAACCCAACAGCAAGCACAATGGCATAGATTATGCGCATTCCAGGGTCAATTGAGAATTGGCTTATTATGGCTCCAGCAATTAAAGGCGCGAAGATTGAAGGCAGATATGGCAAGACCCTGAAGGCGGCGTATCCAAAACCACGCTTTTCAGGTGAAATTGAATCCGCCTCTATGGCTTCAAGAGCCGACTGATAAATTAGGCAAATGTTCGAGACAATCACGCCAACAAAATAGAAAACCCAGTTGGGAGCCAAAATGAAAAAGATGTTTGCCAAAACAACGCCATAAGTCATTGTTACAATTATCTGCCTCCTACCATGCTTGTCCGTTATGTAGCCCCCGGGAATCCTGACAAGAAACAAGATAAATGAGCCTATTGAGCCGATGATGCCTATCATGGTGGGTGTGGCTCCAAGGTTTTCTATGAATGGCGATTCAAAGGGGGATGTCATGGCATAGCCTATGTTAAAAAGAAGGTAGCTTAGAAGAAGCACTAGGAAATTTCCCCGAATGAAGGCGAACTCCCTTTTAATTCTGCTCCACAACTGAAATCGCGATTCCAAAAACAACATTCAACAATATAAACTACTCTAAAACCCTAAATAGCCGTGTCCCGTCTCTCTAAAGGGGATGAGCATGTTCCGTGTTAGAGTGAACAAGATTGAGTCGATTCGCGATATTGACGGAAACCTTGGAAAACGCATAGAACTTGTTGAAGAGCGCCCCATCCCACAGTTTGCCATCAGACCCCAAACTGAGGAGGCAAAGGTTGTGCAGGATGTCCTCCAAGCCCTTCAACAGCAACTGCCCATCTTTCCCGGACGAGTGCAGTTCACAATTCCGAAGATAATACTTTTCCTAACAGAGCAGGAGTACGAAAGCTTAGGCATAGATTTCGATGTTAACCAGATTTATGAGATAACCCTTGAAAATCAGTCTATAAAGTTTAGGAAAAGCGGATAATCTCCCCTCTAATCTTTCTTAGAGCCGAATATTTTGGATGGAAAGACAAAACAAACATCATGCTCCTTAAGGCTGTGCAGACATGTTCTGCACTGTTTCCAGCTTCTTTGTCGCAGTACAAGGGAACAGGCTCATTTTTGCCATCCTCATAATAGACGTATATGGACGCCTTCACACCTTTTAATGGAACAACTTTAAAGCCCAAATTCAGCATGCTGGCGGTTTTCTTAACAGCAACGCTTACAGTCCTTAATCGCTCTTTACTGATCTCCGCACTTGAAACGTAAACCAAAAGTTTTCCACGATTAGCCTCCAACAACTGACTAAACCTCCAGAAAACGGGTTTTGAGCCCTCACCCTTTTTAAAGCAAGTGGCGCAACGACAAAACATCTCTCTGGAGAGAGTTAAGTTAAAGTAAACTTAAAAGCTTATGAAAGCGACAGTTCTTTAAGCAAGCTTTGAAGTTTTAACCTGAGGAAGGATCATGCATGCATAAAGAACTGCTGAAAATTCTTGCATGTCCAATATGTAAAACTCAGCTAGTCTTTGATGGAAAAACCGTGGGAAAGCGTCTTGTTAATGGATTTTTAAAATGCGGTGAAGGGCACATGTATCAAGTTAAAGAGGAAATTGGGCTAATTAAAGATGCAAAGCTATCGGCGGATGAATTTACATGGAAAGTTGACGTGGCTGATGAACGTAAATATGATGAGATACAAAGGCAATATCTCTCATATTTGCGGGAGGACCAAAAGGCGGCGCTAGAAAAGCTTAAAGAGAAACTCGTCCATTACGTTACCGCATCATGTAAAGAATCTGATAACATGGTCTTGGACATTGCAAGCGGGATGGGCAGATTTATCTTGCAACTGGCAGAAAAGAGCCCTGAAAACATTCTAATCGTTGGAACAGACGTGGATGAAAAACCATTGCGGGGGGCTATGAATAAAGCCAAAAGAGCTGGAATTTATGATAAACTCTCACTTATAGTTGCCGATGCGAAGCATTTATCCTTCAAAAACCAAGCGTTTTCAACAATATCATCCTTCTTTGGATTTGACAACGTTCCAGAAACTGCCCTGGCACTTAAGGAAAGCTTTAGAGTTTTAAAACCGCACGGAAAAGTAATTTTCGCGTCCATCTGGTATAGGGAGGGTTCCAAGAGCATGGAAGTTGCTGAACGATACAAGGTGGCGCAAATAGCAAGTGAAAATAGGCTAAAACATGCATTGGAAAAGGCTGGCTTCGTATTAGACTGGATTGAAGAGGTCTACTCTGGAGTTTGGCCCTACAATCCCATGGATTTGCTGCCTATTCAAGGCGAAGAATATTTTCACGTAATCGTCCATGCAAGAAAACCTTTCAAATAAATTTTCTAAACTTAAGATAAAATGGGCTTGTTCGGAAGGTGACGCCGTGAAAGTTAGGGCGCACGTGTTTGTCAGTGGACGTGTTCAAGGAGTGTTCTTCAGGTCTGAAACTAGGCATGAAGCTAGACTCCGCGGCGTAAAGGGTTGGGTTCGCAACCTTCCAGACGGGAGAGTTGAAGCCGTTTTTGAGGGCGAAGAAGAAGCCGTAAAAGCACTCATAGATTTTTGTAGGCGGGGACCGCCCGGCGCAAAAGTTACAAAGGTGGAAGTGCATTGGGAGGATTATACTGGCGAGTTCCGCGACTTCGAAATAAAGTTTTAGCCCGTTCTCCTTTTTGGTATGCGGAAGTGACTGTCTTTTCCGGCGCTTATGTAGTCTCCTCCGGCTCCTCTTGCTATTTGGGCAATTTTTGCAAAGTTTTCAGCGCCTAGGTACTGGCGGGGCGTTATTTTGATGTATTCGCCTTTATCCTCGAAGTTTAGGAGGCCTTCCAAATCTTCTGGGAACATCATTTTAACGTCGTCAATGCTTAGGGGTTTCTCTGCTTGCGGAGCTTCTGGTGCGGGTGGTGCAGGCGCTGAAGGCGATGGAGCAAGCTGAGAAACGGCTATGGATTTTAACGAAGCCGAAACTATTCTCAGGTCTTCTGCTATGTTGTTTAAAACCACGAGAAGCTCGTCCACTTTTTCCGCGAGTTTTTCGATGCGCTCTTTCTCCGTGCTCATGGAAGGTTCACGCTCTTTCAAATGCTTAATACCCATATAGCCGTATTTAATTATTGTCTGTTAAAGCCACCACAGCGTTTCAAGGCGAAGAGGAGTCAGCGGCCATTGATTGAGATTGATGGAAGCCAGAAAAGCGGAAGCGGAACTATCCTAAGGCTTTCAGTAGCCCTAGCCTCCATTCTTGGAAAGCCGCTCCACATATACAACATACGCCAAAACAGACCACAACCAGGCTTGAGACCACAACACTTGGAGGCAGTTTTAACAGCGGCGAAGCTCTGCGACGCTGAAGTTAAAGGCGCCGTCTTAAACTCTCGGGAGCTCTGGTTCACGCCCAAAGCAGTTAGGGGCGGGGTTTTTGAGGCCGAAATTGGCACCGCGGGGAGCATACCGATGCTCATCATGACCGTGTTGCCCATCTGCATCTTCGCAGAGAAAAGCGTCCGCCTCCACATCTCAAGGGGTGGAACAGACGTCTCCCACTCACCAACAATAAATTATATGCGTTTTGTTTTCTTGCCGGTTTTAAGGCGGATGGGCATAAACGCGGACATAACAGTCCAAAAGTATGGCTATTACCCGAAGGGCATGGGAGAGGCAACCCTAACGGTTGAGCCTTGCAAAGAGCTTAAACCCCTATGCATAGAAGAATTCGGCAACATTAAAACCGTTAGGGGCGTGTCTGTTTGCACTTTTTTGGCGGATAGGCGGGTGGCTGAACGCCAAGCAAAAGCCGCTAACAACCACCTCCGGAAGTATGGATTGGAGGCTGACATACAAATCGTAAACGATCGGTCTAATCCGCTACAGAAGGGAAGCTCCCTAGCGCTTTGGGCTGAAACCGACCGGGGCGCGGTGCTTGGCGCAGACGCCATCGGAGAGCTTGGCAAAACAAGTGAGGCTGTTGGGGTTGAGGCTGCCGAAAGGCTTCAAGCTGAAGTTTCTTCAAAGGCTACTGTTGACGTGCATTTGGCTGACATGCTCGTCCCATATGTGGCTTTGGCTAGGGGCAGATCCGCCTACTTGACAAGAGCCATGTCAGACCATTTGGAAACAAATATTTGGCTGGCTGAAACCCTCTTAGGCGTAAAATTCAATGTTGGGCGTGTTAACGGGCTTTACAAGGTTGAGAAGGTTGGCTAGCCTTGAAAGCAAAAGTTAGGGGCATATACACAACAGCCTTGACAAAACTGCTCTTGGAAAACGGCTTTCAGATAGTTCAGCCCTCCCAAACCATAAGGGCGCGTTTTGGCATTCCAGACAACAACGAACCCCCAGACCTAAAAATTAAGGATAGACACGACCTCCAAGGAGTTGTGGCACTTGGCACACCAGAAGCCGTAAAGGCGTTCCACAGGATTCTTCACTCTTCACTGGAGGATGCCATAACAAGAAAATGGAACGTAAGCGTGGACGGCATATACAAGGGCAAAATCATAAGCGAAAGCAACGACGCGATCCATGTCTTAATAGGCGAAGACATTGTTGGAGTGCTTCCAAAACAAGAAGCCCCAAACGAGAGTCAAAACCAAAATGAAAAAACGTTAATAGTCCAAGTTGCGAGAAAACGCATCGGGAGAAATACTCCATTTTTGACAACCCAGCTTAAGATTGTTGGAAAACACGCCATTCTAGTGCAGAAAAGCAATGTTGGTGTAAGCCTAAAAATAAGGGACATAAATAAGAGGGCTGAGCTTTACGCCCTTGGAAAACAGTTGGCGCCCGAAGGCTGGGGGATAATCTGGCGGGAGCCAGCAGCCCAAACGCCAAAAACAGTCTTAGAAAACGAGGTGGCAACGCTCCGTGAAAAGATTAAAGCCCTAAACGAGACCGCACCTCAAGCAGATGCACCAGCCTTACTCGTTGAAGGCTTATACTTTATGGACGTTGAGTTCCCAAGCCTTTCAAAAGCAAGACTGGATGCGTTAAGGGCTTCTGTTTCGCCAACAATTGACGGACACCACTTCTATAAGAGTTGTGGCGGCAAGGTTTCAGCAGCCCTAGAGATGGCTGAAAAACTCTTGGAAAAGGGGCAAGACAGAAGCGAGGTTGAAGAAAAATTCAGGGAAGAAGTTAGGCTCGCGTTTCCAGAGGAAGGTTCGGCAGTTGATGTGGAACATGTCAAGCTAAGCGGTGCTGTCTTCCACCTTGGGCATGCAACAGTAGAAGCCATAAACAACCACGAGCTAAGATATAGCAGAACCATTAGGACTGACGGCTTTTACGACGGTCTGGGCGTAGCAAAAGAGGCTGGCGACAAGGCTGTAAGCGAAACAAGGCTTGGAGAATGGCACATAACAACAAACTACTTCTCGAAGGATGGACGCTGGAAAGGAGCATACATAAACATAAACACGCCAGTGGAAATCTACCCAGACGCGGTGCGCTACATAGACTTGGAAGTTGATGTCTGCATCCGACCAGACGGCGAAACAAAAGTTGTGGACATGGAAAAGCTTGAAAAAGCCTTTGAAAAGGGCGTTGTAAGCCAAACGCTTTTCGAGAAGGTTAAAGACGCCGTTGCGGCAGTGACCAGTAAAAGTTTTGTTGAAAAGCTCTCGGCTAAATTTATTTAACTTTCCAACGCTTACTTTCCCAGACAAGAGTGGAAATTTGAAAGCTGAACTTGTCCTAAAAGACTTGAAAGCCTACATAAACGGCACTGTTACAGAGTGCTGCCTAGCCATCCAAAACGGGAAAATAGCCAAAATAGGAAAAGAGGCACAGATGCCGAAGGCTGCCACCCAAATAAGCCTAAAAGGGCTTCTGGTTTTGCCAGGCTTAATTGACGTTCACGTGCACTTGAGGGATGAGGGCAAAGCCTACAAGGAAGACTTTTACAGTGGCACGGCAGCCGCAGCAGCCGGCGGCTTCACGACGGTTTTGGATATGCCCAACAACACCCCAGTGACAATGAGTGCTGAAACCCTTAAAAACAGGATGGAAAAAGCCGAGGAGAAAATTCTTGTTAATGTTGGTTTCTACTCGGAATTTCCAAAAAGCCTACACGAAATAGACGAGATAATTGACGCTGGCGCAGTGGCTTTCAAGCTCTTCCTAAGCGAACAAGTGGGCGGGCTAAACATAGACAACGACGGCGCGTTGGCGGAAGCCTTCCAAAAAGTGGCTTCAAGAACCCCTATAGCTGTTCACGCCGAAGATAGAGGCATAATTAAAAGCGTTGAAGAGAAGCTCAAAAAAGAAGGCAAACATGATATTGAGGCTTTCATTGAGGCACATTCTGAAAGGGCTGAAGCCGAAGCCGTAAAACGCATATTAGAGATAACCCGAAAAACAAGGGCGCGGGTGCACATCTGCCACATAAGCACAAGACAAGGCTTAAGCCTAGTTGTTGAAGCAAAAAAGGCCGGACTACCAGTAACCTGTGAGGTTACATCCCACCACCTGTTCTTATCCGATGAGGATTTGAGGCGTATAGGAAAATTAGCCCTAACAATGCCACCGCTGAGGGACAAAAGCCACATCAAAGCCTTGTGGGAAGGCTTGAAAAACGGGTGGATTGACGTTGTAGGCTCAGACCATGCACCACACACCTTGGCAGAGAAAACAGCGGAAAGCGTCTGGGATGTTAAGGTCGGCATCCCTGGACTTGAAACAACGCTGCCGCTGCTGCTTACCGCGGTGAATGCTGGAAGGCTTAGCATAGGCGAAATTGTTAAGCTTATGGGTGAAAATCCGGCGAAAATCTTTGGGCTAAAGGGTTTAGGAAACCTAAATGAGGGCTTTAGCGCTGATTTGGTGGCTGTTGACTTGAAAAGGGAGTTTAGGATTGACGCCTCGAGTTTCCATTCCAGGGCGAAGTTTTCACCCTTCGACGGCAAACCCGTCAAGGGTAGAGCGGTCAAAACTTTTGTAGGTGGGAAACTAGTTATGGATGAAGGCGAAATAGTGGCTGAACCCGGATGCGGCAAAATAATAAAAGCGCAAACAAAAGCGGAGGAGTAAACAGCCTTGAAGTTCATTGTTAACGGTATGCTTGGAAAACTCACACGTTGGCTTAGGATGCTGGGACACAACGTGAAATACTCGAATAAGCTGGATGACGCACAATTAATCGCCATAGCGAAAAAGGAGAAGCGCATCCTCCTTACAAGGGATTTGGAGCTTTACCAGCAAGCCACAGCAAAAGGCATCCAAGCCTTCTACGTAGACGGCAAAACAGAAGCGGAAAGGCTGGCGCAAATCGCCAAAAAGTTTGGCATAAGCCTAGAAATAGACATGGCTGTCTCACGCTGTCCAAAATGCAACGCGCAAGTGAAGCCAACATCAAAGGAAAACGTGAAGGGCAAGGTTGAGGAAACCACCTTCGCCCACTACAACGAGTTCTGGCAGTGCACAAAATGCGGACAAATCTACTGGCAGGGAGCCCACTGGACAAGAATAAGAAGAACGTTGGAAGAGGCTAAAAAATTAAGGGAAATTAAAGCTTGACATCTTTTATGGGCGCCTAACCACACAAGATTTAATTTGCGAAAAAGGAAAACAAATTGAGGTGCTAGATTGTCAACTGGAAAACCAGATTATGAACTGTCTCTTGGGGAAATTTTAAACTTAACATTTAACTTGTATGCCAAGAATTTTGTCGTGTTCTTTTTGCCAATACTTATTATGATGGTGCTTTCTGGATTTCTAAACGCTATTGTCATAAGCTTTGTTAACAAAGCCATCTCCAACATACCTAGGTACGGAACCCCACAACAAGTTTTTAACTGGTTTTTCAGTTTTCTGCAGACCTTCATTCTGATGGCTTTAGGCATTACGCTGATTTCATGGGTTGTAAGTGCGGTGGTGCAAGGAATTTGCGTTAAATGCGCCGCAGATTTAATAGAGAAAGGTACCGCAAGCCTCGAAGAAGCCGCCAATTTCACGATTTACAAAATTTCTACACTTATAATAGCCGTAATCCTTACAAATTTGTTGATTACGTTCGGTTGCTTGGCGCTTATAGTGCCAGGAATAATACTGGCAATAATCTTTTACCTCGTCATCCCGGTCATCGTTATAGAGGATACTGGCGTGTTGGATAGCCTTTCAAGGAGTAGTAGGCTTGTAAGCAATCGCTGGTTAAAAACCTTCGCCCTCGCGTTAATCGTGGGCTTAATTACCGCAACCGTCTCTTTTATAGGCAATTTAATTGGAAGCCCATTAGGCGCCTTCAGCGTTATTGTCGGCAGTACCATGGCAGCTTTTATTCAACCAATCATCCCGATCTCTACAACTATATACTACTATGCTATGTTGGCTAAAGAAAAAATGAAGCTTCCTCCACCGCCACCCTTCTAAAACTGAAATTATTGCAAGATTCAAATTACTTCTTTTCTTTTTCACCTTCTAAAAGCCACTTCAGCGGTATGTCTTGATATGTGCCGTCTGGAAGTGTCCGCCTAATTGTTATGGGGAGGATGCCAGCCTCCAACTCTTTTAGGGCTATGTCTATTGGGCTTGAATAGCCTTCAGAAACGTCAACGAGGATGGGGGCACCCATAGATATTTGGAGGGCTCTTGCGCCAACTACTCTGGCTTTCTCGAAACGGGTAAGCCTTGGAGGACCAATTAAGATTTTCTTCTCTTTACCAGACGTGTTCTAACTCCCCAGCGTCCCACTATTCGCCTTCGGGTGGACCCTTAGGCGGCGTCGGGGGAGCCTTAGCCTTCCCAGCGGCTATAACATCGTCTATTTTCAGAATCATCGATGCAGCTTCAGTTGCGGACTTAACCACTTGTTTCTTGACGGATATGGGCTCGAAGACGCCGGCTTCCCGCATGTCCTGAACTTTTCCGGAGTGTACTTCAATTCCAGCCCATGTTTCGCCCTTCTCGTGTTTCGCCCTAAGCTCTGAGAGTATGTCTATCGGGTCTAAGCCAGCGTTCTCGGTTAGCGTTGCCGGTATAGCTTCCAACGCTTCTGCGAAGCTTTTGACGGCTAGTTGTTCCCTTCCCGGGAGGGTTTCGGCATACTTCTTTAGGGCTTTGGCTATTTCTAGTTCTGGCGCACCTCCTCCAGCCAAAACCTTTGGCTCCTCAACTATGTCGCGGACAACACATAGGGCGTCATGCACGGAGCGTTCAGCCTCTTCAACTACGCGTTCTGTTGCCCCCCTTATGAGGATGGTGACTGCCCTTGGATGTTTGCAGCCCTCAACAAAGGTCATTTTGTCGTCGCCGATTTTGCGCTCTTCAACTAGGCTTGCATAGCCCAAGTCCGCTGGACTCATGTCATCCAAGTTGGTTATTATTTTGCCTCCTGTGGCTTTTGCAAGCTTCTCCATGTCCGACTTCTTGATGCGGCGGACGGCGAGAATTCCCTTTCTGGCTAGGAAGTGCTGCGCCATGTCGTCTATGCCCTTCTGGCAAAGCACAACGTTCGCGCCTACAGCGGCGAGCTTTTCCACCATTTCCTTTAGCATGGCTTCCTCTTGTTTTAGGAAGGCGTCCATCTGCTCTGGGCTTTCAATGTTGATTTTAGCGTCAAACTCGGTCTTCTCAATTTCTAGTGGGCAGTCTAGCAGGGCAATTTTTGCGTTTTCAACGCGTTTAGGCATGCCGGAATGGACAACCTCTTTGTCTAGTACTACGCCGTTTATGAGCATCGTGTCTTTGACGGATTCACCCGGCTTCTTCTCAACTTTGACGTCGTCCACGTCCACCTTGTATCCACCGTCCTCCTTTTCCGCCACTTGCAAGATGGCCTTAACAGCCAAGTCTGCTAGGTATTCCCTGTGCTCGGCTACAAGCTTGCTCGCCATGGAGGTCATGGCGGCTTTCCGCAGATACTCCGTAGAGTTTAGGTCCACTGGTATGGCTATTTTATCCAAAATTTCAAGGGCTTTTTCCATGGCCTTCTTATAACCGTCAATTATTATTGTTGGGTGGATGTTTTTGCCTATAAGTTCTTCAGCCTTGGCAAGCAATTCTCCAGCCAAAATAACGGCTGTTGTTGTGCCGTCTCCAGCCTCATTGTCCTGGGTTTTGGCAACTTCAACCATCATCTTAGCGGCTGGATGCTGAACATCCATCTCATCCAGAATGGTGCGGCCATCACTGGTTATTGTTACGTCGCCAAAACTGTCCACAAGCATTTTGTCCATACCCTTAGGCCCAAGAGAGCTTTTCACTGTTTCAGCTATGATGCGGGCAGCCATAATATTTGTGTGTTGGGCTTCCCTACCCCTTGAACGGGTTGAGCCTTCCTTTAATATTAGAACTGGGACTCCGGCTGATGCGGGTGATGACAAACCAAACAACCCCCTAATGCGTCACAATGAGAAACAGCATTACAATATAAATTTTTCTAAAAAGGCTGATGGTTTAACTTGGTTTCAAAGCTGTTTTCAAACCTGTTCCGGTCAAAACAATGACAGTTTTTTCTCCTCGTGCAGCCTCGCCCTTTTCCATCTGCCTTTTATAGGCGGCATAGGCCACGGCAGAGCTGGGCTCAACAAAAAAGCCCAATCTGGCAAGTTCCCTAAAAGCCGCGAGGATTTCATCCTCCTCAACCATCACAGCGTCGCCCCCAGCTTCGCCTAACGCCTTAACCATAACCTCCAAAAGGGGAGGATTAGTGCTAACGAGGGCATCAGCCAAAGAAGTGACCTTCTCTGGAGGAGTGTAAGGCAAGTTCTTAAGCCGGTGGTACAATGGCGAGACCTGTCTTGTCTGGCAAGCAACAATCTTAGGCATGTTTTCAAGCACTTTTGACTCGGCTAGATGCCTAAAACCGTTTATAACGCCTAAAAGCAGAGTTCCAGCAGAAACAGGAAGATAAACCCTTTCCGGAGCCTTCCAACCAAGCTGCTCGGCTATTTCATATGCCAGGCTTCTTATCCCATCGCGGAAAACCGGATGAAAAATATGTCCCACATAGAACTTTCCACTTTCAGGTTTTTGGGCTTCTTCAGCAACTCGGCTTCTGCTGCCCGGGACTTTGATAACCTCTGCACCATAAAACATTATTTGGTTTAGTTTTGGCCCGGAAACGTTCTCTGGAACATAGATTTTGGCTTTAATTCCAGCGCGGACGGCATAAGCCGCAATGGAAGCTCCAGCATTCCCAGAGGAGTCCTCGGAAATAAATCCACAATAAGCCTTGACGTGTTTGTGGATGGCGGAGATAAGCACTGTTGAACCTCTATCCTTGAAGGAGCCCGTTGGGTTTAAGCCCTCAAGCTTAAAGTAAACATTTTCTGAAAACCTAACAAGTGGTGTCCAGCCCTCACCAAGAGTTACGGTTTCTGACTCTTTCACATAGGGGAAGAATTTTGCGTAACGCCAAACACCATGAACCTTTTTACGAATATCCTTAATGTCGAAGGATATGTTCAGCCTTAAGTCCAGCGGGTTTCCGCATTTCTGGCACTCATATTCTAGGAGGCTTGTAGATGGTTGTCCGCAAACCGTGCACTTTATTTCGTAGCTCATTAATCAAACAGCCCGGCATAATAATGTAAAAATGGGTTATTTGTATGGTATGTATTCTCTGCCCAGCAGTTCTCTGGCTATGATTATTCTTTGGATGTTCATGGCGCCCTCAGCCCCAATGTAGTAGGACATTATGCCCCGCAGTCCCATTTCCAGCGGGCAGTCTTTAGTGTAGCCCCACGCCCCCATCCATAGGAGCACATGCTCAAAAACCTTGAAGGCGAAGGGCGGCACCTTCAGCTTAACAGCCGAAATATACTTTGTAACCTCCAGCGGCGTGAAGCGTCCCCGCTTGTATTTTTCGTCGTTCATCCACGCCGTGCGGTAAACAAGAGACCTTAAGGCTTCAAGCTCAGCCCACATGTCCGCCAAATCAAACTGGATGCCCTCATACTTGCCAATTGGATTTCCGAAAGCTTTTCGCTCCTTAATATACTCCATTCCAAGCTCTAGGGCTCTTTGGGCTGCTCCTAGGCAGGTGGCGCCTATCAAAAGCCTTGCATTGTCAAAGCCCTCCATTGTAAGGTAGAAGCCCCTCCCCTCCTCGCCTATGCGGTAGGCGTCTGAAAGCCTAACATTATCCATGACAATGCTGCCTGTTGATATTGCCATTCGCCCCATTTCCTCGAATCTTTTGCCAACCTCCACACCGGGCGCATTTATTGGCAAATAGAAGGCTGTCATGCCCCGGTGGGATGCTCCTGGCGGTGGTGGCGCCGTCCTAACCAGTGTGAAGTGCCCCCCGCCGAGTTTTTTGGCTTCCTCTGTTCCGCTTATGTAGGTTTTCTCGCCATTCAAAATCCAGTGGTCTCCGTCTTTTACGCCAGAGGACTTTATCGCCGCCACATCTGAGCCTCCGCCAGCTTCTGTTGAGGCTATGCCTATGAAGGCTTCACCCTTCGCAGCTTTACGTATAACTTCTTCTCGGACCTTCTCTGTGCAGTACTTGTCGGTTACAAAGCCCCACGAAGCCTCAACAAGGAAAAGCACTGGCACAGCGATGCTTATGTCCGCGTAGCCCAGCTCTTCAGCCGCGATACAAGCGGTAACCCAGTCTGCACCAGCCCCGCCATGCTCCTCAGGCACGGTCATAAGCAGCAATCCTAAATCAGCCAAGCCTCTGATGATTTCCCTAGGAATTTCGCCTTTACTGTCCATCTCCCTAACCTTTTCCAGTGTCAACTCCTTTCGACACCATTCGCGGACTGCCCTGCGGAAAAGTTCCTGCTCCTCGGTGAAGCTGAAATCCACCATAATATCTTCACCTTTTAAGCCTAACCTAAATCTTAAAAGCATATAAAACTTGTTTTAAATTTGCCAACCAAAGTTAGGTGCAATACTAATGGAAAACCAGACAAAAAACAGAGTTTACAGCGAATGCTTCAACACCATCAAGGAAGAAATTAGGGGAAAATCCTTCGAAGAAAAAATGTCGCTCATATGCAGTGTTTTGAAGGCTAAAATTCCATACTATTTCTGGGTTGGATTCTACATCCCAAAAGAGGGATGGCTGGAGCTGGGACCTTCAAGGGGTCCGCCAGCATGCTCGAGAATCGCCTACACTGGTGTCTGTGGTAAATGCGCAAGAAGCGGAAAGACCATTATTGTGCCGAATGTTCACGAGTTTCCCGGGCACATTGTGTGCGACCCGAGGTCTAAGTCTGAAATAGCCGTCCCGGTCTTTGACGAAAAGGGTGATGTTGTGGCTGTTCTTGACGTTGACAGCGATGAGTATGGGAGTTTCGATGAAACGGATAGGGAGTGGCTTGAAAGGATAGCGAAACTCTTAACTTCAGCCAAAATTGAGTAAAGGATGTTTCAGCAGGAAACCGTAATGGGACACAGCTTAGTGAACACGGAAAACGCGTATGTAGCTATTCTTCTCCTCGGAATAGTAAGCCTTCTGGGGGATGTTGTCTATGAGGGTTCACGGGGCATTGTTACGCCATACTTGGAATTTCTGGGGGCTTCTGCCTTCGCAATAGCCTTTTTCGGCAGATTTGGAGAATTTTTGGGATACGCCCTAAGACTTGTAAGCGGAAGACTCGCAGACACAACGAGGGCTTACTGGATTTTCATATTCTTGGGGTATGGGCTTATTGTTTCGATCCCACTCTTGGGGATAGTGGGGATGTGGCAAATAGCAGTAATTTTGGTGCTTCTGGAAAGAATTGGTAAAGCAGTAAGGTCGCCCTCAAGGGACGCCGTACTATCAATTGTAAGCCGCGGGGTTGGGACTGGAAAAGCCTTTGGAATCCATGAACTCCTAGACCAGATAGGCGCAATTTTAGGTCCCCTTATCGTGGCGGGTTTAATGTTTTACACCAGCAACAATTACAATCTAACCCTTAGCCTTCTATCATTACCCTTTATCATGCTTTTGGCATTTTTAGCCTACACATACAGGAGGATTGGATGGAGAAAAGCCTCCGAGCCAGCTGAGGCTAAGCCAGAAAAGGCTGATGAAAAGCTTGGGAGAGCCTTCTATCTTTATACTTTTGCTATTTTGCTGAACACTGTTGGGCTTATACCCTTCGAGCTTATACTCTTGAAAGCTACGAAGATACTAGAGCCGACAAACCAGTTGTGGATTGTCCCCCTAATCTACACGCTGATACAGGGGGTGGATGCACCAACAGCGCTGTTTGCGGGATTTGCCTACGACAAGTTCAAGATTAGGGTTTTGGTGCTTCCATTTATCCTATCTGTTGTTCCAACATTTTTTGCTATGGCTAACTCGGACTTGGCAATGCTTGTCGTTGCCGCAGCATTTTTCGGTCTAGTTTTAGGAATGCAGGAGTCCATTTATCGGGCGGCTGTTTCTGGTTTTGCTCCAATTTCTTTGCGGGGAACAGCCTATGGCATATTTAACACAGCTTATGGCGTTGGCATGTTAGCCAGCGGAGCAGTATACGGTTTAATGGTAGAGCTGAACACTCCATATTTGGCGGTAATAGCCTATGTTCTTGTGACACAAGCCGCTGCAGTGGTTCTACTTCTTAACGCGCACTCAAAAACTCAAACACGAGGATGAAGGAAAAGGGTTTAAAACTTACGAGACAATTTTAACGTGGCGATTAGATTGGCTTCCAACGAAGAATCCAAGGTTTTAGACGTGCTTGAGAAGGTCAGCAAGTGTGTTGTTAACATAAGCACGATAAGGCTGATTCAAGACATATTCTACCAAGTCTTCCCAGTCAAGGGCATGGGCTCCGGAACAATAATAGACAGCGAAGGCCACATATTAACCAACAACCATGTTGTTCAAGGCGCGGAACGCATAGCCGTCACGCTTTGGAACGGCGAGGTTTTGAACGGACGCTTGCTTGGAACATGCACAATCCACGACATAGCCGTTGTCAAAGTTGATAGGAAGGGCTTACCCTACGCTGAGCTCGGAGACTCTGACAAGTTGAGGATTGGGCAGCGCGTCTACGCCATAG